>TARA_R110000823_G_scaffold47903_15_pt1 | contig 22207 bp, 25 predicted proteins | sample TARA_R110000823 | Tara Oceans TARA_R110000823 (sample SAMEA4397722) | marine metagenome | biome: Polar Biome; feature: [DCM] deep chlorophyll maximum layer (ENVO:01000326); material: water (ENVO:00002006), including particulate matter (ENVO:01000060) such as... | depth 20 m | reverse complement strand
GCAGGCCACGGTATACAGCGGCCTGCCAAGCTGCGCCGCCATATGCTGCACGAAGCGTGTCTTGCCGCAGCCGGTGGGGCCTTTCAGCAGTAGCGGCAGCCGCTGCTCGAAAGCATGGCGAAACAGCGCGCACTCACTGCCAATGCTCTGGTAGTAAGGCGCTTCGGCCACAGTTTGCACCGTCACTGGCGCCGGCTCGAGGGTATGCACGCTGCCCCGCGCCTCAGGCGGCGGTCACCGCCGGAGAGGACTCCGCCGGCAGTTGTTCACGGGCAGGGCCGAAAATGGCATACAGGAACAGCAGCACGGATATTGTCACTACAACACCGGCGCCTAGCCGCATCGCGTAGAACAGACCGAGCTGTGATTGCACTTCCATATAGTTAATGCCCATCACCCGCTGCAGGTGCGTCTGCACCACGCCGGCGAAGGTGAGGGTGAAGGTCATGAAGCACATCGCCGAGGTCATCATCCAGAAGCTCCACATGTTCAGGATCTGATTGTAGGGCTGCATGCGGCGCAACTGGGGCATGGCGTAGCTAATCACGCCCAGCACCATCATCACATAGGCGCCGTAGAAGGCGAGATGGCCGTGGGCCGCCGTGACCTGGGTGCCGTGGGTGTAGTAATTGACCCAATGCAAGGTATGCATGAAGCCCCACACGCCGGCCCCGAAAAAGGCCACCGTGGCGCTACCCAGGGTCCAGAGCATGGCGCTCTTGTTGGGGTGATTGCGACGGCCCTTCCAGAACATGTAAAAGGCAAACATCACCATGGCGAAAAACGGCGCCACCTCCAGGGTGGAAAAGATACTGCCGATTGGCTGCCAGTAGCCGGGCGCGCCGATCCAGTAGTAATGGTGGCCGGTGCCCAACAGGCCGGAAAACAGCGCCAGGCCGATAATGACATACAGCCACTTCTCGATGATCTCGCGATCCACCCCGGTGAGCTTGATCAACAGGTAGGCCAGCAGGGAGGCCATGATGAGCTCCCAGACGCCTTCCACCCAGACATGCACGATCCACCACCAGTACAGTTTATCGAGCGCGAGGTTGGCCGGGTTATAGAATGCGAACATCCAGAAGACCGCCGCCAGCCACAGGCCCAGCATGAGAATGGAGTTGATCGCTGTCTTGCGCCCCTTGAGCAGGGTCATGCTGGTGTTGTAGAGGAACATCAGGAAGGAAATGGTAATGAGTATCTTGGACCACAGCGGCTGTTCCAGAAATTCCCGCCCCTCGTGTATCCCGAACTGGTAGCTGATGAGTGCGCCGGCGCCAGCGACGGCAAAGATCGCCAGTTGAACATAGGCGATCAGCGGACTGTGAATCTCGGTCTCCGCCTCTTCCGGCAGCAGGAAGTAGGTGCTGCCCATGAAACCCATCAGCAACCACACGATGAGCAGATTGGTGTGGCTCATGCGCATGATATGAAACGGTAGCAGGTCCACCATGAACTCCGGCAACACGTAGACCATGGCGGCGAGAACCCCGAAGATCACCTGCAGCGCGAACAGCGCCATGGCCACTGCGAAAAAGGCCAATGCCACCCGCTGGGTTTCGTATTTCATTGTTGCGTCCTCCTGGTTGCGAGCCTGTGCGATCTGCCCGATGGTGTATTCAGCCCACCGGGTGCGGAGGCCAGCCCTGGGTATCGATGGAGTCGGCCCAGCGGAAGAAGTCCACCAGATCGTCCAGCTCTTCCTCGCTTATCTCGAAATGGGGCATCTGCCTGCGCCCGGGAACATTCAGCGGCTGCGCTTTAATCCAGCCCTTGATGCCGATGCGGGCGGCGTCCGGATTCTCGCGGCCGCCATAGCGGCTCCAGACGTTGCCCAGCTCGGGGGCGAAGTAGGCGCCCTCGCCGAGCAGAGTGTGGCAGTTGATACAGCTGTGCTTCTCCCACACATGCTTGCCGGCGGCGACGGATTCCGTGAGCCCCTCGCGGTCGGTGGAGACATTCACCATGTACCAGTGGCTGTGCGCGGTTAGAGCCGCGAATGCGAGGAAAAAAAACGCTGAGCCGCCGAAGAAAATATTGCGCGCCGCGTTCCGGGTGAGCATTTCCATCATAGCCATTCTCCCGCATTCAGCCGCGCGACAGGACTGCGCAGCCATTAAGATGCATATAATATGCATCTTATACGCGTCGAGCGGAAGGAGGTCAATCGGCGGGCAGGGGTCAACACGATCACGCGCAGCTTAAGGCGTGCCCCGCAGGCGCGGTTGCACAGGCTGGGGTTTACTGTCTTTCAGCTACGGGCGACACCGGGGCCGGCCAGCTCCTGTGGCAGGCACCAGGGGAGTGAAGATATCTCAGGGTGAAATCGCGAGTACCTTCAGCATGCGGGAGGATTGCGCGTCCGGCAGGAGATCGGCGAGGCTCTGCTGATCCAGCACCTGCAGGAAGGCGGCCCGCGCCTCGCCAAGGGCTGTCTTCAGACCACAGCCCACATCGAGTATGCACACGCCCCCCTCGCGCATACATTCCACCAGACCGAGTTCATGTTCCATGTCGCGAAACACCCTGCCGAGATTGATCTCCTCGGCCGGGCGCCCGATCGCCAGGCCGCCGTTCTTGCCGCGTGTGGCTACAATGTGGCCCTTCTGATGCAGGCGCTGCACCACTTTTGTCAGGTGGTGCCGGGAGATGCCAAACTTCTCCGCGATTTCCACTACCGTGGCATTTTCGCCATTTTTCAATCCCAGGTACATCAATACACGCAAGGCGTAGTCGGTGTGTCGTGTGATATGCATGCCGCTTCCTGCTCCAGCTCCAGCTCTAATTTCCAGCTCTAATTTCAGATACGCGCTCGCGTGGTTATCCGGGTTTACCGTCCGGTCGGGGTCGCAGCAGCAGGGGGCCATACAGCACGCCGAACAATAGCAACCCGGCCGCCCAGGCAAGCGCGGAAAATAACAGACCGGTGGTATAGGGCAGCATCCCGGAAGCCGTGGCCAGCCGCAACACCGCCGCGGCGATTATAGCGAAGTAAATCGCAATAGCGCCCGGCAACAGCTGCAACGGACGCCCGGTGTGGCCCACACTGACCCGGGTCATTACGCCCACGATCAGGGTGCCCATGGCGCCCACACCGAGCGCGTGATACCAGAGTGAAGGGTTGGCAAGCAGGCCAAACAGGAAGAGTGCGCGCGCCGCAAGCGCCAGCACAATGAACGCGTAACCCAGGTGCAACACGCCGAGCAGGGGCTCCCGCCAGACACGCCAGCCCGCCCACGCGGCGAGGCGCAGGGCATTCGCCAGCGCCGCCAGCAGTGCCAGCGCGCCCAGCGCCACCGCGGGCAGACCGCAAAGACTGCCCAGGGCGAGGGCCGCAACGCTGCCCACCGCCAGAGGCGTGTGCCACTGCCTGGGCGCGGCCGGTGCTTCCCGCCCCTGCGCACGCAGCCAGTTGGCGCTGAACGCCGGCGTGATTCTGCCCGCGATAATCAGCATGAGGAGGGTAATAACATCGAGGCCCAGCGTTCTGGCCGCCTGACTCAGCCCCGGCATGCCCCGGCCCTCGCCCACATGCATCAGGATATTGCCGAGCGCCAGCACGGCCAACACCACCGCCAGGCCAATGTTGCGACGGCTACCGGCGCGCAGCAGAACCCTGGCCACATAGGCTGAAAGCACCAACAGGAACGCGCTGTCCACCAGCGCTACCAGCACATAGGGCAACAGGCCCACTGACCACATGGCGGCCCTGCCCAATAGCCAGAGACCCACGAGTAGCGCCAGCGGCCGACCCGCCAGCGGGGCGGCACCGGTCCAGTTGGTAATCGCGGTAAGCAGAAAGCCGGCAATCGCGGCGGCGACGAAACCATAGAGCATTTCATGTGCGTGCCACTGGCTGCTCAGCGGCACCGGCGCGGCAATTTGCAGCAGATAAGCCACCCAGAGCAGGATGCTCACGGCACCATACAGCGCCGCGAGCAGAAAGAACGGGCGGAAGGCAAAAGCCAGCAGGGGCAGAGGGCGCGAAGGTTGCATACGGGAGGTCACCGATACCGAGAGAAGGGCATAATATGCATATTAGATGCGTATTATGCAAAGAGGAAAGGCATATCAGCGTGACTGGCGCAGCCTGGGGTTTCGCGCACGGCGCCATTGCATCCAAAGCGGCAAGCGTCGCTGGAGTGCCTATCGAGCATTCTCCGCCTGCGGGTTACTATGGGTGCCACGCCACCGGTACGGCAGTCCGGGACAACCCGGCCACAATATCAGCGCGGAGAAGCACATGCGATCCATCGACACGACGCCTTTGGGCTCAGGCGGCGGCCACCTGCCGCGGCTGCTGTTTTTCTGCTGGCTCAGCATTGGCCCGGCGAGTGGCGCGCTCGCCCAGGAGATGCTGGTGCTGAGCTTCTCCGAGGGTGTGCCCGAAGCCGGCAGCTACAGCACGCGTGAGGCGCCAACGCTCTCTGTGGTGGATGGGCAGACAGTAATTCTGGAGCGCGCGAGCGGCCGCGACTACCAGCTACAGGCCTCGGACGCCGAGTGGACATGGACCCAGGTGCAGCAGGTTCCCCGCACCAGCTCTTCACTGAAGATCACGCCAAACAGGCGTGCGGACGAGGTGCAACTGGAGCTTGCCTATGCATCGAAGGATGGCGATGACACGCTGGCCTACACCACCACCGTAACGGGCAAACTGGGTGAGTGGATACCGCTATTGTCTACCGCCAGGCAGTCCAGCGATGCGGGCGGACGCCACTATTCTACCGCGGCGCAGGCGCGTGATCTCGCCGTCAAGGTGCAACTGGCAGCGCCCTGAGAACGTTCAGGCGCGATACTCGACGAAAGAACCGCGCGCGCGCGCGAAGCCAACGCTGACAAACTGCGCGCCCACTTCCCACAACTGATCGCGCCGCTCACTGCTTCTGATGCGTGCAATGGCGCTGAGCAGGGAAGATTCGATTTTGACCAGCTGCCCATCAGCCAGGCTGGTGGCACACTGAAAGCGCATACCCGCAGGTGAAACATCCGTAGCGCGGCCAGAACAGGCATCCGGCTGTGGCCAGTGGGTGTAGAAATACAGCTCCAGGCTACGCGGCTGACGCATAATCGCCCTGCGGTCGGCGCCCTCACCCTGCATCGCCTGCGGCGGCGTCAACGGACTGCGGCAGTTGGCGCAGGCGCTGGGGGCCGGCTCCCACTGCGCAGCGGGAAAACGGTAGGCACAGAAGGTGCACTGCAGCGGATTCAGGTCGGCCGCCTCCTCGGCACAGCTTGAATCGCGGGTGTGCACCGCCCATTCAGCTTCCCGGTTCATTTTGTCGTAGGCGGAGCGATTGGCGGCGTTCATCAACGTGGCGTAGGCCTCGTTGAGAATCGCGGCGGTGTGCTGATCACCGCCGAGGTCGGGATGCATACCCATGCGCTGCATCATCGTCCGGTAGCTGGAGCGGATCACCTCGCTCGGCGCATCCGGCTGCACATTGAGAATACGGTAATAGTTACGGCGGTTCTTCATCGTCTCGCGTTCGTGTCCCGGTCGCCGCTCGCGGAGCTGCGAGCGGGCTTTCCCCGTACTGATGACCAGTTTGCCGCAACGGCAGGAAATGGCAGCAGGAAGGCCGGCAGATTGCTACCGGTGTCACATAACTGTAGCGGGATTGCGAAAATCTGCCCACTTAATCACAGCCCGGAATGGGTCAGCGGGCTATGCCAGCCGTTTCCGATGCTCCGGGCATCACCGCCGGCAAGCGACATTTTTTTGACTCTTTCGCTCGCGGCCACCGGAAAGAGCAACGTGCCGGGGGCGAATCCCCCCTACTCGCTCATGTTTTGCGCCCGGCATGCTTTGTGCATTGCAATCGAAAATCCCGATATCAGAGCAGGCATGTCAGCCAAGGATCTCAATCTGTCATTCGATCGCGAACTTGCCCGCGCCAGGGACGCCAGCTCAGGCCCTGCGCCCGTGCGCAACGAACGCGGCGGTATTGCCGAGCAGCAGCAACCGGCCAGCGGGCGGCCGCCGCCGCGCAAAGCGCTGAAGCGGGCATCGAGGCCGGCAAAGACACAGCAATGGGTAATGCCTGCCGTGATCGCGCTGGCCAATATGGTCTTTCTGGTTGTGGCCGGTATCTGGCTTACGGGAACCAGCTATCCGCGCGTGCCCGCGCGCGATCCCGCAGCCATGGCTGCCGCACCACAGGCAGAGGCCGATCTGAGCAGTTTGCAGACCCAGCTCGATGTGATGCAGCAGCAACTGGTTGGGCTCCAGAGCACGCTGGAGGAGCAGCAACGGCTACTTTTATTCACCCGGCTGGAGGCGATGCAGCCAGCCGGCGCCGATCAGACAGACGCGGAAGACGCCGCGGCCAGCCCGGAAAAGGCATCGCCGGCCTGGCAGATCAATCTCGGTCACTTTGACACACGCGATGAAGCCGTCTCAATGCAGAGGGAGCTCGCGGCCCTCGGCTACACCGCTGATATAGCAACTGCGGATGATGCGGGTGTAACGCTGCTGCTGGGCGGTTTCGGCGAGCGCAAGCTGGCTGAGCTCGCCGCCAAGGACATCATGCAACGCACCCGTCTGAACGGCCTTTGGGTCAGTGGCGGAAAATAATCAGAAAATGTACGCCGCGAGGAAAATAAATAGCGGCGAAAGCTAAAGAAATCCCCGGTACCGGCCGCTAACACTCTAGTCGGCCGCTCAGATGCCGACGAATCGATTCGAAACCGGGGATAACTATGGATCTGGCAACACTTCTGGGCATGCTCGGTGCAATCGCCGTTGTGGTGGGCGCAATGCTTTTCGGCGGCGAAGTCCTGATTTTCGTGAACGCGCCATCATTGATGATCGTACTCGGCGGCACCATGGCCGTGGTGATGATCAAATTTTCCATGGGGCAGTTTTTCGGCGCATTCAAGGTGGCGGCGCGGGCCTTCGTCTTCCGGCTGGAGAGCCCGGCAGCGCTGATCGAGCAAATCGTCAGGCTGTCCAACGTCGCCCGCAAGGAGGGCATGCTGGCGCTGGAGAACGAGGAAATCGACAACGAGTTTCTCAATGACGGCATAAAAATGCTGATCGATGGCAACAACCAGGAAGTCATCGACACGGTGATGAACAAGGATCTGCAGCAGTCCATCGACAGGCACAGCTGGGGCGCAAAGGTATTCAGCGCCATGGGTGACGTCGCACCCGCAATGGGCATGATCGGCACGCTCATCGGTCTGGTGCAGATGCTGGCCAACATGGACGACCCGAAAGCCATCGGACCTGCCATGGCTATCGCCCTGCTCACCACACTGTATGGCGCCATGCTCGCCAACATGATTGCACTGCCCCTCGCCGACAAGCTCAACCTGCGCAAGGTCGAAGAAGGCACAATCCGGGCGATGTGCATCGACGGCGTACTGGCCATCCAGTCCGGCCAGAACCCACGGATCATCGAATCCATGCTGAAAACCTATCTGGATCCCAAAAAGCGCAATGAAGAAGCCCCGGGGTCGGCGGATGATGCCGTCGGCGAAGTGGCCTGAACGTGTTTGAGGATAAAGAAGAAGCCAAAGCCGGCTCGCCCGCATGGATGGCGACCTTCGCCGATCTCATGGCCCTGCTGATGTGTTTCTTCGTGCTGCTGCTCTCCTTCTCACAGATGGACGTGGAGAAATACAAGCAGGTGGCCGGCTCCATGAAAAATGCCTTCGGTGTACAGAGCAAAGTGAAGGTCATGGATATTCCCAAGGGCACCAGCATCATCGCCCGGGAATTCAGCCCCGGCAAAACCCAGCCGACCCAGATGGACACCGTCAACCAGTTCACCACTGAAACCACCAAAGCCTCGCTGCAGGTGGGCAACCCCACCGCGCCGGAGCTTGATACCGGCAAGCTGAATGACGCGCAAACCCAGAAACTGCTCGAAGAAAAACTGCAGGCGCTGACTCTGAAGACCCGGGACGACGCCGACAAACTGCGCGACCTGCTGAAAAAGGACGTCGAAGACGGCAAGATCGATATCGAGGTCAATAGCCGCACGATCACCGTGCGCATACGTGAGAAGGGCTCCTTCCCTTCCGGTTCCGCCGATCTGAACCCCGACTTCATGCCGGTAATGACTACCCTGCGCGACGCCTTGCGCGATATCGATGGCAAGATTTCGGTTGAAGGTCACACGGACGACATCCCCATTTCCAGCGCTCGCTTCGAGTCCAACTGGGGCCTTTCGGCATCGCGCGCACTGTCGGTGACCCATGAGCTGGCGAAGAGCAACATTCTCGATTCCGCGCGGTTCATGGTGGTCGGTCACGCCGACACGCAGCCTTTCAAGCCGAACGATTCGTGGAAAAACCGCGCGATGAATCGCCGGGTGGAGATCATCATCCGCCAGGGTGACGACAATGCGACGACGGCAACGCTACAGGAGCTGCAGAAGGTGGATCCGAACATCCTCGAATCCCTCAACCTGGGCGCGGGAAGCTGAACCTGCTCGGCGCCGCAGCATGCGACGCGAGCTCAAGGAGCCAGAACATGACCGGCAAACAGGAGGAACGACGCAGCTATTTTCGCATCGTGGATAACGTGGGCGTACGCTACAGCGTGCTGGGTGAAGATGAAAGCAGCCCCGTGGAATGCGCCGCGGAAATTGAACTCTCGCTGGCCTCAATGCTGGCGGAAATCGACCACGACTTCAATCGCGCCGCCAACGCGTTGTGGGCGGAGAATGCCGTGGCGGCAAAGGCCATCGGCCTGCTCAATCGCAAGATTTCGCTGCTGGCCGGGCATTTCCTCGAAGGTCTTGAACAGGACAATTCAGCGCATGTCGGCGTGACCGCCAGTATCAGCGGCTGTGGCATGGCGTTTCACTGCCGTGAACCGCTCGCGGTGGAAACACGCCTGCGGGTGTCGGTAGCGCTGAAGCCTTCGCAGATCGTGGTTGCGTTCAATGCGCGGGTGGTGTCGTGCGAGCGGGTGTCGGAAATACCTGCAAAAGACTACCTGTTACGTATCAGCATAGATGAAAACTGCACCGCGGCGCGCGAACAACTGGTGCAGCATGTGGTGCAGCGCCAGTCGGCGCTAATCGGCAGGGGCCGCCCGCTCAGCGACGCTGTCTAGGGCTGCGGCTCAGGCCTGATCGTCGATCAGGCTGCCCTTGCGCGTTCCGGGTTCGTCCTCGTCGGGAGCGCGTTCACCCGAGTAATTGCCACGCCCGCGGCCATCGCGCTGTTTCGACTCATCCCGGTTTTCGTCGTCCGCGGGCCGTCTGATCCGTGGAATCGGCACAATCTGTCTGGGCCCTATGGAATCCACCATCCTGTTACCTTCCTCCCACTAGCGGGTTTACCCGCTACTGACGCATTGAGGCCAGCAGCTCACGCACCGTTGGCCGGCGCATTTCGTGTAATGCTCTCAATTAGCCGCCTGGGCGAGCGACCTTTCCTTCAACAGCTCGAACTCGTGAATACGATCGTTGCCTTTGCTGGCGAGCGCGGCCAGCACCACTACCACTACGCGGCGATTTCTCGCCCGATCTTCCTCCGTGATGTTCTTCACAATCGGCTGGTACTCCCCATAACCGATGGTTGCCAGGCGCGAGGACTCGATCCCGTTGCGCTCGAACAAGCGCACCACCGCCGCGGCACGCGCGGAAGACAGCTCCCAGTTGGACGGAAAAACCGTGGTGCTGATAGGCTCGTCGTCGGTAAAGCCCTCGATGTGAATCCGGTTGGGCAGATCGACAAACGCGTTGGACAACTCGGCCAGTAGCGGCACCGACGCGGGTATCAATTCACTGCTGCCGCTTTCAAACAGCAGGCTGGACTTGATTTCCACCTCCAGCCAGAACTTGTTGCGCGTGACATCGATCATCTCCTCATCGATGGCTTCCTGCATGCGATTTTCGACATCGTCGGAGATCGCGTTGACCTCCTGTTCCGCGGCATCGAGCAGGCGTGCGCTGAAGTCCTCTTCAGGCTGCACGGCGCCGCCCTGCGTCGGCTCAGGGCGCAGCGGTATAGTAGGGGGAGACGTGTCACTGGCGGCCGCCCCGGTCTTCCCGGGCATCGCCACCGGGAACTGCGCCCAGCGGGTTATGGGCACCGGCGGCGCGCCGGAAGCGGGCTGGCGAAACGCCGTGCCCATTGCATCGGAGAGCACGCGATACTTGTCTTCATTGACGGTGGAAATGGAATACATGACCACAAAAAACGCAAACAACAGGGTCACGAAATCCGCGTAGGAAACCATCCAACGCTCGTGGTTCGATTCCAGTTCAACGCGCTTTCGTCTGGCCATGACAGATTTCGAACTTATGCAAGATAGCCTTCAAGCTTGCTGGCAATCGCACGTGGATTCTCACCCTCGGCGATGGACACCATCCCCTCCATCAGCATTTCCTGGTACTGCACCAGGTCGTCCGATATGGTTTTAAGCTTGTGCGACATCGGCAGGAAAAAGAAATTGGCGAGACCGACCCCGTAGATCGTGGCCACGAAGGCCACCGCAATACCCGGGCCGAGCGCCGACGGATCCGAGAGATGATTCATCACGTGAATCAACCCGATCACCGCGCCGATGATGCCGATCGTGGGGGAGTAACCGCCCATGGCCTCGTAGACCTTTGCCGCGTTCACCTCGTTGTTCGCGTTGTTGTCGATCTCGATCTCCATGATGCGCGCGATCTCCTCGGGTTCGCGGCCATCCACCAGTAACTGCAGGCCCTTGCGCACGAACTTGTCCGGCTCCTTCTCCGCCAGTTTCTGCAACGCGAGCAGGCCGTCCTTGCGCACGATCCTGCTCCAGTTGGTGATCTTGCGGATCATCAGGTCGCGCTCGAAGCGCGGCGGGAAAAACACCCAGCGAAAACGCCGCATGCCGTGAACAAAGTTCTTTTGCGGTATCTGCACCAGCGTGGCCCCGATCGTGCCGCCAAACACAATAACGAAAGCGGTGAGCTGCACGAGTGAACCCGTGGTGCCGCCTTCGAGCAGATTGCCACCGATTACCGCAGCCATCGACAGCAGGATGCCGGCCAGCGACAGAATATCGAAAGCGGGTGCCTTGCTGCTCATAAGCGGGTTCTATCCCTACGCTGCAGCATTGACCCGGACCCGGATCCTCGCCAATGCCTGACCGTGTATCTGCGATACCCTGGACTCGCTAACACCCAGCACCGCGCCAATTTCCTTGAGGTTGAGTTCCTCGCCGTAGTAGAGCGACATCACCATCGCCTCTTTTTCCGGTAGTGCGGCGATCGCCTCGGCGAGCTGCTCGCGCGTCTGCACATCGTCCAGGGCGCCGAACGGATCGTATTCAGCCGACTCCACGCTTTGCGTGGTGTCTTCCAGCGATACCAGCCGGCTGTGCACCAGCTCGCTGGCCATCGCGTGGTAGTCTTCCAGCGACACACCGAGTTCGCCGGCAATCTCTTTATCAGACGCACTGCGACCGAGGCGCGCTTCAATCTGGCTCATCGCGTCCGCGACTCTGCGCATATTCTGCTGCACCGTGCGCGGCACCCAGTCGTTGCGCCGTACTTCATCGAGCATGGCGCCCTTGATGCGGATGCCGGCATAGGTGGCAAAGCTTGCGCCGCGCGTGTGATCGTAAGTGGCGCCCGCCTGTATCAGGCCGATAACGCCCACCTGCATCAGGTCATCCAGCTCAATGGAAGGCGGCAGTTTACCCACCAGGTGCAAACCGATTTTCTTCACCAGTGGCAGATGCTCGCGCACCAGCGCCTCTTGATTCTCCGCCTGGCCGCTGTCGTACAATTTCGCTTCCATGCTCAACAGACCCCCGCCTCAAACTCGGCAATGGGATCACTCCTGTCCACCAGCCTCTCTATAAAAAAGCCAAGCCCGCCGCCCGAGCGCCAGCCCTGGGCCTCAATATTGAGCTTGCCCGCCACCTGCACCAGCGCCTGCGCAGCCTGGCTGCGCGGGTAAAGCTGCACGACGGCGCCCTGTCGCTGCACCGCGCGCCGCAGATAGCCGTCACGCGGAATCGCGCCGAGGTAACCCAGCCGCACATCCAGGAAACGTTCCGTAACGCGATGCAGCTTGGCGTAGAGTTCACGCCCCTGGTCGGCGTGCTCAACCATGTTGGCGAGCAACTCAAACGCCTTTACACCGCGCTCCTTGTGCAGCAACTTCATCAGCGCATAGGCGTCGGTAACGGAGGTAGGCTCGTCGCAGATCACCACAATGATCACGTCACAGGCACTGCTGAATGTCAGCACACTGGAGTCGATGCCGGCGCCGGTATCGACGATCAGTGTATCCACCGGCACCGACAGCGCGCTGAAGGCGTTTACCAGCCCGGCCCGTTCCACCGTCGAGAGCTGCACCATGCTGGACACGCCGGATGCCGCTGGAACAACGCGAATTCCCTCGGGCCCATCGAGCAGAATATCCTCCAGTGTTTTCTCTCCAGAAAGCACATGCCGGATATCAAAACGCGGCCGCAGCCCCAGTGCGATATCGACATTGGCAAGCCCGAGGTCGGCGTCGAAGAGCACGACTTCGCGACCCAGGCGAGACAGACTCACGGCGAGATTGACCGCGACGTTGGTCTTGCCGACGCCGCCTTTGCCGCTGGTCACCGCTATCACATTCACTGCGGAAGAGGCGGAAAGCGGAGTGAGCCCCTGAGGCAGATCCATCATCTAGTTACGCACCATTGCTGTGTTAAAGAGTTGCCCCTCGCGGTCTGCGTCGGGCGCGGTGGAGGGTTCCTCGCTGGCAAGCGCCACCGCCCGGTCGATCAACGCCCGGGCGGAGGCCGGTACCAGATCCTTCGGCACCTTCTGGCCGGCGCTGACATAGGCCACCGGAAGCCTGTGCTCGATCAGCACATCCAGCACCCCGCCGAGGTCGGCGGATTCGTCAACCTTGGTAATGACCGCGCCCGCCAGCGCATCTTCGCCAAACAGGCTCACCACCTCCCGCAGGGCCCGCAACTGCGCCGTGGCTGGCAGTACCACGTAGGAATCGATGTTATAGCCCACCGCATTGAGCGTGTTGAACTGTTCCCGCATGCGCGGGTCGCGCTGGCTCATTCCGGCGCTGTCAATCAGCACGAGCCGGCGCGGCATCAGGTAATCCAGCGCCTCGCGCAACTCGTGGTCATCCGTTGCGACAACCACCGGAATACCGAGATAGCGGGCGAAAGTCTGTAGCTGCTCCTGCCCGCCTATGCGGTAACAATCGGTAGTAATCAACGCCACCTGATCGCGCTGATGCCGCAGTACGAAGCGCGCGGCGAGCTTGGCGATGGTCGTGGTCTTGCCTACACCCGTGGCGCCCAGGAATGCCACCACGCCGCCGTCGTCGAGCAGCGCGTCCTCGCGCATCACCGGCACTCTGCTGGCCAGCATCTGCAGGGCCACATCCCAGTATTCCTCCACGTCGCCCTCGGCGGGCAGGATGTCGGAAATCACGCCGCAAAGGGTGCGCGACAAGCCGAGCTCGGCAAGCCGCGACTGCAGCACGGCCTTGGCGGGCGGCCGCCCGGCCATATCCCGCCAGGACATCTGCGACAGGCGATTCTCGATCATGCTGCGCAGGTTGCCCAGTTCACGCTGCAATTCACCGAGTGTGGCGCCGTTGCTGTCGAGGCCGACGGGCATCGTCGCGCCGGCGAGGCGGGTTTGAATTTGGGGCCGGTCTGGTTCGGGCGCCGTTTCAGTGGCATGAAATGCGTTTTCGTCGAGATCCAGCGCGGCCACGAGTTCGACCTGTCCACCCACGTTCTTGTTCGACAGGATCACCGCTTCGGGCCCGAGCTCGGCGCGCACACGGGCCAGCGCGGTGCGCGAATCCTTTTCCAGATAGCGCTTGATTTTCACCTGGCCCTGCGTCCCCAGACCTTCGTTTGCCCCATGTGCTTTACCACCTTAAGCCTGTGCCATTTGTTTCGCGGGCTGGCCACCGATGGCCTCCACGACTTTTATGCTTTTGCTCGCAGGCAACTCCTCGTAAGCGAGGACGTACAGATTCTCGATCCGGCTTTTCAACAACCGGGAGAGGAACAGACGTATATTGCCGGCCACCAGCAGCACCGGCGTATTACCCTGCGCTGCCGAACGTTCCGCCACTGCGGCGATCTGCCGGATCGTGTTCTCGATCAGCGATGGCTCGAGCCCGCCGCCAGTGCCCTGAATTGCTCCCTGCAATATCTGTTCCAGTTGACTGTCGAGGGTCATCACTGGCATCTCGCGCCCGACGCCGTTGACGATCTGGAAGATTGTTCTGCCCAGAGCGATACGCACCTGGGCGGTCAAAGCGTCAGTATCTTGGCTCTTGCCGGCGTGCTCCGCCAGCGCTTCGGCGATGGTGCGCACATCGCGGATAGAGACGCCCTCCGCCAGCAGATTCTGCATCACGCGGGTGACTTCGCCCAGACCGAGCGGATTGGGAACGAGATTCTCCACCAGCTTCGGCGAGGTTCTGGCGAGCTTGTCGAGCAGCTGCTGCACATCATCCTGGCCGAGCAGTTCGTGGGCGTGAGCCTTGAGCACCTGGCTGAGGTGCGTGGCGATCACCGTGCCGCAATCCACCACGGTGAAGCCCATGGCCTGGGCGTCGTCGTGCTGCCCCGGCTCTATCCAGACGGCGTCGAGACCGAAGGTGGGATCCTTGGTGGCCGCGCCGGGCAGCGTGCCGTACACCTGGCCGGGGTTTATCGCCAGTTCCTTGCCGGGAAACACTTCGCCCTGGCCGACAGTGACGTCGTGCACGCTGATCCGGTACTCATTGGGCGCGAGATCCAGGTTGTCGCGAATGTGCACCGAGTGCACGAGAAACCCGAGTTCCTGTGACAGCTTCTTGCGCACGCCCTTGATCCGGCCGAGCAGTTCCCCACCCTGGTTCTTGTCTACCAGGGCAATCAGCCGGTAGCCCACTTCCAGGCCGATTTCATCAACTGCGGTTACATCTTCCCAACTCAGGTCGGGAATCTCGGCCGGTTTATCCGGCACTTCAGGCTGCTCCGGCTCGGCGGCGACCCGTGCGTCCACCAACTTCATGTAACCTAGTGCGCCGAGCACGCCAGCCAGCGACAGAAACACCATGTGCGGCATGCCGGGCACCAGCCCCATGATGCCGATCATGCCCGCCGAGACCATCAGCGCCCGCGGGTTGCTGAACAGTTGCGACACCACCTGCGCGCCCATGTCCTGCGCATCGGACACCCGCGTGACAATGATGGCGGTGGCGGTAGACAGCAGCAGCGAGGGAATCTGCGCCACCAGGCCATCGCCGATGGTAAGCAACACATAGTTGTTGGCCGCCTGGCCCGCGCTCAATTCGTGCTGCAGCACGCCCACCGCGAAGCCGCCAATGATGTTGATAAACAGGATCAGGATGCCGGCTATCGCATCACCGCGCACGAACTTGCTGGCACCGTCCATGGCACCGTAAAAATCCGCTTCCCGGGCTACATCCTCGCGCCGCCTGAGCGCAGCCTCCTGGTCGATAATGCCGGCGTTCAGGTCGGCGTCGATCGCCATCTGCTTGCCGGGCATGGCGTCGAGGGTGAACCTTGCCGTGACTTCCGACACGCGCCCGGCGCCCTTGGTGACCACCACGAAATTGATAATCACCAGAATGGCGAAGACCACGATACCCACCGCGTAACTGCCCCCCACCACGAATTCGCCGAAGGCCTCGATCACCTTGCCCGCGGCGCCCGTACCGTTGTGCCCTTCGAGCAGCACCACCCGCGTTGAAGCGACGTTGAGCGACAGCCTGAGCAGGGTGGCGATCAGCAGCACGGTGGGAAAGGCGGCGAAGTCCAGCGGCCGCGAAGCGTACACCGCCGCCAGCAGCACAATCATGGCCAGCGCAATGTTGAAGGTGAATGCCAGATCCAGCAGCATCGGCGGCAGCGGCATCATCATCATGCTCAACATGAGCAGCAGCAACAGCGGCGTGCCCAGGCCCATGAGCATCGAGAAGTTGAATCGCCGGCCTACCACCACATCATTCATCTGCGGTCGCTCCCGGCTGCGGGTTTAGATTCAGGTATTCGGGCGGCACCGGCAGATCGTCGGGCCGTTCGGCTGGCTCGCCACGCCGCGCGGTGCGCAACTGGTAAACGTAGGCGAGCACCCTGGCCACTGCGAGATACAGATTTTCCGGAATCTCCTCACCGATATCCGTGGCGGAGAACAGGGCGCGCGCCAGCGGCGGCGCCTCGAAAATCGCGATATCGTTTTCAACCGCGATGCTGCGGATTTTCAGCGCGACCAGGTCGGCACCCTTGGCGAGCACCAGCGGCGCGCGCGTTTTTGTGCTGTCGTACTTCAGTGCAACGGCAAAATGGGTGGGGTTGGTAATGACGACATCCGCCGTTTTGGCAGCTTCCATCATGCGATGCTGTGATGCTTCACGCTGCAACTGGCGAATGCGGCTCTTCACTTCAGGACGCCCTTCACTCTCTTTCATTTCGTCCAGCACTTCGCGCCGCGTCATTTTCAGTTGCCGGTTGTGGTTCCACACCTCGAAGGGCACATCGACCACCACGATGGTAAGCATGGCGGCGCTGAGAAAGAGAAAACTCCATTGCAGAATTCCGGCGGCATCGCCAAAGGCTTTCACCGGCAGCAGGATACCGAGGGCCAGTATCTCCTCCATCAGCAGCCAGAACAGCACACCTGTAACGGCGAGCAGCACAAAGAACTTGAACAGCGCCTTCAGCAGTTCCATCAGCCCCTTCGCCGAGAACACCCGCTTGAGCCCCGCCAGCGGGCTGATTTTCTCCCATTTAAAGGCCATGGCCGCGGGGCTGAAGGCCCAGCCCCCCATCACCAGCGGCCCGGCGAGCGCGCCGACTATCATCACCGCAAAAAATGGCAGCAGCAGCCAGATCGAATCCAGCACCATGCCCACAAACTGCAGCGCAATGGCGTGCTTGTCGAAGACCAGCGCGCGCTCGATGGTCAAGGCAGATTCGAACAGGGAGGAAATCTGCGCTGATATCGAGTTGCCCATCACCAGAAACGCGAACGCCGCAAACAGCAGGGAGAGCATGATGTTGAGTTCCTTGGAGCGGGGAACCTGGCCCTTCTTGCGCGCCTCCTGTTTGCGGCGCTCTGTCGGCTGTTCTGTGCGCTCCTGTGTATTGTTCTGCTCTTCTGCCACTAGCGGAACACCTCCAGTGCATCAAGGAGGCCACCCTGCAGCATGTGTTCCAGCCGCGGAAACACGGCCGGCAGTGACAGGTAGATGAACATGAAGCCGGCCAGAATCGTCACTGGAAAGCCCACCGCAAAAATATTCAACTGCGGCGCCGCCCGGGTGATCACGCCAAAGGCGATGTTGATCAGCAACACGGCCGTCAGTGCCGGCATAACCAGCAGTAATGCGCTGAGGAACATGCTGCTGGCCAGCATCACCACGTCCAGTGCGAAGCCGTCACGCAGCGCGCCGGCACCTACCGGCATCAGACTGAAACTCTCCACCAGCGCCTGAATGAGCAGCAGATGGCCGTCAAATACCAGGAACAGCAGGGTCGCGAGAATCACGTAGAACTGGCTGAGCATGGGCACCTGCACACCATTTTGCGGGTCGACAGACATCGCGAAACCCAGGCCGGTGGTCATGGCGATTGTTTGCCCCGCGATTACCGCGGCACTGAAAATCATCTGCACGATGAAACCCATGGCGGCGCCAATCAACACCTGCTGGCCGGCGATCACCAGGCCCTGCGCGCTCAAGGCATCGACATCGGCTGGCACCGGCACCATGGGCGCCACCAGCGCGGTGACGAGCACCGCGAGTATGATCCTCACCCGCACCGGAAACGAGGTTGCACTGAAAATCGGCGCCGCGAGCAACATCGCCGAGAGGCGCAGAAACGGCCAGTAGTACTGTTCTATCTGCAGCAAAACCTGGGAGGCGGAAAACATGCGGCCCTCACCCCACCATCGCCGGGATCGAGAGGAACAGCCGGACGCTGAAATCGACCAGGATGTCCAGCATCCAGGGCCCGGCGATCAACAGGGCGAGCACCAGAGCCATCAGCTTCGGGATAAAACTCAGCGTCATCTCCTGAATCTGGGTAGCCGCCTGGAACACGCCGATCAACAGACCGACTGCGAGCGCCGAAAGCAGCAAGGGGCCCGCGAGGTACATCGTGAGAAACAGGGCTTCGCGGCCAATATCGATAACAGATTCAGGGGTCATTGCGTTCGCTACCTACCTCATCACGTCACAAAACTCGTGGCGAGCGTGCCCACGAGTAACGACCAGCCGTCAATCAGAACAAACAGCATCAGTTTGAACGGCAGCGAAATCAGCATCGGGGACAACATCATCATCCCCATCGACATGAGTACGCTGGCGACGACCAGGTCAATCACGAGAAACGGTATGAAGATCAGGAAGCCTATCTGGAACGCCGTTTTCAGCTCGCTGGTAACAAATGACGGCAGCAGAACCTTCAGCGGTATCTCCTCGTCGCTCTGGAAACCGTCGTAACCGCCGAGGTCGGCGAACATCACCAGATCGGCCTCGCGGGTCTGCTCCAGCATGAACTCCCGGAATGGTTCCTGGGCTTTATCCAGTGCGGTTTCGATCTGCATGTCGCCGTCCATGTAGGGGCGCACCGCGCTGTCGTAGGCCTTGTCGAGCACCGGACCCATGATGAAAAAACTCATGAACAGCGCGAGACCCAGCAAGATCTGGTTCGAGGGTGTCTGCGCGGTACCCAGCGCCTGGCGCAAAATTGCCAGCACCACGATGATGCGGGTGAACGATGTCATGGCCAGCAGGATTGCCGGCAGCATGTTCAGCACGGTCATCAGCAACAGGATCTGCAGGCTGACCGAGTAGTTGCTGCCGCCGTCGGCGGCCGGCTCCACCGTCAGCAGCGGAATCGTGTTCTGCGCGCTGAGCGCCAGCGGCATCGCGAACAGTGCCAGGCCGACCAGCCCTCGCCATGCTCTCACGCTGTGCGGCTCGCTGCGCTACTGCGCTTGAGTAGCGTATCGAATGTGCCGGCAGAGCGGCCGTGATCCGCCGTCCCGGCGACGGGTTCGGCAAACACATGCAGGGTGCGCACGCTCCCCGAGGCCACGCCGATCAGGAGCTGCTCATCGCCGGCTTCAAGCAGCAGTATCTTTTCGCGCGTACCGACTTTGAGTGAGCCGAGAACGCGGAGGGCATTTTTCTCGCCAACCGGCATGCCCTGGAGTTTCCTGATGAGAAACAGCACCGCGAGCATGCAGCCGAGTACCAGCAGCAGCGAACCGGCCACCTGCACCATGTAACGCAGGCTGTAGATGGAGGGCTCGGAGGATTCGGCGGCGACCGCCAGCGCCAGCGGTGCGCCCCCCAACAGTAGCGCAACACCCCAGCGCAACGCGCGTGATTGACACGCCCGCGCGTTCATTTCAGCTTTTTAAGCCGTTCGCGCGGGCTGACGATGTCGATCAATCGCAGACCGAACTGGCCGTCGACAACCACCACCTCGCCGCGCGCCATCAGGGTCCCGTTCACCAGCAGATCGAGAGGCTCGTTGACCTCGCGATCCAGCTCGACCACCGAACCCTGGTTGAGGCTCACCAGCTCCCGGATCGCCAGCTTGCTGCGGCCGATTTCCACCGACAGCGTCACCGGTACATCCAGCAGCGATTCAAGGTTGATCTCCGCCGATGTTCCGGCGCCAGCCTCCTGCCCTTCGGGCGCTGCAGGCGTTTCCGGCTGCGCGGCTTTAGTGCCCCCTTCCAGGGCCTTTTCCAGAGCCTGCCCCATGGGTACTTCGCCATCTTCACTCATGGTGTCTGCTCCGTCGGTTGGCTAATGAATGGAGTTTTCACCGATTATCTCCTTGATCCTGATTGACTTGTGACCGTTGAGAACACCGTGCTCGCCGGTCGAGAACACCTGGTTTTCCACGCATACCGTCACCTCGGTGGGCATTTTCAGCGGCACGATGGAGCCCGCTTTGAAGGCCAGCACATCCCCTATGCTGACCTCTTCGGAAATGAACGAGCAGACTATTTCGACATCGACCGATTGCAGGGCGCGCATAAAATGCTGCTCCCAGCTACTGCCGGTTGCTGTGGGCCGCACCATGGCCCCGGCGCTGGACAGCTTCGAGCGCAGGGGCTCGAGCGCCGGATAGGGCACCAGCCAGTCGATCCGCGCGTTCCAGTCACCTACCGACACCTCGAAGGGAAATACCAGTGCCAGGGATTGCGATGCACCCGTTTGCAAAAACGCGGGATTGGATTCGAAAGACTGCACCTGCGCGGAGAAGCCGATGGTGTCGCGCCACGTCTCGGTGAGCGTTGCCAGAAACTTTTCAGTCAGGGCGTCGTTCAACCTGCGCTCACTGGGCGTAAGTCGCTCACGTGTGGCCGCCCCGGGGCTACTGCGCCCTCCACCGAAGTAGCTGTCGACCAGAAAAGACAGCATCTCGCCAGGAATCACCAGAAAAGACAGGCCGTTCAGCGGCGCCAGGCTGAGCATGTTGATGCCGGCGGGACCCTGGATGCCAGACAGCGCCTGTTCCGTGCGCAACAGCTGCGTCTCTCCGACATCGACCTGCGCCGCGACGCGGTACAAGGCCTGAATGCCCTGCGACAGCGCCATGGCGTGCTTCTCGTGCAGGCTTTTCAGCGCCGGCATCTGCGCCAGCAGATTCTGTTCGCGGGTGCTGAAATCGAAGGGCTCGCAGGGCCTGTCGGAGGCGTTTGCGCCGGGGCTCACTTCGCCCTTGGAGAAGCCGTCCATGAGGGCGTCCAGCTCTCCTTCGGTGAGTACATCCTTGCTGGACATATGCGCTTACTGCACCACGAAGTTGGTAAAAAACGCTTCGAGCACCCGGTCATCACCGGTGAGTCGCAACTGCTTGTTGATGGCATCGATCACTGCCTTGCGCAGCGACTCCTTGCCTTCCAGGGTGGTCAATGCCGCGTAGTCCTGGCTGCTGAACAGCAGGATCAGGGTGTTGCGCACCGCTGGCATGTTGGCCGCCACCTTCTGCAGCGCGGCCTCCGAATACGCCATCACCTGTAACTCGATCTGCAGGTAACGAACACTGCCGTTGTGCTCAAAATTCACCACGAACGCCGGATTCAGGCTGAGGTAGGTAGGCTCGCCCTCTGGCTCCGCGGCGGGCTGCGCCTGCCCGGCACCGGCGGGCTGCGCACCTCCCGGGGCGGCTACCTCATCCTCGCCCTGCAACAGAAAATAGGCTCCCGCGCCACCACCCAGCAGCAGCAACACGGCCACCGCGATCAATACTTTTTTCATTGCATCCTGTTCCTCAGACCCTGGCCCGGCGCCCACCGTCGACAATAAGCCGCACACAGCAGACACCCCGCAGAGCATGGATGCAAAAGCTGTACCAATTAATTTTTTATATTAAATTCAAAGGGTTATGTGGATGTTCTTGAGGAAGAGTCAGAGATTTGACGCGCGCCACAGCCCGCCGGCGAGCACTGCATTGACACCGGGCAGGCCCGGCGTCGGGTAGAGCCGAGGCCGCCCGCGCGACCTCTCCTGCGTCATACGTAGTAATCAACCAGCGACTGGCTGGTGGAGATCGCTGCCGGCAGCGCACTCTCCTGCTCGGCGAGCTCTGCTTCCCCGGAGCCCGCATCGGCCCCGTATAGCGCCGCAGAACCGGAATGACCCTGCTGCGAGCGCGAGTGGTCGGCCACATCGAATCGCGACAACTGCAGGCCGCTTTGCTCAAGCATTTCCCGCAGACGCGGCATTGCCTGCTCTATGGCGTCGCGCGCATCGGCGCCCTGCACGGTGAACATCACCCTGGTCTGGTCGCCATCGGTGGATATCCTGATATCCAGGCGACCCAATTCCGGCGGGTTGAGTTGCAGCCTTGCCTCGGACAGGCCGTCCCTCACCAGCAAACTGACTCGCCCGGCCAGTTCCGCATCAAAGGCGGCGCCTCCCGGCGGTGCGTGCAGCGTGGGAAGTACACCGGGTTTAGCGCCCTGCACTGGATCACCGGCAGCCACCTGCAACTGGGTTGCAAACGCCGCGGCGGGTACCGGGGCATTAGCGCTGCCCGACCGGTTGAGCACGGACTCACCGGCCATGGCCTCCGCCCAGGCCGTTGGCAACTTTGAGGCGTCGCCCTGCGCCATTTCTCCCGCGGTCGGCATCACTACCTGGTCGGCCGTGCCGATCACTGCCGTCGCGGGGGCGGCGCGCATCGCCGAGGAGGCCGCGGCCGTTTCCGGCGTCAACCTCGCCAGAGGCGAGTCGCCAGCCGCCAGCG
>TARA_R110000823_G_scaffold119998_21_pt1 | contig 22245 bp, 18 predicted proteins | sample TARA_R110000823 | Tara Oceans TARA_R110000823 (sample SAMEA4397722) | marine metagenome | biome: Polar Biome; feature: [DCM] deep chlorophyll maximum layer (ENVO:01000326); material: water (ENVO:00002006), including particulate matter (ENVO:01000060) such as... | depth 20 m | reverse complement strand
AAACCGGCGAAGCGGGTGAAGAAGACGGCATCGGCGCCGAGGGCAAGCTGACCCACGAGCAGATGCTGACCGACCCGGAAGAAGCGGCCCTGTTTGTAAAGGCAACCGAGGTGGATGCGCTCGCCATCGCCTGCGGCACCAGTCATGGCGCCTACAAATTCAGCCGGCCACCCACCGGCGATATTCTCGCGATAGACCGCATCAAAGAAATCCACGCGCGTATTCCCGAAACCCACCTGGTGATGCACGGATCTTCCTCTGTGCCCCAGGAGTGGCTGGAGATAATCAACGAATACGGCGGTGATATTCCTGAAACCTACGGGGTGCCCCTTGAGCAGATACAGGAAGGGATTCGCCACGGGGTGCGCAAGGTGAATATCGATACCGATTTGCGTCTGGCCTCTACCGGCGCGATACGCCGCTTTATGGCGCAGAATCCCGCGGAGTTCGACCCGCGCAAGTATCTGGCGCACACGATTACGGCCATGAAGGATATTTGCAAGGCGCGTTACGAGGCCTTTGGTACGGCGGGCAACGCAGACCGAATCAAGGTGCTTCCACTGTCGCGCATGCAGCAGGCCTACGACGCCGGTGAGCTGACCCCCAGGGTTCACTGAGGGGCTGCTCTGTTTGACGCCTGAAGAGCTACGCAGTCTGCGTTTGCGACTCTCTCCCTACAACGAGGGAGCGTCGCCCCCCTCAGAGTTGACTGCGTTTTCTGAGTTTTACGGCCTCGATTTCAACGCGCGTAACGAGGGGCTCACGCACCTCGCGGGGTATGTAGAGTCTGGTGCATACCGGCTTGCCGTACAGCACTGGCGCCAGCCGGGTGCTGTCGCGAACCTCCTCATTGTGCATGGCTACTACGACCACACGGGGCTGTTCGGCAGGCTCGCCGAGTGGGGTCTTGCACAGGGCTGCAATGTGTTGTGCTTCGATCTGCCCGGGCACGGTCTGTCCACCGGTGAGCCCGCGGTGATCGATGACTTTGGCTATTACAGTCGCGCGATCAAGGACGTATTGGCGCAGGTGCCGCTGCCTGAATTGCCGCTCTGGGTGATGGCGCAGAGCACCGGCTGCGCGGCGCTTATCGACTTTGCCCGCCGCTATGAATGGCCCTTCCGGGCCTGCGTGCTGCTGGCGCCGCTGGTGCGGCCTGCCGGCTGGCTCGGGGTTCGCGTGGGGCACAATATGTTGCGGCACTTCACAGAGAGTATCCCGCGCAAGTTTGTGAACAACTCCTCGGATACGGCGTTTCTCGAGTTTGTTGCGCGCGAGCCGTTGCAGTGTCATCGCGTGCCCTTGCGCTGGGTGGCCGCGCTGAAACGCTGGCTGAATGGGCTTGCGCGGCGCGATCTTGGCGTCGGCCCGGCATTGATTGTTCAGGGTGAACGCGACACAACCGTGGACTGGCGCTACAACGTGCCCTTTGTGCAGGCCCTCTTTCCGGGCAGCCAGGTAGAATATCTGGACGACGCTGGACATCAGCTGGCCAATGAATCGGCGGAGATTCGCGATCAATACCTGGCAAAGGTGGTGGAGTACCTGGCTGTGCATGGTATCGATCTGGGTTTGCGGGCCTAGTTGTAAAACCCCGCCTCGCGCAACAATCCGTACAGCGGCTGCAAAGCCTCCCCGTACCTTTGCCAGCGATTCACCGAGGTCTGGTAAATACCTTGGCGCACCTGCACCGCGCTGGGCGTGGCGACGCTGCCGGCGCGTTGCTGGAAATCCAGGCACGCATCCTCCCAGGGCAAGTCACAAAATTCGAGCAGTGCGCGGGCAACCGGTTTCGGGTCTTCGACGAGGGTTTCGTAGTGCAATTCAAACACAGCACCGGGCATGCTCTCCCGCCAGTGCGTCATCAGGCGGTCGAACTCGATGTAGTAGCGCCCGCAGTCCAGCAGGTCGAGATTGTAGTAGTAGTATCGGAAGTTGGTTGCGAACAGCTGTCTGTAGTTGCTGAGGCAGGTGTCCATCGGGTCGCGGCGCAAGCAAATCAGTTTTGCATTAGGTAGCGCGGCGCGAATAAAGCCGAGATAGAAAAAATTTAATGGCAGCTTGTCTATAAAATGCGGTGTGTGTCCCGTGCGTGGACGGGTGCTCTCAAGGTAGGCCCTGCCGAGGGCGGCCATATCCTGACGCGCGGCTTGTGAGAGGGTTTCCATGTCCAGGTCTTCCGCAGAGTTGGAACCACTCAGCGCTTTGACCTGACGCGGGAATGCATTCAGCTCGCCCGCCGCGAACACCGCGGAGTGGCCGCCAAGTATCCGTTCTACAAGAGTGGTGCCGGTGCGTGGCATGCCGACAATAAAGATGGGCTCCGCGCTATTGCAACCCCCGCTGCTAACGGCGGGCCCGGGGAACAGTGAGCGGACGTGGCGGAACAGTGCGGCATCATCGGCTGCGCGGTAGCGCACCTCCCGCGCCTTTGCTGCCTTCGCCCAGGCGAGGCTTGCCAGTGAATCCGCGTACCTCCCGAGATCCTCCTGCTCCTTGGCCAGGGCGTGGCCCACGTGAAGCTGGTCTGATGCGGTCTCTACCTGCCCGCGCAGTGCTGTGAGGCGTGTCAGGTGATTGCTTTGGGGTGTCTGTCGGCGCAGCGCAGCCAGCGCCGAGTGAGCACTAAAGCCGACGGGATTGATCCTGATCGCTTCTTCGAACTCCGCTTCAGCCTCGCTGAAGCGGCCGACGAATTGCAAGGCGATTCCCCTGTTGTAGTGAACCTCGGCGCGGAAGGCCGAGCGAAAACCTTGCGCTTTTTCTCTGCGACCGAGGGCTTCCACTGCCTGGTCGAAACACGCGAGCGCCTGCTCCTGCTCGCCCGCGTGGCTGAATACGGTGCCAAGGGTGTTCAGTGTAGGAACATCAGTTGGTTGCAGAGCCAGCGCTGATTCGGCTGAGGCCATTCCCTCCTGTGTGCGTCGCAGAACCAGAAGTTCCTTGCCCAGCTCGGCCCGGTACTGGGCGTTTCCCGGCGCGAGAGAGATGGCGTTGCGTATGATCTGCTCGGCCTTTGCATGCAAGCCGTTGCTGGCCGCGATAACGCCGCAGAGGAACCAGGCGTCCGCATGCTGCCTGTCAGCTTGCAAGACCGTGAGGCAGTGCTGGTGAGCGTCGCGCAGCCTGCCTTCGCGCAGAGCGAGCTGGGCGGCACGGTGTTCGCGGCGGATCTGCGCTTCGTCGGGTTTTGCCATCGGTCCATTCTATGCAAGGTCCCGAAGAAAGTCTTTGCGGGCCAGGCGCGGCCAAAGAAAAAGGGCGCCGTAGCGCCCTTCTTCGACGATGCAGCCTCGACCTAGTTGTCGAAATTGTAGACGAAGCGCACGCCGACCTGGCGCGGGCGCAGCACGTTGGTGAAATACCGTCGTGAGTCGAAGTCTGCGAACTGCGTGATGTCGGCGCGGTCGCCGCGCACGCCCGTCTCGGCGTACTCGTCGAAGACGTTATCTGCGTACAGCGTGATCGCGAGGCCCTCGTTGAACCAGGTTGCGGATGCGTTGTGAACCGTGTAGCCGTCAAGGCTCTCACCGAAGTTTCTCTCACCCACCTTGGTCAGGATATCGCTGCTGAATGTGGCTGACCAGTCCAGATCAACACGTGAGCCGTCGTTCAGATCCAGTGCGTAGTTCAGCGCCAAAAATCCCTGGTGTTCCGGCGTTGCGGGCAGGCGATCACCGTCAAATGCGGTCACGTCGTCGGGACTCTCCAGGCAACCCTGCGGGTCTGCCGGGTCACCGCCGAGCAGACACAACGCATCGTCGGTCAGCTCGGCTTTGGTGTAGGCGTAAGAACCCATCAGCGACAGGTTGTTAGTGATAAGGTACTGGGCTTCCAGCTCAAGCCCGATACTCTCCGCCGCGCCGCCGTTGGTGTTGATGGCCGCCTGGCCAAAATTGGTCACGTCGGCAACACGCACGTCCTCCCATTCAATGAAGAACACCGAGCCATTCAGGACCAGCGCGTTGTCCAGCCAGGTCGAGCGCAGGCCAAGTTCGTAGTTGGTAGTGGTATCCGACTTGATTAATAATTCACTGGGAAGTGCGCAGACGTTTTGTCCCGGTGGCAGGGGGTCCGGACATTCGGGAACCGGGTTGAGGCCACCGAGCCGGTAGCCTTCGCTGACGGTTGCGAACACCATCATGTCATCGTTGACATCATAGGAGGTGTTGAATTTGTAGATGACGTCGTCGTCATCCACATCATTGAAACCGAGCGAGGGATCAATGGCGTCCTGGGGCGCGCCCAGTAATACTGTGTTGTACAGGGGCGTGTCGAAGCCGCCGCTGGATTCGTTCTCGAACTTATACCAGCGTGCACCGACGGTGACCTGCCAGGCATCGGTGATGCGGTAGCCCAGCTCGCCGAATGCGGCGTATTCCTTGAACTCCTCTTGAAAAATTTCAATATACTCGAGGTCATCGGGGCGCAGCTGAACGCCGTCGCCGATATCCACCAGGAACTGGTCGTAACCCGGTGCGAACTCTTTACTCACAGAATCCTGTTCGAAGTCGCTGTAGAAGCCGCCGACAATCCAGTTCCAGGGACCGTCGCTGGTCGAAACCAGGCGAAGCTCCTGAGTGAAAGTCTGCTCCTCGGAATCTTCGCGGGTAAATGCAGCAAAGCTGGGGAAATACTCGTAGCCATAGCCGAGGGTGTACAACAGATCCGTTTGGTCGCGCTGTCCCTGCTCGTTGTATTCGCCGTAACCGGTGGCGGAGGTGAGCTCCGCGAAGCCCAGGTCGGCGATAATCTCGAGCGACAGCAATTCGTTCTTGCGCTCGTTCGGCTCCACGAAGCGCATGGCGGATTCATAGTCGCCGGTGCCGAACGCTTCCTTGTGGTTAATCTGGCGGGCACCGATATCTGAATCCTGGAAGAAGTAGGTCAGGGTGCCGTCAACGCGCTCGCCCGTGTAGCGCACCGCCAGCCGGCTTGAGAGAGTTTCGTTGGTATTGGCATCCTCTTTCTGGCGCAGATTGGCTTGCACTTCAGCAGGATTGCTGAAGTTCGGCTGCGGGTTGGAAACGCCGGGCTCGCGCACCAGGAAGTTGTAATCGATGAAGCCGGGGTCGTCCAGGTAGTCGATAGACGCGCGGACCGCCAGGCGGTCCTCGATGATCGGGATATTGATGGTGCCGCCGCCATCGTAGCCAAGGCTGCTGCTTTCACTGAGGTCGAACACGTCACCACGCAATTGCAGACTGACGCCGTCCGTCTGCGGTTTGTTCGGAATGTAGCGCACTGCGCCGCCCAGGGTGCCGGCGCCATACAGCGTGCCCTGCGGGCCTCGCAGCACCTCTACGCGATCCATATCGTTGAGGCGCAGGTCGACATAGAAAGGAATTTCTCCAATATAGGTGGCAACAGTGCCACCGGTATTGTTTGTCTGATCGGGCGCTGCAATAGAGTCCGTGGTAAGGCCTCGCATCGTGAGCGTGTTGCCGCTGCGGGGCCCCTGGTCAACCACGACCATCCCCGGAACCCGGCGCGCCAGTTCTGCGAAGTTGGTCAATCGTTCACGCTCAATCAAGGTGCTGCCAAGCGCCGTGATATTGATCGGAATATCCTGCACCGATGCGGATCGCCGCGTCGCGGTGACGATCACTTCTTCCAGCATGGGCTGCTGCGCTATGGCGTAGTCTGCCATCAGCGTCGCGGTGACGGCTGCGGAGATCAGGCTGAGTTGGAATGACTTGTGGTTTCGAGTGTGCATAGTTGCCCCTGAAAATGCCTGGTCGACCGGGTGTTTTCGCAAACAGCGGTTCCCTTTCCCCGGTTCCGACTTCTAATTGCTGGCGTCCCTTGCAGCTCTCTGATGTTGAGATGCTCACCAGTTTTATACAGGGGAAGTCTAGCATCCTATCAGCGGCGGCCGCGAACGTGGAACATGCGCAAAAATACCGTTAACAGCGGGATGCTGCGGCGATCATGTGCCCAACTTCGGGATATTGCATTGTGACTAGAAGAGTACGCGGCAGCGAATGGTGCCTTCGATGGAGGACAGTTTCGCGAGAGCAACATCGCTGTATTCGGCATCGATGTCGATAACCACATAGCCCACAGCGTTGTTGGTTTGCAGGTACTGCGCCGACACGTTGATGCCATTGGCGGAGAATATACTGTTGATGGCGCTCATTATGCCTGGCACGTTGCGATGAATATGCAGCAAGCGGTGGCTGCCGTCGTGTTCGGGCAGCGCCACCTCGGGCAGGTTAACCGACGACGTGGTGGTGCCGTTGTCGCTATAGCGAGCGAGCTTTTCCGCCACCTCCATGCCGATATTGGCCTGCGCCTCCACGGTACTGCCGCCTATGTGCGGAGTCAGGAAGGTGTTGTCAAAACTTCGCAGAGGGGACTCGAACGTCTCGTCGTTAGAGCGTGGCTCAGTGGGGAAAACGTCGATACCGGCACCGGCCAGGGCCCCGTCCCGAAGCGCCGTGGCCAGCGCGTCTATGTCCACGACGGTGCCGCGCGAGGCGTTAATGAGCACCGCATCGGGGCGCATCTGCGCCAGTTCCCCGGCGCCGATCATGTTGCGTGTGGAGGCGTTCTCCGGCACATGCAGGCTTACCACGTCCGAGGTGGCCAAAAGCTGTTGCAGGCTCGAGAGCTGTCGCGCATTGCCCAGGGGCAGGCGGTTGGATACGTCGAAGAACTGGACGCGCATGCCGACGCTCTCGGCCAGTACGCCGAGCTGCATCCCGATATTGCCGTAGCCGATGATACCGAGCTGTTTGCCGCGAATTTCGAACGCGCCTTCCGCTGATTTCTGCCATTGCCCGCGATGCGCCGCTGCGTTTTTCGCCGCCACTCCGCGCAGCAGCAGAATTGCCTCCGCCAGTACCAGTTCGGCCACGCTGCGGGTGTTGGAAAAAGGTGCATTGAAAACGGCGATGCCGCGTGCGGTCGCCGCCGCCAGGTCGACCTGATTGGTGCCGATGCAGAAGCAGCCCACAGCCACCAGCTTGTCTGCCGCGGCAAAAATATCCGCCGTCAACTGAGTGCGCGAGCGAATGCCCACGAAGTGAGCTTTTGCGATTGCCGTCTTCAATGCGTCTTCCGGCAGGGCTTTCGGGTGGCACTCAATATTGTGGTAGCCGGCGGCCTGAAGTGTTTCCACCGCCGATGGATGTACGCCTTCCAGCAGCAGGATCCTGATCTTGCTTTTTTCCAGTGATTGCTTCGCCATGCGGGCTGTAGTCCTTGCGCGGTCTGCCGGAATGTGGGGTTCGAGAGGGCGCGTATGGTAGCATATGCATTCTACTGCAAGCGCCCTCGTCCCCCATGACTGAACACCTTGAAGCCCGTCTGTTGCAGCCGGAAATTCTCGCGACCCTTGCCGCTATTGTCGGCGCTGATCGCGTGCTGAGTGATCCGGATTCACTCGCCAGTTACGGCACAGACTGGACGCGCTTTGCCCGGCCGCAACCCGGTGCTGTAGTGCTGCCAGGGAGCATAGAGGAGGTGCAGCAACTGGTGCACCTGGCAACGGAGCGAGCGCTTGCTATCGTTCCATCTGGCGGCCGCACTGGCCTCAGCGGCGGTGCGGTGGCCAGCAACGGTGAATTGGTCGTGGCCATGGATCGCCTCAATCGGATCGATAACTTCAACCCGGTAGACCGCACGGTACGCTGCGGAGCCGGCGTGGTTACCGCGCAATTGCAGGCCTTCGCCGAGGAGCAGGGGCTTTATTATCCGGTGGATTTTGCCTCCAGCGGCTCCAGCCAGATTGGCGGCAACATCGCCACCAACGCCGGTGGCATCAAGGTGATTCGCCATGGCATGACGCGCGACTGGGTGGCGGGGCTCAAGCTGGTAACCGGCACCGGGGAATTGCTCGACCTGAACAAGGCGCTGATAAAAAACAATACCGGATACGACCTGCGCCATCTGGTGATTGGCTCTGAGGGAACGCTGGGCCTGGTGGTCGAGGCCACCATGCGGCTTTGCAGACCGCCGGGTGAAATGGCGGTGCTGGTGCTCGCGGTACCCGATATGGCGTCCATCATGTCGGTACTTTCGGCCTATCGGGAAAGGTTGAGCCTGAGCGCCTTTGAATTCTTCTCGGAGCTGGCGTTGCAGAAGGTGGTGGAGCAGCAGAAGCTGCAGCGTCCGTTTGCGACAACCGCTCCCTACTACGCCCTGCTCGAACTGGAACAGGACGAGACAGGGCATGTCGATGCGCAGGCGATGGCATTGTTCGAACAATGTGTCGAAGAGGGCTGGGTGCTGGACGGCGTAATCAGCCAGAGCGTGGCCCAGGCGCAATCGCTGTGGCGCTTGCGCGAGGATATTTCGGAAACCCTCGCGCGCTGGACACCCTACAAGAATGATATCGCTACGCTGGTCTCGCGCGTACCGGCATTTCTTGAGGAAGTGGAAGAAGTTGTCAACGCCAGCTATCCGGACTTTGAGATTGTCTGGTTCGGGCACATTGGCGATGGCAACGTGCATCTGAACATTCTCAAGCCTGACGCATTGAGCGTTGCCGAGTTCCAGCAGCGCTGCGGTGAGGTGAGCCGTTGGGTATTCGAGATTGTCGAACGCCACGGCGGCAGCGTGTCGGCGGAGCACGGCGTGGGGCTGCTGAAGAAAGATTATCTGCAGTATTCACGTTCGCAGACCGAAATAAGCATCATGCGACAGATCAGGCGCGCATTCGACCCCAAGGGTATTATGAACCCGGGAAAAATCTTCGACTGATCAGGCAATTACCGGGCGCGCAAGGTTCGAACACCGTCCTGGGTGGCCAGCAACAATACATCGGCGGGCTTCAAGGCGAACAGTCCGTTGGTCACCACCCCGGTAATGTTGTTGATTTTTTCCTCGGTGGCGAGGGGCTGGGGGATGGAAAAATTGTGTACGTCGAGAATCACATTGCCGTTGTCGGTAATAACGCCCTCCCGATAAATCGGGTCGCCCCCCAGCTTCACCAACTCGCGCGCGACATGGCTGCGCGCCATGGGCACCACTTCCACCGGCAGCGGAAACGCGCCGAGCGTGTGCACAAGCTTGCTCTCGTCGGCGATACAGATGAACTCGCGCGCCACGGCGGAGACGATTTTTTCGCGCGTTAGCGCCGCGCCGCCGCCCTTGATCAATTGCAGGGCGCTGTTGGCCTCATCTGCCCCGTCGATGTAGATATCCACACTGTCTACCGTGTTCAGGTCGTACACGGTGATACCGTGGTTGCGCAGCCGGCTGGCCGATGCTTCCGAACTTGCCACGGTGGCATTGAACAGGCCCTTAATACCAGCGAGCGCGTCGATAAAGTGATCGGCAGTAGAGCCCGTGCCGATGCCGAGGATCGTGTCGTTTTCCAGCTTCGGTTTGATGTAGGCTATCGCGGCGTCCGCGACAGCCTGTTTGAGTGCGTCCTGGTTCATGAGGTCTCTTCCTTCTGCAGCCTATAGGGGGGGATTCACCTCCCGCCAGAGAGAGGGCCAAACGCAAGCGGGTGCAGTGCCGGAGCGCCAGACCGGCGCCTGTACCGTCGCTGCCCTTGGGCATTACTATAAACTGCAACCGGTAGGCGTGACGACAACTGTCGTGTCCTTCGTCGGTACTACAGGAATGCATATGCCCCAGTCTTACATCAAACGTATTCTCGATGCCCGTGTTTATGAGGTTGCACGCGAGACGCCGATTCATGAAGCCGCGCTGATGTCGCGCCGGCTGGACAACCGTGTTTGGCTGAAGCGCGAAGACCTGCAGTCGGTGTTCTCCTTCAAACTGCGCGGCGCGTACTGCAAGATGAGTCGGTTGTCGGCCGAAGAGCTGGCGCGCGGTGTGGTAGCAGCCTCTGCCGGAAACCATGCCCAGGGTGTCGCGGTGGCGGCGCAGACCCTGAACGTCAAGGCAATCATCGTAATGCCCCGTACAACGCCGCTGATAAAGGTCGACGCGGTGCGCCGTCGCGGCGCCAGGGTAATTCTGCAAGGCGATTCGTTTGAGGACGCCGCGAAGCATGCGCAGGCCTTGATGCACAAGCACGGCCTGACTTTTGTGCATCCCTTCGATGACCCGGACGTGATCGCCGGGCAGGGCACTGTTGGAATGGAAATCGTGCGCCAGCGCCCGCGCCCGCTGGATGCGCTGTTCGTGCCGGTGGGTGGCGGAGGACTGATCGCCGGCGTTGCCGCCTATGTGAATTATGTCTGGCCACAGACGCGCATCGTGGCCGTGGAGCCTGAAGATGCGGCTTGCCTTAAGCTTGCGCTCAGTCGTGGCCGGCGTGACAAGCTGACGGAAGTGGGGCTGTTTGCCGACGGATGCGCGGTGGCGCAGATTGGCCGGGAACCCTTCCGGCTCATTCGCGACACCGTGGCGGAAGTGATCACGGTATCCACGGACGAAATGTGCGCGGCGATCAAGGATATTTTCGAAGATACACGCAGTATCGCCGAACCGGCGGGAGCCCTGGCGCTCGCGGGTATGAAAAAATATGTCGAGACCACAGGGGTAAGTGGCCAGGATCTGCTGGCGATCGTCAGCGGTGCGAATAGCAATTTCGACCGCTTGCGTTATATCTCTGAACGCACCGAGATCGGCGAGCAACGGGAGGCGGTCATCTGCGTCACGGTGCCGGAGACGCCGGGCAGTTTCCGCCAGTTTTGCCGCGCACTCGGGCGGAGAAACATTACCGAGTTCAACTACCGCTACGCCGATGCCGCCAGTGCCCGTGTGTTCGTGGGGCTCTCCGTGGTGCCGGGCGGCGATGATCTCGCCGGGCTGTTGACGGAGTTGCGCCAGGACGGCTATGCGACGGAGGACCTGACGCACAATGAAGTTGCCAAGTTGCACATTCGCTACATGGTTGGCGGGCACGCGCCGCCGGACCTGTGCGATGAACGGGTGTATCGTGTGGAGTTCCCGGAGCGCCCGGGCGCGCTCCTGAAGTTCCTGACCGGCCTCGGTCGGCGCTGGAACATTTCCATGTTCCACTACCGCAATCACGGCGCCGCCTATGGGCGCATACTGCTCGGCGTGCAGATACCCGGGCCTGAGCAGGCGGCCTTTGAGGCTCTGCTCGATAGAAACAATTTCCGCTATTGGGAAGAAACTGACAATCGCGCCTACCAGCTCTACCTGGCAACCCTGGGGCCGGACTGATCCTGGCGGGGCGGACCGCCGCTGCGGTTTTGTACCGCCGAATCGCGTACCCGAGCCGCCGGTTTGGCAAAAAGTACAGATAACTCGCGAAAGTCACGGCCCATGCGGCCTTCAGGGCTTTTCTTTTATACAACGCTGGGCTAGGATTGGCCGAAATCTGTTAAATAGTAACAATCTTCAGTAGTTGTAAATAAGAAAAACGATCTGCCGCGGAGTTCTGCGCAGTGGTTTGGCCTGTTAGTTGAGAGAAAGCTTGTGAAACGTAAACCTGATGTAGTCGTAGTGCTGGTAGCCGCGTTCGGCCTTGGCGTTCTTCTGACTCTGCTGTTGCCCATGGCAGCAAACGATACCGTTGCCGCCCCCGCCTCTGCCCTGCAGGCAGGCGTCATTATCAGCGATTGATCCATTGAGTCAGGCCGGTTCCGCGCTTGAGCACAGGTGCAGGCGTGTCCCGGTTACAACGTAGTCCAGCGCAATGTCCCAGGGTTCCAGAGGCACCCGTTCGACCTGCTGACAGTCGTGAGCCAGTCCCACCAGCAATGGCCTGACGCCGGGTTCGCGCAGTCTGGCGTCGCCAAGCGTACGATCGTAGAAACCGCCGCCCATTCCAAGCCTTCCCCCGTTTGCATCCCATGCCACCATTGGCATAAACAATAGATCGAGCTCTGCGAATGCAAGGCGCGGCGCATCCGGCGGTGGTTCACCGATGCCATAACGGTTTGGCCGAAGCGGCACACCGCTGCGCCAGAGAGCAAAGCTGAGAGATTGGTCCTTGCCGATGACCGGCAAATAAATGGCTTTGTCCAGCTGGCTGGCCCTGGCTATGAGCGGGTCAGTGCCGATTTCACCGTCTGCGGGACGGTAGACAGCAAGTGTTTGAGCGCGGCGCCACTGTGGCAGTTGTTCCACGCCGGCGACGAGCGAAGTGGCGGCAAGCAATTGTGCCTCGCTACCGAGAGTCTGGCGCAGGCGTCGCAGCTTGCGTCTCAGTAGAATTTTTTGCTCGGCGGCCACAGACATGGATTAGAGGGATTCCCGGCATACCGCTGACAGTACTGCCCTTGAACCCGATGGTTCAAGGTGGTGGTTCCCGCACCGTATCAGGCTTTCCGGACTGTGCCGGACATGCACACCTACGGTGGCCGGGAACCCCCGGTTGGATAATTATCGGCTCGAGGACTGACTGTCTGGCGCATACGCCAGGGACCCGGAACCAGTATAGCCCACTTCGACCGCCAAGCGTGGACTTAGTAGGCAACAAATTGCGCCAAATATGCGACGGATCAGCTAATTTCCATTTGTCGCAAGCCGTACAGGGCTTCATCGAGTTTGCGCTGCAAGCGCATCAGCGCATCGCTGCCGGCTTTGTCAACGTCCGGATTGTGCGATGCCTGGAGTAACTCATAACTGATATTCAGGGCTGCCATAACAGCGATTCTCTCGACGCCGATGACTTTGCCGGTGTCGCGGATCTTGCGCATCTGCTTGTCGAGGTATTGCGCTGAAACCGCCAGATCGCTTTCCTGTTCTTCAGGACAAGCCACCTGGTACTCTTTGTCGAGAATTTTCACAGTTACGGTATTGGGCTGGCTCACGCGTGTCACTCCATGGTGCGCAGACGGTGAATCATGGCTTCGACTTTTGTTCTCGCAGTTTCGTTTTTCTCTATAAGATCCTGACGCTCGCGCAACCAGCCGGCCTGATCATTCTTCAGCGTCTGATTCTCGCGATCGAGATCCCGGCACAGGGCGATGAGTTCGTCGATCTTTTTTTCGAGTGCCTTCAGTTGGGTGTCGGCCATGAGGGTATACTGGGGCTGGGCGTGTTGGTGACCTACTATAGTTGCGGCTCCCATGCAGGTCAACGCGGCAAAGCGCCTGCAGAACAGGCGCCCCGTAAATAGTCACACGAACGCTGATGTCGCGCGGTGAGTGCTGTCAGCCAGGAAATGGAAGCGTATGTTCGAATATCCCGAAAACCCGGGAGTGTTTGATTTTGATGAACTGGCCGATCAGTTGCTCGAACAGGGAGCTGAAGTGTCTCCCGCGCGGGTACACGGTTGCCTGAGCGGCCTGCTTGCCGCCGGGGATCTCGATACAGGTGAGCGTGCCCTGGATGCGCTCGCCCAGGGGTTGGAACTGGTGGCTCAGGGTCAGCTAGCCGAAACAATCATGCACTTGTATGCCGCGACCGCCAGCTCGCTGGCTGATGAAGCCTGCATTTTTTATCCGCTGTTGCCCGATGATGAGCAGCCGATCGAGGCGCGCACGCAGGCACTTGCCGATTGGTCTGGAGGCTTCATAACCGGCGTTGCGCTCGCGGCTGCCGCGCCCGGCGCCGATGTACGTCCCTGGTCCTCTGAGGGCAGAGAGATTCTCGAAGACATCGCGGCCATGTCGCAAGCCGTCGTGGACCCGGAAGATTATGTAGAGGAGCCGGAGGATAATTACACGGAGCTGGTTGAATACCTCCGAATAGCGGTGCTCAACCTGTACCTGGAACGCCGGCCGGATGAGCCGGTCGAGCATGGAATAACCCGACATTAGCTGCCTGCACCGTTTCCCCTGCCCTTAGTACGCAAGGCGATTGACGAGAGAACCCATGGGAATCAGCAAAACTGAATTTGCGCGCCGGCGCAAAAATCTGATGAGCCTGATGGAGCCGGGCAGCATCGCGATCATTCCCTCCGCGCGCGAACAGGTGCGCAGCCGGGATACGCATTACGCGTTTCGTCAGGACAGTGATTTTTTCTACCTGTCGGGTTTTGCGGAGCCCGATGCGGTACTCGTGCTGATACCCGGGCGTCGTCACGGCCAGTTCGTAATCTTCTGCCGTGAACGCGATCCCGCTATGGAGTTATGGAACGGATACCGCGCGGGTCCTGAAGGCGTCTGCGAACGTTTTGCGGCGGACGATGCCTTTCCAATCGGCGATATCGACGAGATTCTCCCGGGTCTGATAGAAGGGCGCGACCGCGTGTACTATTCGATGGGCCGCTCAGCGGAGTTTGACCGCCAGATAATGGGCTGGGTGAATACCATCCGTGCCAAGGAGGCCAGCGGCGCGGTGCCGCCCGGTGAGTTCACCGATCTCGACCACCTGCTGCACGAGCTGCGTTTGTACAAGAGTGCGGCCGAGCTGCGCATACTGCGCCGCGCAGGCGCAATCACCGGGCGCGCCCATCAGCGGGCGATGGCGGCCTGCCGTCCCGGCCTGTTCGAATACCAGCTTGAAGCCGAGTTGCTGCATGAGTTCGCGATTGGCGGCGCGCGCGACGCGGCGTACTCGAGCATTGTAGGCGGCGGCCAGAACGCGTGCATTTTGCACTACATCGAAAACAGCGCGAAGCTGCGGGAGGGTGACCTCGTGCTGATCGACGCGGGGTGTGAACTGGAGGGCTACGCATCGGATGTCACGCGAACTTTCCCGGTAAACGGCACATTCACCGCGCCGCAGCGCGCCCTGTATGAACTGGTGCTGAAAGCGCAGGCGGCGGCGATTGCTGCGATTGCGCCCGGCAACCACTGGAACCACCCACATGATGCCAGCGTGCGCGTGCTTACCGAGGGCCTGGTGCAGCTCGGCCTGCTCAAGGGCAGCGTTCCAGGGCTCATCAAGCGCGGCGCCTACAAAGAGTTTTATATGCACCGGGTCGGCCACTGGTTGGGGCTGGACGTGCACGATGTCGGCGATTATCGCCTCGACGGTGCGTGGCGCCTGCTCGAGCCGGGCATGGTGATGACGGTGGAGCCCGGCATTTATGTCTCTGCGCACAACATGCGGGTGGCAAAGAAATGGCGCGGCATTGGCATTCGAATCGAGGATGACGTGGTTGTGACCGATACCGGTTGCGAAGTCATCACGGCGGATATACCGAAAGCTCCCGGGGACATAGAAGCTCTGATGGCCGCCTCGTAGATGAACGGGTATCGCGATATTGTTATCGCCGGCGGCGGGATGGTTGGCATAAGCCTGGCATTGCAGCTCGATGCGCTGCTGCCATCTGAAATCTCCATCCTGCTGGTGGAGGGCGTGTCTCTGCCGGCACCAGGCGACACGCAGACGTACCACCCTTCATTTGATGCGCGCTCCACCGCGTTGAGCTACAGCTCGCGCCTGATCTACGAGCAAATGGGTGTATGGGAGACGTTGCAGGAGTGGCTGTGTCCAATTGATCGCATTCATGTCTCTACGCGGGGCCGGTTCGGCAGCGCCATGCTCGACGCAGCCGACCACGGCTGGCCCGCGCTGGGTTATGTTGCCGAGAATGCCTGGTTGGGGCGGGCGCTCGTCCAAAGCCTCAGCCGCCGGCCGCGCATTGAGTTGCGCAGTCCCGCCAGGGTGGTAGAGGTTCGCAAGAAAGCAGGCGGGGTACATCTGCGTATTGCCGAAGATGTTGAAAGTGAGCTGGATGCGGCTCTGCTGCTGGTGGCCGATGGCGCGAACTCACCGCTCTGCCGGCAGCTTGGGGTCGATCTTGTCGAGAAGCCCTACGCGCAGCATGCGGTGGTCGCGAACATAGTCTCGGCCCGAGCGCACGACGGGTGCGCTTTTGAGCGTTTTAGCGAAGAGGGGCCGCTGGCATTGTTGCCCCTGCCGGTGGCACCGGGTGCCGAACACCGCAGTGCGCTGGTGTGGACCCTGCCCCCTGAGCGCGCGACCGCAATGGTGGATTGCCCGGCGTCCGAATTTCTCGAGCACCTGCAGCGCGGTTTTGGCTATCGGCTCGGCAGGCTTCGCCAGGTGGGCACCCGGCAGAGTTATCCGCTGGCGCTGACGCTCTCCGGCGAGCAGGTGCGCCACAGCATCGTGGTGATGGGCAACGCGGCGCATGCACTGCATCCGGTTGCGGGCCAGGGCTACAATCTCGCGCTGCGTGATATTGCTGAACTGGCCGGTGTGCTGGCAGACGGATTCTGTGAGGGCCGGGCACTGGGTGATCTGCACATGCTGGCGCGCTATCAGCGGCGTCAGCGGGCAGATCAGGCGCGCACCATCGGTTTCAGCGATCGCGTGCCCGCGCTTTTCATGCACAATGATCCGCTGTTGGGAATGGGTCGCGATCTTGCCCTTGCCGGGCTGGACATGCTACCGGCACTCAAGCGTGAATTTGTGCGCCATGCCGCCGGGGTCGCCGCACTGGGAGAGCAACCAGGTGCCTGAACCCAGAGCCTGCGATGTAGTAATCGTTGGCGCGGGTATAGCCGGTTCCGCGCTGGCGCTGGCGCTGGCGGGACGCGGACTGTCGATCGCGGTGGTAGAAGCGCAGCCCGTGGCGCCAACAGTATTGCCGCTGGAGCGCGACGTCGCGAGTTTTGATTCCCGCGTGAGCGCACTCACGCCTCGCTCCCGCGACTTTCTGCAGTCAATCGGCGCCTGGGATGCCATCTCCGGTTACCGACTGTGCGCCTATCGGCACATGACCGTCTGGGATGCCGACGGCACGGGCCAGATCGAGTTCGATTGCGCCGAGGTTGACGCCGGTTTGCTGGGTTACATCGTGGAGAATCGCGCAGTCGTCGCCAGCCTGCTCGAAAGAATTGCGACGCGACCGGACATTCATCTCTGTGCGGGCGCCGGGCTGCAGGCATGCGAGCGTGATGAGGCGGGCGCGCTGCACATCGAACTCGAAAACGGCTCGGTATTGCAGGCGAATCTGCTGGTGGCGGCCGATGGCGCACTCTCGGCGGTGCGCACGTTAATGGGTTTCCAGACGCGTGAATGGGACTATGGCCAGCGAGCGATCGTCGCCACGGTGGAAACGGCAAACAGCCATCAGGCAACAGCCTGGCAACGCTTCCTGCCCACCGGGCCGCTGGCCCTGCTGCCCCTGCCCGGCGAGACCGACAGCCATTTATGTTCCATCGTCTGGTCGATAGAAGAGGAGCATGCCGCGGACCTGCTGGCGCTCGACGATGCGGCATTTTGTGCACAGCTCGGCCGCGCGAGCGAATACTGTCTGGGTGACATACTCAACACCTCGGCGCGCGTCGCGGTCCCGCTGCGCCAACGGCACGCGGTTGATTATGTGCAGCCAGGCGTCGCGCTGGTGGCCGACGCCGCGCACACTATCCACCCGCTGGCGGGTCAGGGTATTAACCTGGGTCTGGCCGATGTGGCAGTACTGGCAGAGGAAGTGGCGCGCGGTCACGCGCTCGGGCTGGAGCCTGGTGAACTGGCCTTGCTGCGCCGCTACCAGCGCAGGCGCAAGGCGGACAACCTCCTCATGATGAGTGCGATGGAGGGCTTCAAGCGATTGTTCGCGCAGCGCTCACCGGGGGTGCGCTGGCTGCGCAACGCGGGGATGAGCCGCCTCGACACGCTGCAACCGCTGAAGCGCCAGATCATGCGGCACGCCATGGGTCTCGGCTGAACAGCGCGTATACCGACAATTGTTTTTCGTCTGCCGCCGGTTAGAATGAGGCGCCGTGCCGAAGTCGGCCAGTTGCAGGCGATTACCATCCCGAGAGGACTTTTCTATGAGCCGAACCCCGAGTGAACTGAAGTACGCCGCCAGCCACGAGTGGGCACGGCTTGAAGAAGACGGCACGATCACGGTGGGAATCACCGATCATGCGCAACATGCGCTTGGCGATGTGGTTTTCGTGGAACTGCCCGAAACGGGCGCGGCGCTGGAAGCCGGTGATGAGGCAGGTGTCGTGGAATCCGTCAAGGCAGCCTCTGACATCTATGCGCCGGTGAGCGGTGAGGTCATCGAGGTCAATGAGCGACTGGAAGGCGAACCTGAACTGGTGAACACCGATTCCTACGTCGATGGCTGGTTTTTCAAGCTCCAGCCGAGCGATGTGCAGGAGCTGGACGCCCTGCTCTCGTCCGAGGATTACGCCCAGCAGTGCGACGATTGAAAGCATCCGGGCGGATTCTGGCTATTCGCGCGTGAACAACCTGTTCCTGCGCAGGGGCGCGGAGCGCCGCCTGCATGGTGGCCATTTGTGGGTGTATTCCAACGAGGTGGATACCGCACGCAGCCCGTTGTCGGGCTTCGTCGCGGGAGACGAAGTTGCGGTACGTGATAGCGGCGGAAGCCTCCTGGGCAGCGCCTACATGGACCCGCAGGCCCTGATTTGTGCACGGGTGTACGAGCGGCTTGAACAGCGGCACTTCGACCGTGAACTGTGTGTGTTGCGTCTGCGCGCGGCGCTCGGGATGCGTGAGCGTTTTTTCGATCTCCCTTATTATCGTTTGATTTACGGCGACAGCGACGCATTGCCCGGCGTTGTGCTCGATCGTTATGGCGACTGCCTGGTGTTGCAACTGAATAATCCGGGTGTGGAGCGTCACCTCGACGCAGTGCGCGAGGCTATTGTGAACGTGCTGGCGCCAACGGGTATTTTGTTGCGCCGCGACAGCCGCAATCGCAGGGAGCAGGGCGAGGAGCAGCCTGCCGAGCTGGTATTTGGTGCCGTGCCGGAGCGTCTGCCACTGGAGGAGAACGGCGCCCGGTTCAGCGTTCCGGTATACGAGGGGCAGAAAACCGGCTGGTTCTACGATCACCGCCTGTCGCGTGCCCGTCTTGCCGGCCTGGCTGGAGGTGCCCGTGTGCTGGATGTTTACAGTTACATCGGCGGCTGGGGAGTGCAGGCTGCCGCGGCCGGAGCGCGAGAAGTGCATTGTATCGATAGCTCCCGGCGCGCGCTGGAGGCGGTGCAGGTGAACGCGTCGCTTAACGGCGTGGCGGACCGCGTGCATACGCAGCGCGGCAGCGCACCGGAAATAATGACCGAATTGCGCGCAGCGGGGGAACGCTTCGACATCGTGATCCTGGATCCGCCGGCCTTTGTGCAGCGGCGGAAGGACCTGAAAAAAGGGATCACGGCCTATCGCCGCATCAACGAATTGGCTCTCGGCCTGCTCCATCCCGGCGGATTGCTGGTGTCGGCCTCCTGTTCCATGCACCTCGCGCGCGCCGACCTCGTGGCTGCATTGCAGCAGGCGGCTGTGCGCGCCGGTTGTCGTCTGCAGATTGTGGATCAGGGTGGCCAGGGCCCCGACCACCCTGTGCACCCGGCTATTGCGGAGACGGAGTACCTGAAGACTGTTTTCGCGTATCGGGTGTGAACAGCCGGCGCGCGCAGCCGTCAGTCGCGCAACGATATGATGGGCCAGCCCTCGGCCTCTGCCCGCGCCCGCAGGCGCTCGTCCGGATCCACGGCCACCGGGTTGTCGACCAGCTCCAGCAACGGTAGATCATTGTGCGAATCGCTGTAAAACCACGCCCCCTCGATATCGATGTCGCGCGTTTCCAGCCATTGCCGTAAACGCGTCACTTTGCCGGCCTGAAAGGTGGGTACCCCCCGCGGCTCTCCCGTGTAGAAGCCGTTCAGGATTTCAGCGTCGCAGGCCAGCAGATGATCCACTCCCAGTGCATCTGCAATCGGACGCGTGATGAAGTGGTTGGTGGCGGTGATGATCAACAGTACATGGCCTTGTGCGCGATGCTGTTCAAGCAATTCGGCGGCTCGCGGCAACATGACAGGCCTGATTCTGGTGCGCATGAATTGCCGGTGCCACTCGGCCAACACAGGCTCTGGCTGGCCCTTCAAGGGCCCCAGCGCGTAGCGCAGATAGGCATGTATATCCAGGTCGCCCCGCTCGTAGTCTGCATGGAAGCGGTCGCCGCGTTCGGCAAAGTCAGCGTCGTTTACAATATTTTCTTCGACCAGGAACTGACTCCAGAGGTGGTCGCTGTCGCCGCCGATCAGGGTGTTGTCCAGGTCAAAAATTGCCAGCGTCACGCTCTCTGCCTCGTGCCAAAGGTCGCACAGCATAGCCGCTGGCCTGATGCGAGTAAATTTCTCTGTGTCAGTAAAATATGGAACAATGGCCCGTTCCAATAATGGGCGGCAAAGCGAAGTGATTGACTCCGACGGCTTCCGTGCGAATGTAGGAATAGTGCTGGCGAACGACCATGGTCAGGTGCTCTGGGCGCGCCGCGTGGGCGGCCGTAACGCCTGGCAGTTTCCCCAGGGCGGCATTCACACTGGCGAATCGCCCGAACAGGCGCTGTACCGCGAATTGCACGAGGAAGTGGGCCTCGGGCCCGACACGGTCGAGGTGCTCGCGTCTACGCGGGGATGGTTGCGCTATCGTCTGCCCGCACGCTACCTGCGCAAGGGCCAGGATCCGTTATGCATCGGCCAGAAGCAGAAGTGGTTTCTTTTGCGCCTGCTGGAGGATGACGACGCGGTCAGGCTGGATCTGAATGAAAAACCGGAGTTTGATAGCTGGCAATGGGTGAGCTACTGGTATCCGCTTGAGCAGGTGATTTCCTTCAAACGGGAGGTGTATCGGCGGGCGATGAAAGAACTGGTGCTACCGCTTTGTCAGTTCACGGACAGTAGAGGCGGATCCTGACCCCCATGCTGGAAACCCTGCGCAATATCGTCCAGGAGGTGAATGCGGCCAAGGGCCTCAATGACGCCCTGACGATTATCGTGCGCCGGGTCCGCGAGGCCATGAAGACACAGGTATGCAGTGTTTACATGCGCGATCCGGCTAGCGGGCGCTTCGTGTTTTGCGCCACTGAAGGTTTGAACGATGAGTTGATTGGTATTGCCAGTCTCGCGCCGGGCGAGGGCCTGGTGGGACTGGTTGCCGAGCGCGAAGAGCCGGTGAACCTGCAGGACGCCGAGAATCATCCGCGTTTTCAGCTGTTGCAGGGCATCGGCGAGGAAAGTGTTCGCTCCTTTCTGGGCGTGCCGATTATTCACCAGCGGGATGTGCTGGGTGTGCTGGTGGTACAGCAGGCCGAAAGTCGTCGCTTTGACGAGAGCGACGAAGCCTTTCTGGTCACCATGTCGGCCCAGCTTGCGGGTGTGATCGCGCACGCCCAGGTTACAGGGGCGGTGAATCATGAGACCGAATCGGGCGCCAGCCCCGCCAAATTCAACGGTATACCGGGAGCTCCCGGCGTGGCGATTGGCACCGCCGTGGTGGTCTCCCCCGGCGCCGACCTGTACACGGTGCCCTCGCGCAAAGCACAAAACCGGCGGAGCGAAGTGCGCGCATTCCGCGAGGCACTGGCCTGTGTGCGCGAGGATATTCAGGTTGTTGCGGACAACCTCGGAAGCCGCCTCAGCCCCGAAGATCATGCGCTGTTCGACGTCTACCTCAGCATTCTGGACGATTCAGTGATTGGTGCGGAAGTGGTGCGCATGATTCGCGATGGCGAGTGGGCGCAGGGGGCGGTGAGCCAGGTTATGATCGAACATATCCGCCACTTCGAGCGTATGGAGCACAGCTACCTCAGGGAGCGCGCCGTGGATGTGCGCGATCTCGGGACCCGGGTGCTGTCCTACCTGCAGGCGAGCGGCCGGGATGTCATCGAGTACCCGGATCAGAGCATTCTTATTGGCGAAGAACTCACGGCCTCCTCGCTGGGCGAGATACCGAGAGAGAAACTCGCGGGCCTGATTTCGGTGCGCGGCTCCGGGAACTCGCATGTTGCCATTCTTGCGCGAGCGATGGGTGTGCCCACGGTAATGGGTGCAGTCGACCTGCCCTACGCCAGGCTGCAGGATCGCGAACTCATTATTGATGGCTACAACGGCACGGTGCACATCAATCCCGCGCCGGAGTTTCGTCTGCGCTTTCAGAAAATCCTCGACCAGGACCGCGCCCTGTCGCGCGATCTGGAAGCGTTGCGGGACGAACCCTGCGAAACCTCCGACGGTGTGCGTATTCCTTTGTGGGTCAATACCGGGCTGATGGCAGATGTCTCCCGATCGCTGGAGCAGGGTGCCGAAGGTGTGGGCCTGTACCGCACCGAGGTGCCATTTCTGTTGCGCGACCGGTTCCCGAGCGAGGAGGAGCAGCGGCAGATCTATCGCGACCAGCTTGAGGCTTTTGCGCCGAGGCCGGTGACGATGCGAACTCTCGATATCGGCGGCGACAAGGCCCTCCCCTACTTTCCTATCGAGGAAGACAACCCTTTTCTGGGCTGGCGTGGTATTCGCGTAACGCTGGACCACCCGGAGATTTTTCTCGCCCAGGTGCGCGCCATGATGAAGGCGAACTCGGGCCTCGGGAACCTGCGTATCATGTTGCCGATGGTGTGTAACGTGGCGGAGGTGATCGAAGCGCTTAACCTCATTCACCGGGGCCATCGGG
>TARA_R110000823_G_scaffold2171_1_pt1 | contig 22608 bp, 24 predicted proteins | sample TARA_R110000823 | Tara Oceans TARA_R110000823 (sample SAMEA4397722) | marine metagenome | biome: Polar Biome; feature: [DCM] deep chlorophyll maximum layer (ENVO:01000326); material: water (ENVO:00002006), including particulate matter (ENVO:01000060) such as... | depth 20 m | reverse complement strand
ACTCCTCACCCTTGAATCAGGTAAGTTATCATATGGGATGGTTCGAAAAGGCATTTTTGAACAGAGCGACCTTCAAGAACTTGAGTACATAAAAGATAAGATGACGGATTGGTATGCAAAGGAAAAGTTCGTCATGTTCGACCACATAAGAGACTTCTCAAATACGGCAAGTGAGATACGGAAGTTTAAGCCTGATGTGGTTTTCGATGACTACCTTCAACTTATACAGCCTCATGGTAAATTTGACCAAAGAAGATTGCAATTAGAACAACTTGTAAATGATTACAAGTGGGTGGCAAAAGAAAATAAATGTGCCGTTGTACTTGCATCTCAACTTAATAGGGCAATCGAAACAAGGAATGACCCTATACCACAGCTATCAGATTTGGCAGAGAGTGGAGCAATTGAACAAGTGGCAGAGAATGTATTCTTTGTCTTTTACCCTCACAAGGTAAAGCCTGATAAGGCACAAGATAATATAATTGAAATACGTGCAGCTAAGGTTCGCTATGGAGAGACAGGACGATGTGAGCTTGGATTTGATGGTGATAGAGCAAAGATGTACGGAACATTAGAGGAGTTAGTAGATGCGAAAAGAGAAAAAAGGAGAAGTGCGAAAGCAAGGGCAGTCCAAAAAAAGGAAGATGACCTCAACCTCCCATTCTAGAATCATTGGTATAGACCCAGGAAAAAATGGTGGGCTTGTTGTAATATCAAAGAAAGAGATAAGGGCATATAAATGTCCTGAGACTCCTGATGCAATGGCTACACTGTTTGGAGTTGCTTTGAATGGAGATGCTCCCATTGACACATACTTTGTTATGGAAAAGGTATGGGCAAGACCTGGAAACGCATCAAGAGCAGCTTTTACTTATGGGGTTAACTTTGGATTATGGTTGGGCATAGCAGCATCATATGAGGTTGATGTGAATTATGTTCTTCCACAGAAATGGATGGCTCACTTTGAGTGCCCGAAAGGAATGCAAGTTACACAGAGAAAGAATTGGCTAAAGGATAAGGCAAAGGAGTATTATCCTGAACTTAAAAAAGTTACATTGGCTACGGCTGATGCAATATTAATTGCGAGATATGGACAAGATGTTACAACAAATAGTTAAACACTTTGGTGTTTGCGAAATAGAAGAAAGAGGTAATTGGGTGGCTTTAAATACGGACTATATTAACAATAATTACGATATTAAGACCGAAGGTAGGGTTAAGTTCGAAAAGGACTTAGACTATGGTAAAATAGGCGAATTTTGGGTAGATGATGCATTGAGCAACGGAACAGTTGAAGTTAAGACAGAGAGAGATATATGGGTCAAGACGGGTAACATTGCAATCGAAATAAGAGGTAGAGATGGAAGGAAGTCTGGAATCTCAGTAACAGAGGCTGATACATGGATTCAATTGCTCTCTATCGATGGTGTTGTCAAGGGTGGTTTTATACTCAAAGTTTCTGATTTAAAGAAAAGAATGAAAGAACTCTATGCAGATGGAGCTTCAAAACTTGTAATGGGTGGAGATGATAACGCCACTCAGATGATGCTCATACCAATTGATAAATTATTTAGGGATTAATATTCTTATTTATTAAGAAACTTTAGTTCTTTTTTTGCAGCCCATGGAAAATATTCTTTCATGTACTTATCGTAATTTGCATTAAAACTTCTAAATTTTTTCCCGTATTGAGCCTCTAAAGAACTTAACTCTTTCTTTTGCTCCTCTGTCATAAAGTTAAACCAAGTATTTATCTCTGCCATTTCTACTTTTGTGAGATTTTTGTATTGTTTTTGATGCCAATCAATTACACTTTTTTTGTTTGGATTTAAAGTTACCATTTTTGCTTTAAGTATGCTTTTTGCTTTTTTTTCAGCTTCATCGAGTGATATTTTATCTTGCACGCCTGTTTTTTTATATCGGTTATAATAATCATTTACAAGCATTGCATATGTTAATGCATATTGTTTAGCAAATTCTTCTTCAGTCCCTAAATTGAAAGCCTGATTAAAGTCTTTATAGTATGGACTTCTTTCAGTTGCATCCATACTAACAGTTCCTTTATTTGGATTAATTTCTTCTTCAAATTTCTTCCAGATTTTTCTAAACTTAATATATCCTCTATTATATGGACTTGCTTTTCTTTCATAGACTTTTCTACCTGCATTATAGTTAGCAATAGTACTTCTTAAAAAAGCATCTAGTGTTTGTTCCCTTGTTGCCTTATCTTCAGAATAATTTTTTATAGAACTAATAATTAACCCTGAGTTGTCTCCTATAGCAGTATTTGTTACATGACTCCAAGACCTGTCAGGATTAAATATTTCAGAAATTAACCCAAGCATCTCACCTTTCCATAAAAAGGTAGAGATTCTCTCCCAAAAAGGGTCACTTTCATTTGGAACATCTACACCAAACAATAACTCTTGTAAAGCCATCAATGTTGCACCTGCTAAGCCTGCTCCAACACCACTTAATATTAAAAGAGGAGTCCAACTATTAGTTTGCTTTGCAGTTTGTATATTTTTAAAAGTGTTATAGGTAGAAGTATATGCCATTCTTTTATACAATACAAGGTGTTTGGCTACAGGAAGATTAAATATCTCTGGTTGGAATAGCTGTACAGACGAACCTTGAGTATATATATGTGCAGCAGTATAAAGTCTATCAGAAATTTGTTTCATTCTTCTTTTTATTTTTACATTCTCAAATGTATCTGGTAAAAAGTTTGCCCCTGTAAATCCATATTTTTGGAATAGGGAAATATCTTTTTCAGGAAGTCTGTAGAATTTTTTAAGTCGAGTTATTGCATTTTTGTACTCTTTGTTTTTCTGTAAAGAAGGATTTTTGTCAGCCCTTGTCAGTATATCAGATATTCTATTTAATTCAACCATTGCGATATTGGAAGATAAATATCTTGTATAATTTTCAGATGGTCTCATTCCACCTAATGCAAATTGTAAATCAAATAAAGTATTTATAGGATTGTTAATTTTTCTTACTTTTTTACCTGTAAGGATATTAGATATATCAGAACCAAGTGTAATTTGATTGTCTATGTGTCTTAATCCAACTTCCCTTAATCCTGTTTCATTTAATATCTTTTGATTTTCCCTGCTAAATGTATTAACAAATCCTAATAGGATATCTTTAGCTTCTGAAGCTGCTGCTACTGATTGATAAGTTCCTATGAATGCATTTTTAATTCCTGACATAAAATTAGATAATTGGCTTTTTGCTAACATTTGTGCGTAATTTGATGCAACATTTTCAAGAGGCTTGATTGGAGAGTAATCGTTCCTTCCAATGCCTATTCTTTCTTCAATCGCCCTTGTTATAAATTTTTCAGCACTAGAACTTCGTCTCTTAAGTCTTTCTAGTCCAGCCTTTAGCCCTCTTATCTTAAATCCAGGAATCTTTGAGTATTCAGGAAGAAATTCAACTGTTGAGGTGTACTTAGCCATTCCTATGAAATATCTTTCAATTGCATCCCAAGAATCATCAAAAACTTTAATTTCTTTGCCTTCACTATTTGTCCAATATTCAGGATACTTTTCTCTTGCCCTTCCTTTTAAAAACCTTGATGAAATACTTGATACAGTATAATTAGCAGAATCATAATATCCTTCAAGGGCTTCTATTCTTGCTTCGTCCATTACCTCTTTACTTGTAGCCTTCTTTTTTAAAAAAGCCTCATCTACAGTTGGGTTATTCCTATATTTCTTCTTCACTTTTTGATAAGCTATTTCTTCGGTACGCCTTTGCAACATCTCATTTAGCTTTAGTTCATCAAAATTAATTTCATCTAAAAATTCTTTTGTAAATTGTCTGTTTGCATAGCTTCCTTCTTTAATCCATTTAATATGATGCTCAGACTTCCATTTATCAAACTTAGCTTCAGTCATGTGTATAGAGATAGACTCTAAAAGGTTTTTCTGCATTTGGGCATATGATTTAACAAGCTCCTTACCAGCCCTTCCTTCAGGTGTATCTTTAAGATTCCCATCCTTGTCAAGTGCTTTTGAGAAAAAATCCTTTTGCTCGTTGGTTAACTTTCCAAGTTTGTTTTGCTCAATTCTTCTTTCTCTATCCAAGAGAAGTTGAAAGTTATCTTTTATTTTTTTAAAATATTTTTGACCATCAGATAGCTTTTCAAGATAGGGGATTGGCTTATCTTTAGATAGGATTACTGCTATTCTGTCTTGCATCCCATAAAAATCTTTTCCTAAATATCCCATTTCTGTACTCATATGGTCAAATAGCTTGTCCCTTAAAGCTTTATATCCAAGTGCCTCAATCTTTGATTCAACAGGGTAAGTAAGATATCTAATTTTATTAATATCGGCATGTTTAATATCCTTCATGTCATAACTATTGATAGCCTCAAACTCATCAATCCATGTCTTTCTTTCAAACAATGGGAACTTAGATGAAATTATATAGTCGTAATATATGTGTAAATCTTCAAGGCTTGCCTTATTAATAAGACCATCTTCAACCCCTATATCCTTAAGGATTTTCTTTTGCTTCCTATCACTTATATTGGCATTTAATCTCAGCCTATCTACATTGGAGTATTTCTCCATCCACTTAAGCCATTCTTTTTTCTTTACCATCCTATTAATTATTGGGCTATCAAAAAGATTTGATATTAAACTAAGGTCTTCATAAGATAATTTCTTGAATGAAGTAAAGTTTTCATTTGTAATTCCTGGAGACATATCAGCTATTGAACGAAGTAAAGCTCTATTGTCAGCAACGCTTATTTTCCCATCTTTTTCAGGAAACATTCTTTCCTTTAATGCCTTATACTTGCCCTCTACTTCACTTATTTTTTCCTTGATTGCAAATTTATCTGCTTTTATAAACTCACCTTTATCAACGTCAACTTTACTCCTTTTAGGCAAATTCATATTCTTAGTCACATCTTTAATTCCTAGACCAATTTTAGGCTCTTTGATGTAATCTTTTATGTATTGCTTTGCCTGATTGTAAAGCTTAGATAATTGAACTTTAATTGCATTGCCAAGTTTTTTAACCATCTCTTTTGAAAACTCTTTAAAGCTCTTTGCACCTTTACGAATCACCTCAGATGCTACAAGTAGTGCGTCATCAAGCTTTTGCCTTAATGTATATTCTTTATCACCTCTCCTATAAAAGTTTTTATTACCACCGAGAGTACCTGCTTCAGTTAACCTATCTAATGCATCTCCTGCTTTTTTAGATATATCTTTTCCAAGCCCTTCTCGTCCAGTCCTAAACTCATTCCATAATTTTCTAATTTCTTTTATATTATAGACTTGTTTCATTTCTTTTGGAACATGTCCAACGAGGTATTGGTCTACAAAATCTAAAACTTGTGAAGATATATTTGATGCATCAGTAGTAGCCATCCTCCTATAATCCTGAATAGTAAGCTTCCCTTTTTTACCTCTAAGAGATACCCCTTTTGGCATAATTTGTTTATTTATAGCATTTATGCTTTCTCCCGTTAAATTTTTTCCATCAATATCTTTAAATAACACTCCACTTTCTCTATTCCCTTTAACTTCAATAAGTTTGTTCCATAGCTCAGGAATTACTTCCTTTAAGGGGACATTTGTTCTTGGGATTGTACCCTTTGCTCCTTCTCCTGTAGACCATTCTTTTATAATTCCATTTTTCCAATCAATATTTTCTATATACAATCTATTAAATGTATCTTTCCCACGAGAACCAAATTCATATAACATTTCTGTTGCAGCATCATAAACTTTAGGAGATAAAACTTGACCCTCTCCTTGAAGATTTTCTCCTTTTATTACAAGAGATTTCTTAGCCTCCTGTATTTTACTATACTCTTTTGGAGGGGCTATCCCTATTTTTTCAGGAGTTGCCACAGACCCTTTTCTGCCTTCTTGTGTAGACACCCTTACATTGACTCCTTTGTCCCCCATATAGCTATAAGTAAATCCTGTAAGAATCCTAGCGTTATCCCCACCAGTTCCATAAAAAGCAGATAGGCTGTTATTTAAAGAATTTCTTTGAGACTTCTTCCTAAATAAACCTTCTTTTTGTTTTTCTCTAATATATAATTCAGTTAATTCAGCATTAGCATCAGTAACCTTTTTACCTTTTCCTTGAAGCCACTTAACATAGTCAGTAACAAGCTTATAGTTTTGAGGGGCATTGCTACTCTTCCTATTTTGCATAAACTCAGAAAATCCTTGATAAAGCATTTTCTTATTTTCTTTATTTAAATTAGAATCTTCTATATAATCTTTGATTGGAGTTTTGCCATCAATCTGTTTATTAATGAAATCTAAATCTTTTATAGCTTCAACATCCATTTCAGATGTAACTTTAGATAAAGCCGATTGAGGGGTATCAGGCTCACTTTCTAATATATTTTTATATCCTTTTTCAAGCTTTTCTAAACTTAATATTGGACTTCCTTCGGCATCTACAAGCCCACTTTGATATTCTTTTTGAGACCTAACTTTATCAGGGGCTATTTTTAATTTTGCTCCAATTTGAGATACAAGCTCTGATATTTTCTCTTTATCTGATAAATCTTTTTTAATCGAGTCTTTTTGCATCTCTACTTTAGGAGGTTCAACCTTATCTAATTCTTTTTTAGATGTTTCTACTTTTTCTAGAACCTGTTTATTTAATTTATCTTTAAAACTTTGAATTGATTTAATTCTTGCTTGATAACCAGCCTCTGTTTTAGGACTCATTACTAATGTACCTATAAGACTTGGGTCTTCAAGAATACTTACATACATTCCTTCAGTAGCCTCTAATGCAAATATGGCTCTATCTTGAAGCTCTATTGTTTCTTTTTGAGTTAGTTTTTCTTTAGATAATAATTGCTTAATCCTTGAATACTCTTTATCTAGCTGTGGAAGTGAGTCTGCAAAAGATTTATCTCTTTTGGTTTGCGTATTAAGTCCTTCACTTATTAAAAGTTTTTGCTCAGGCGTGGCTTCAATTTCTGTTAATAAGTTTTCCTTAGCTTTATTAAAAGGGTTTTTAGCATCAGTTTTTTGTTTTCTAAACTCAAGAACATTATCTAAGTCAGCCTTAGACTTACTGAATAGACTCATGCCTCCTTTTAGTGTCGTTATAAGAGTAGTATTGAAGGCTAAATCTCTTTTAAAATCTTCAAAGCTTTCAGGTCTTGAGTCCTCATGAAACACATATGGCAATGCAGTAAATTGTGTTGCTTCTACGCCAATCTCTGTTGTTTTACTTGCTATCTTGTTTGCTTTTTGTTTTAGGGCATTGGGGCTCTTTGCCCATTTTGTCTTTGCAAATTTTCCACCAATATATTGACCAGTACCACCAGTAATAGTACCAAGAGCCATACCTTCAAGCCCATGAGCCACAGCATCTTTTGCAACTTTCCATCCATCAATACTTCCATCGCCATCAGGGTCTGTAGCTTGGCTAGAAGCACTTCCCATTGCACCAGCAGCAGCTGAATATGCTGCAAAGCCCCCACCTTGAGTCAATGCACCACTAATAACGGGACTTGCTAATGCAGTTCCAATCTTTGCCTTAATTCCATTCTCAATACCTTTTTGTGCAAGTTTTGACAAGCCTTTTTTAGTAGCATATGCTCCAATTCCAGGAGCACCAATAAAAGACGCAACACCAAGTGGGTCTGCTAATCCTACAACAAATTGACCAACCTCTCCTAATACCTCTGGCTTATAATCACCAACATCATATTTAAATTTTCCATTTTTAATTGCATAAGCCATTCCAGTCATTGACTCATTATAGGCTTGTTGATAAAACTCAGGAGGCATACCAAAGCCACCCTCTTCAGCTAAGTAATCTGCTGTAGAAAAATCTAAAGCCTTGTCTAAAAAAGACATTGACTCTGGAGAGTAGTCTGCATCCTCTTCATTTTTCTTTGAGGTCATTGGAATAGTATATGGGGTTCTTTCTTGTTTACTTGATTTTAGTAGTTCATCCCACCCTTCTACATTTGGAGCAATATCGTAAGGATTTTCTACGTCTTCAAAGTTTTCTTTATAAGCAGGGAAAACTTCTTTTGAGTATTCAAATATATCATAGTCACTCATATCTTTAACGATATCTGGACGTTTTTCCTTTAAATAGTCTACAACTTTATAAGGGTCTATTGCATTTCTATTAGGCATCTACTCTTCCTTTATTTCTAAGCCATTTAAATGTATATCCATTTGGGCTTAACATTTTCGATAAATCATTTTCTAAAATTTTACGATACTCAGGTATATGGACTAAAGACAAGATATTAATTAAAGATGATGGATTCATCATAACCTTATTTTCTCTAAGTTCTTTTGCTACCTGTTTTTTATCAATTGATTTCTTGTTATCCTGATACTCTTTTTTTAACTCTTTAGGCAATTCTCTTATTGTTTTAAGAACTTCTTGTGGTTTTAAATTGCTTGTATCAAACTTTTGCGATTGACGTTGTCTTTCAGGATTTGAAGGCTCTTCTTTAGGAGATATCATTTTAACAAGGTCATCAAACGATGTTCCATATGCTTTTTCTTCATAGCTTGGCATTTCACTTGCAGGCATCATAGCCTCAAACTCATCTTGGTCAAACTTTTGTTTTTTAGGTTTTGAGGGCTCTCCTTCAGGTGCTTGAGAAGGTTCGCCTTTAGATACAGGTGGTTCTTCAACTACATTACTATTATCTCCACCATCATCATTCCCATCTACGAAAATATCAGCCTCTACTTGAACTCCTTCTTTCATTCCTGTCCAAAAATATTTTCTTTCAAAAAGAGGGTCTAAAAATTCAGTTTGATATCTATTTCTCCTTGTCTCTAAATCTTTTATTATTTTTTCAACTGAATCATTTTCCCCAACGTCAACCCCTATTTCATCGAAAATAGATTGATTTGTTGAAATTAAATTTGGATACATTGCCATAGGCTCTTGCTTTAAGCCAGACTTTCTAAGACTATCAATTGCTTTTTGAGTCCTTGATATAGAACTCCTATAGAATGATATATCTTTACCAATATCTCTTATAGCCTCTTTTTTAGCCTCATTATATCGCCCCATTGAAATTGCAACAGCTTCATTATCTGTTATGACATTACCTGATAAATGAGCTTGAATTGCACTATCTAAAGTATCTCTATATTTACCTAATTGAGATATTAAAGTTTTATTTGAAGACTTGCCCCTTGTATAGTTGAATCCATAAGCCTGTCCTTGAGCTATAGCATCTTCATATCCCTGATATGTTTCAAATAAATTTTTAAAGTCATCACCTGTAAGTGTAGTCAATTCAGTTTCCGATAACTCTAACGCATTTTTTCTTTTTATTCCTGATTCCGTTCCATCGTCATACCCCACTTCTTTATTAGACATTGAATCAGCCCACTCCATTGCTGCTGTGTAGTTTTTATGAGCACTATTTTTATTACTCAGTTGCATATTTAATGCTTCACCATATAGCTTCATTTCAGGGTCGCTAAAAGTTTCTTTAATATGAGTGTTTGCTAAATTAGTAACATTATTCAATTGGTCAGGAGTCTTTGCATTAGCTATCATCTCACTTAAAAATTTAGAATCATTCTTTAATGATACACGCTTCTCTTTTGCCCTTGTATCCATCATCTCCATGACTTGCATTGGAAGGTCTTCAAACCCACTTGCATAGCCTTGAGAGGCTTGCTTTCTCCTTGCATTAATGTTTCTTGCTAAATCAAATATATCTGCCATTATTACTCCTTATGATACCAAATTAACCATGTCGTCAAATTCGCCAAACGATTTGTCAAACTCTCCCTGTATTCCTCTTTGCATGCCTGAATATACATCCTCTGCTCCTGAATATAAGCCTTCAGATATATTACTTTGAGCTCCAGGTCTTCTAATGCCAGATGTTGCCCTTTGAGTTGCCTCTTGTGCTCTCATTCCTGTGGCTTGTTCAGTTAATCCTTTAAGCGTAGTAGCCCCTTCAGCCAATACATCTTGATAGCCTTGACCATATAAATCAATATTTGGAAGAATCTTTTTAATTGATGCTGTTAATGCCTCATTAGTGCCTTCAAGGTCAGGTCGTGATTGCCTTACCATCTCAAGTATGTTTGCAAGAGCTCCTTCATTTCCAGACCTTGCAGCTTCAACTTGTGAGTAAAGCTGAGGATTCTTTAAAATTTCTTGAATACCAAATTCAGTAGGGTCACTCATATATGTAGAACTTACATCTTGTGTTCTTTGTTCACTTCTATAGTTATCCATTTGCTTTTGAGTTATTTTATCATATCCAGGATTTTGCCAACTACCAGCCCCTTCGTTCCAATTATACCCATCATATGTGTATGTCGTAAAGTATGATTGCTTTTGAGTTGTTCCATCATCCATCTCCTTATCTCTTGTATCAATCTTTACTCTTGGTTCAACACTTCCACCATTTTCATATTTTTGTACCATGCCACCCTGTTCATAAGTAGGCATCTTTGAAGATGCATATCGTCTTAACATATCTGGAGTATATCCCATATCTTCTAAGTATCCTGCATCAGATGGATTTTTCATAAGAGCATTAATAATATCTTGTGGACTATGAGTAGCCCCGTCTGCATAACGGCTCATTTGACTCACTCCTTGTGGAAGATTTAAGTTAGATTCAGAAACCTTTTGGATACCATCTAGCAAATTTACTGCTCCTCTTCTTAAAGTCCCTGACTCAGACCCAATCATTGCTGGCATAAATTGTGTTGACCATTCACTTCCAGCACCTTCTTCAAGAGAATCCATAATAAGTTGAGTGCCCATGCCTGCCCCACTTGTATTTTGTAAATCAAGAGCTTCTTTTTGTAATTCTGGATTTTTTCCTCCAAGTCCAATCATATCTCCAAACTTATCATCAAGTCCTTTATCTAAACCAAAAGAAACCAATGATGTAAGTCCACTTGATATGCTTCCTTCTTTGGCACTTTTAAGATAATCTTTAAGTCCTACTCTTGCATCTTTAGCAGCTTGTTCTCCTCCAAAAGCAAGATTTCCCCCTGAAAGCTTTATATCATCAGCATCTGCTCCTGCACCAAAACTTCTTGCAATTGGGTCACCTATAATGTCAACCCCTGCTGACAAAAGTTTACCAACTCCAGGAATAAATTGTAATCCAGTTTTTAAAAGACTTTTACCAAATCCAAAACGAGACTCTTCTCTTTGCTCACGCCTTTGTTGTCTTGCAAGCTCTCTTGCTGATTTGTTTTGACTATCTCTTACTAATGTTGCAAGTAAACTCATAATTTCTCCCTATTGAATCTTTTCTATAATCTCATTAATTTTTGCACATAGTGTTATTATCTCTTCTTCAAAAGTTTGGTCTCCCTCACCTGTGCCTCCATCATGATTTCCCACATTTTTTTTAACCTTAAGTGCATAGCCTGCGCCATTGACTCTACCTAATAAAGAATTTCCAATGGTGTCTATCTTGTTTGGTTTATTTAATATTTTTGTCAACCCTGTTGCGTACCATTGCCCTTGATATTTTGCATATAACTTCAACCCACCACTTGTTGTATTAATCTGAATATCACCATTATTCCCATCGTTTGGGCTTGGCTCACCACTTCCTGTTGAGATAGATGCTCTGTTCTCATTACGTACATTTCTACTATATCTCTCTAAATCTCTCATTACTTGACACTCTTGTTTCGATATACTATTGTTATATCATTAATTTCAAACCCTGAATCAATATTATTGCTTGCTTCATTAAAGAACCTTAAGCCAAATGATTTTATGTTATTTGCCTCAGAAGATGTTGCTGGCTTTAACACTGCTGTAGTCCATACATTTGCTGTGTTATCAAGCTCTGCTACGCTACCTGCCATAGTTATATTATCAGAGCTTGCAAATAGGGTGGATGTGCTAGATTGAAAGTTTTTATAAGCAGGATTGCTATTAACATAATACTGAACATGAACATTTGAAACGGCATCATTGGTTCGATAAGTAATATATACTTTATATATTTTTTTACGTTGCAACGGAGTCCCAAAGCTAAAGGGTTTGGTTACTAAATGCATAGCATCACCAACAGTTAGGTCAAGGTGTCCTGGAGCATGAGGTGTATCATTATACCTATAAATTAAAGCAGAACTACCATCATCCTCATAATAAACTATATCTCCATCATAAGAGACCATATTGGTTCTAGCTTCATTATCAAGGGCTTGATTTAACCAAGTCCATGCATTTATTTTCATATCAAAAATAAGAACAGTTTCTTTGTCACTCCCAGCCTCGGTAGATGTTTTATGTATAATTAATTTATTTGAGTTTCCATCAAATCCAATTGAGGGAGAGTCAGATGCATTTGACATCCAAAATGAAGTATAATTTACATCACGATAATTGCTTGCTCCACCTTTCCAAAATAATTCTATTTTATTATCAGTTAAAGAAGATATCCCTTGACCATTATAATGAAAGACTCCATTTGAGTTCATCCATGCAATGCCTGTCGAAGTCATACATGATTGACATGGAAGACCTCCATCTAATCCCATTCCTTTATGAGAGCTTTCTAATATTTCTACATCTTTTGCAATATTAATAATATGCAATGTGTTCTTTTTAAATACAAACAATCTATCAGCAAATATCTCAAGCTTTACTATTTGGTCACCATCATCACCACCAAATAATTCAATTGCCATTTCTTCAGGGAACGTATCAAATCTATCTACAGGAGACTTTAATATCCTATCTCCAAAGGTTGGGTCATTTCTAAAAGTAGAATCCCAAGCTTGCTTGCCTGTTGCAAGAGTTGTGCTATTAATATCAAATGTAGCTTTTTGTCTTCTTTTTACATTTGCAATATAAACACGACCATTTGCAATAACTGCTGTTTTCCATTTTGCATCAAGCTTTGAATTATGAGGATATCCATTCAAAGATTCATATGTTTCATATCTAGGAGGATGTCTCCAAACATTATAATCGCCAAGGTCAACGCTCACATCATCCTGTGCATCATCAACATTATTCCAAGGAATATAATCAGTTACAGTAGGTTCATCTTTTCCTACGCCAAAAGCCTTTACTCCTTTTTCCCAATTTGCATCAAACATTACCCAAAGATTTGCATGTCCCTCATCAGAAGAAGAATAATAAACTCTTGAGCCTGTAATCCTTTGATTGCCACCACTAGCATCTCCAGCACTTGCTCCAAAATTAAAGTCTTGAGAAGTACCACCATTAAATTTAAAACTAGGAGTAAAATATATTGCAAGATTTGTTCCAACCTTTGAATAATATGCATTTTCCGTACTTACCGTGCCTGATGTTCCGTGTTCAAAAGTAAAAGTATCAGCATCGTTATCAACTGTCACAGTGTAATAACCCCTTAATGAATCGCTACCCTCTATTAATATTGTATCTCCAACTGAAATATTGTGTGTTTCAGCACTATCTCTAGCAGAATTATCAAATGTATTAACAGTGACCGTAGTTCCACTTCTTGAAACAGTACAATAATTATAATTAGCATCAGAGCTTCTATCTATAAATCTTATCTCACTTGAAGATACAACTGCATCAGCTCCATTAGAATAAGCTCTTAATGTTGGATACATCTTTAGTGGAGTTGGATTGCCTTCTTGAATGTTATCATAAACATAAGATGCATAAAATTTATACTCAGTATTAACAGATGGTTGCCATGTTGAGCCTGCAAAAGCTGAAGAAGAATCGGATGCTGGCACATATTCAAAATGAAAGCCCCAATCATTACCACTTGCTGCAGAGGTATATGCATATATATCATCTGCTGCAGAACTTATATTGTCCACCATCATTGCATTTGTAGCAACTCCACTTGAATGCTTTGGGTATCCACCTTCAATTGAAGCGTCTTCTACTGCCCATCCCCCAACTGTAGCATCAGCAGTTCCAGTTCCATATGTGTTATTAGGAATATACCCAAACCATTTTACATTATTATTATAATTATTCAAATGATTAAATTTTCCATCACATACCCTTAAGTCTCCATTTGGAGCATAATAAGACGGCTCAGTAGCGTTAGAGGTGTCTCCTGCTCCCAAGTCAAATGGAACTAAACTATCATCGTTCCAATTTGCACCATCCCAAATTTGAACTTGACTTCCATTTTGAAGAGCAAGATAGCTTGTAGCAGACTCTGCATCACTTTGGCTATAATCAGAATTAAAAGAAAATAATCCATATCCTGGATTTTCAGTTGAAGCAATATTTGTAATTCCCTTGTCTGAATGAGGGTCTCCTGACATTGTTACTCTTCCAATCCTACTAACGGAAATACCCAATGCATCCAATAGGGAATTATCAGGTAAGTCTTCAGGAGCAAAGTCTGTGTTCATCCCTCCTTCAAATCGATTAATGTGGAATGTTTGCTTTGGCATTTATTTTTTGACTAATATTTTCTTAACTTTAGACCAAAGAACGTCATCTAATTTATTTTTTGAGCTTTTAACTAAATAATCACCTAATATTACAAGCACTTGCTTTAATATAGCTTCCGTTAAAAATGTTTTAGTTATCCACGCTATTAGTTTTGGCATCTTACTTCTCCTTTATTTGCATTTACATACATCACAATTTACGCACTTTTTGCCCTCAAGAGCAACCTTCTCAAGCTCTATAACCTTATCCTCAAGGCTCTCTACTTTTACATCTAAATTATTAGGCTTCTCAACATAATCAAGAACCTTGTCAAGCTTGAATACAACAAGAAGATGGTCAAGTATTTTTGGCAATATTAATTTTAATAGCATTGGTGGTATCATTTTTTCCCCTCTCCATTCATTAGTCTTGACAGTATATCCTCAATTCCTTCAATATATCCTTTTACTTGCTTGATATCCATTTGAGTAATCTTTTGTTGGTCAATAAGTTTTATAATAATACCCTCAAGTCTTCTAAATTGGTTCTCAAGGTCATCAACAAGCTCGTTTTGAATCCAAGTTTGTTGCTTCCAAATGAAGTACCCAAACGCTATTGTAATTGCAATTGGCAATCCATATTGGTCTATTATATTTAAATCCAACTTTACTTATTCCCATCCAATAATTCACCCCATAAAGATGTTTGTCCATCAATTATTTGGATTACATGAACAGTAAACAACCCACCATTATAAAAGTCAACGATAGCAAATGCATGTGACCAATTAATATTCCTACCACCAAGCCAAGCATTTTGCTCCTTAGACATATCCTTAAGGCATCCAATGCTCCAAGCACTTTTTACCCCATCCATATGTGTAACTGAGCTTTGTTGTATATCATGATGATGCCCGTACATTACATTCGCTCCCAAACGAATCAAGTGGTTTCGTGTATGATGAGTACCAGCAAAGTGATGACCATGATAAAACCATAGCTTCCCTATCCTCAGATACTTCCCAGCAGGGTGATACTTGTATCCACGTTTCTTTAGATTTACACATTCTTCAAACCTCATGTTATTTAAGTAAGGATGCTCATCTACAAAGCGATTCATCCAATCATCATGATTGCCTTCAATCATATGACGTTCTTTACACTTCGCCTTATCTAATGAAGCATCAATAATATCCATTCCTGCATTTACATCTTCAATGTCTTGCTTGATGAATGGGAGTTGATATTCCAATGGTGGACGCTTCTTTTTCTTCCATTGCCAATGAGAACATCCATGCCATTCTCCAACATCACCTAAATCTATATAAATATCAGGTTTTACAATTTCAATTGCTTGACATAACACATTAATTGCAGCCATGTCAGCTAAAGGGAAATGTTTATCGGGTGTTACGATTGCTCGTTTTACTACACCCTTCTTTTTTTTATTCATTTTCGCTTTCTGTCCACGCTAAGGTGGCGAGTTTTGTACCTATTTCACTATGGGAATATGTAGGTATACCCTCAAATCCTTCAGGAGTATCACCATCCCACTTTAAAAGGGCTTTTGTTCCATCTACAGACTTTCTAAGTGTACTTACACTTGTCTGAATGGCTTTTGTTACTAAATCTTGTAATTGCTCATCTGTATAATCAGCAAGGGTTATTATTACCCATTTTCTATCTACATAACTCATGGTGTGTCTTCCTCTATATTTCCTGATTCCATATTATTCATAAACCCTGCATTGCCTTGAACTTCTCGTAATATCATATTCTTTATCCAAATAATTTCACCTGACCCTAAACCTGTTGTTCTTATATATGCTGTAGTTGCATTTGCTGCCACAAAGTAATGGGTTACAGCTATATAGTCTGTACTTGTAACTCCTGTAACTGCAAAAGTAGCAGATGAACCATCATGAACCTCAACATTAACACTACTACCACTATTGGTTTTTACGTTAAATGTTAATTTATATATTTTCCCTACAGTCAAGTCAGATGATAGCTGGTAGGCATCTCTAAAGTATACGAATGAACCATTTGCACTCCCCCCATAAGTTGTTTTTATTGCACCATCATCGTTTTCTATTGTATTGCCTGTATAAGCAAACCAATTACCTGTACCTGTAGCATACGCATCTGCATCAAATAAATCACTACCCAATGTAGGATTAACTTGGTCTGCGATTAATGGGAACGTATCTAAAGTCCCATCTCCCATTCTCCAATAGGCTTGAAGGTTGTCAGTATATTCATCATAAGCACCATTATCAACCTTTAAATCTGTGGGATTGCCACCATTATATATTGCCTTTACAGCATTGCCATCTAAGGCAGTATTCCATAATGCAACTTCGTCTATATTGCCTATATAATATCCACTTGACCTTCTTCCTATATATGTATCATAGCCTGATAAATCATCAACTGAGCTTGGGAAAGTGCCTGAGAATGTTAATGTTTGGCTTACACCATTTAAGTATATTTTACATTTATCGGCATTTGTGCCTCCACTGCCATCAAAAACAGCAACTATATGATTCCAATCATTAGATGTATAAGCAAAATCTGCACTACAATCATTACTATTCTCTACTTGAAATAGTATTTTATTTCCATTTACAAGGAGCTGAATATTTTCATTATCATCCTTATACTTAGAGAAAATAGGATTTGTGCCACCTGTACTTGAACATTTAATCCACGATGAAATAGTAATTGCAGACAAGCTATCTATAGCAGAAACATCCCCAAAGTTCACATACTCATCATCACCATCAAAGTTTAGACTATAAGTATTGAGTACTGCTTGTAGGTTTATAACCTGTTTAGGGACTTCAGTAGATATGTCAGCTGATTCCATATTGGTCACAAATCCTGTTTGTTCACTAACTTTCTTTAGTGATATATTGTCAAACCCTGCATCATTATCATTACCATTAACGCCAATTGCAATTATACAAGTAGTGTTTGTTGATGCCCTGAATATTTTGCCTTGAGTAATAAAGGATGAGTAATATATATTAAAATATTCAGTCCCACCTACAGTTCTACCTACTCTTATATTTGGAACTGTGCTTGAATCATTCCTGCTAATCATTTTTAAACTAACAGCATATAATTCACCGACCTCAACTGTGGCAGTATAGTAAACCCATTTGGCACTTGAAGAACTTCCTCCTGTTAATTGCATAGCGTTATTTGAAGAATCGTGGCTTATTGCAAGTTCTCCACTATCTGTACTTGCCCAAGAAGATATATCTCCTGATACATCAAAATCACCAACCCAATTTGAACTTCCATCAACAACAAGCTCTGCCCCAACTGTTCCTTTTTCATTAGGAATAAATGGATATGGTAAATCAGTTCCATCTCCCATTCTCCACCACCCCTGCAGATTAGAAGAATTATCATAATCACCTGAATCAGAACTTAAATCAGTAGGTGCACCACTATTGTAAATAGCAGTTATAGCATCTGCATCCAATACAGCATTCCATAATGCAACCTCATCAATATTGCCATTCATAAACCTATTGCTTCCACTATTAGAACCAATTATAGAATGATGCCCTGAAGCATCATTGGGAAAAGCATTAGAGGCACTTGCAACCTCACTACCATCAAGATATAATTTTTGACCTCCATCGCTAATAGTTACTGCGAAATGATGCCAAGCTCCATCATCTACATTACCATCAACAGATGTGTATGAATGCCCTGAGCCTGTATATATTACTATCCCTATCCAACCTGCTTGTTCAACTCCACTTGCGTTCATATTTACACCTACAGATAAATTAGTTGATGTAGAACCTCTGCGACTTTGAAACATATATGCCCTTGTGCCACTTGAATTTTTAAACCAAGTAGAAATAGTTACATTTGTACCTACCATCAAATCATCAGAATCCCCAATGTCCACATACTCATCATCACCATCAAAGTTTAGACTATAAGTATTTAAGAGCCCTGCAGTTGTAACTACATTAGATTTTGTTAGTGATAATCCTAATCCAAGTTTCATTTGTTATTCATCCCTATGATAGTCAAATGCTATATTAACTGTAGTAGAATCTTTAGTAACAACAGTTAATAAATTCTCATTGTTTGTAAATGTAGCTTTAGATGCAAGCCCTGAGTCTTCATTACAAGCATCTTTTATTATCCCTACAAATGATGATACAGTCATACTTGATGAAGCATTAAGAGCCTTTTCTGAATCATCAAGAGTAATATTAAAATAATCATCGCCCAATACATTGCCTATCGAGGTAAAGTCTATAGAAGTGCTATGTGTTCCATCTTCAAGAGTTGAGGTATTAATTGGTATTTCATTAACCTTAATCATGATTCTACCCAAAATAATGTCATTAAGTGCTCATCAGAAGTATTTACCATGCCAGTGCCACCACCAGGTGTACATGCATGATAAGCAACAACAAGCTTTGCTCCAGTATCAGGGTCATCTAATGTAAACTCTGGACTTCGTGTCCATATAACAGAATTGGCTGATTGACTGCTAGTTTCAGAATATATATAATTCATTATATTTGTTTGTGCTAAAATAGCATCATTATTACCATCTGAAACACTATTCTTATCATAGATATTATAAGTTTCAGCCATAAGAAGTCCACCTTGAGCTCCCGTACTAGCACTTCCTGTACCACTTCTTCGATTAAATCTTCCTGCTGTAGTTGTATTAGCTATATTTTGCCAAAGATAACCTGAAATCTCGGAAATAGTATCTTTCCCTACTGTATTTGCACTAGCATATTGCCACGTATTCCCATCTTCATTCATTCGAAAGCTTTGGTCTAATGTAGTTCCGTTATTTGATGCTATTTGAACTGCACCAATACAAACATCATTATTAAATGTAGTATTGGCTGTAACCTCAACTGCAATATATATTCTTCCTGTTTCAGCACTAGAAGGCATTGGAGTTACATATACACTATAGGCACTAGCATCATCCGAAGATTGACTAGCTGTAATTATACTCATATTTTCCATCCAAAGACCAGCATCGTTAGTCAAATCTGATAAGACTGCTGGTGATGCCATAAGAGATAACGGTCTATTTTTAGATTTTGATGGTAGTGATAAGCCTAATCCAAGTCTCATGCAAATTATCCTCTATAAGCTAATACGCTTCCAGAGTCTAGTTCAATTGATGCAAACCTTCCAAATATTGTCATACCTTTGGGAATTGTAAAATCAGCTACATCCTCTATAAAACTCATGTCACATTGGTCTACATCAACAACAGCGTCTGCAAGTGCTTGTATTGCAACAAAAGGTCCAGTGTGTTCATTAATATCATCTATTAATATTACCCCTGCTTGACCCAAACTTGCGTTTTGAGCCTCTACTACGGTATATTTGTGTAAACTTTTTGCCATTTTATTCTCCTTTTGAGTGTGCTTTAAGGTCTTGACTAGACCATGAACGCACTATTTTATTTTAACTCCTTGCGAATCTTAATTACAATATGTACAAATGTTGCAATTAAAATACCAAGCCTAACTATATCAGGTAATGCTGTCCATAAGCTTAATGCTATTGCACCACTTCCCTGACCTACTGTAACCAATGAATCCTTAAGCGTCTCCATTGTTACCATTTTTATTTATTTTTAAAAATTTAATCAATTAAAACCTTCCATATCACTGACATATCAATATCTCCAGGAGAAGATTCATATGTCATTTTTATTGCTAAAATATCCCCTGCTAAAAAAGAATAATCTGTTCCAAAGGATGCAGTTAGCGTAGTATGAGCTGTATCATCCTCAACTGATACTGTAGAACTGAGTTTATTTTGGTCAGCGTCAGCTGAGGCTGTTGCACTGACTGCTTTATATACTTCAAAGTCACAAGTGTCTGCAGTAGTTGAACACCTAAATACAATCTTATCTAAATATCCAGCGTATGGCATACATATTCTTTCCCATGGGGAATTTGCATTAGGTGGATTACTAGCATCTTCAAAATAATATACAAATGGAATAAAAACAGCGTCTCCATCATTATCTTGCCATACTACATTTTTAATATAGGGAAGATATCCACTAGTAAAAGAACTTGTAGCTGAACCCTTTGTATTTGCATCAACACCCCAATCAGTATCGTTATATGTATTTGCCATTCAAATCTCCTAAAGTCTTGGTACGGACAATTGTCGTACACCTGATTTGCGTGATGGATATTGCTTAACACTACGCTCATACATTTGTCTAAAATATTGAGCTTGCTGTAAGTCCCCTTGGTCTTCAAATAACCTTGATTTTACATAGCATAGCAAAGCATTTTGCATTCCTGTATCAAGACCATGAGTAGCACTCATCTCTCCTGTTAAGTTCCCTGTAGTTATTGTCTCATATTTTGAGTGATATGTAACCCTTAACCCATTTGAAACTGTAGTGTCCTGAAAGGTATCATAAGGTTCATTTGTGCTTTCAGTAGAATCAGTAGTTAAATCAAGAGCCAATACGCCAAGACGCTTGTCATCATTATACCATGCAAAATATTGATTTGGGAATGTTCTTTTTTGTGTTGCCATATAACTCCTAGGTTAAACTATCATCAGTATTATCAGTATCTTCACGTAATAATTTATGTGAATCTGATAGCTTTGGTATCATTACATATCGACTATTTGTATCCAATACTTCTACTTTTATAACATCAATAATTTGGTCATCAAGAGTATACCATCTTTTGTTTTTAATTAAATCTGTTTTTGCTGACACAGTATATTCTTTTTTCTTTGATGCCATATCAAGCAATCCATCATTCATTAATCGAATCATATAGCCTTCAGGTTGACGACCCATTAAATGTTCGATTTGTTGAATTAATTCTTTTGGTTTCATTATTGCCCTCCTTTAAGAGCTGCAAGCCCTTGTGCATAATCTTGCTTCAATGTTCCAAGTTGTGGGGCATATACCTCTTGGTCTTCTTCATCAAGCATAAGTCTTTCGGTTGCCCTAATTGCTGCATATAATACAACTAAATAATTTGCTTCATCAGGAAAGTTACCTATTTCACTACTAGCAAGATTTACTTGTGGATGTGACACATGAAATATTTTTGCATCACTATTAGAAGTAGGGTCGGGCTTTACATATAACTTTGATACATCTCCAGTTCCATCAACCCAATAAACAGGGTCAGTAGCTGTTCCAAAGTAAAGCAAGTTAGTTGAGTCACCTGCCATTCCACCATACATTGAAGGTATCTTTCTACATGGAGCATAAATTGTTGTGCTATCTCCTGTTTCTCTTTGTACAAATAATACTTCTCCAAATCCATCTAAATCTATACCACTACCATTTACCAAAGGAGTTACAGCCATGCATTTTTCTTTAAGTTTCATGGGTAGTTGATTTATTATTTCTACTACGCCTGCCTCACACCAATCTTGAAGGGCTAAGTCTTCAGTGCCTGCAAATCCAGTTAAAGCATCAACTTGATTTTTTATACTTTCAGCCATCTACCACTCCCCTCCCATACCTTCAACAGATTCTTGCATTGACTGTTGAGTAAATTCTACTTGAGTTTGTCCTGACCAAGTTGTACGCATATTAATATGATTGCCAACTTTGAATTTATTGCCAAAAACATGACCACATTTACAAGTCATATCTCCACCTGATTCAACCTTACCACCACATTTACAATAATACGTTCTTGCCATTTTTTCTCTTACCTTTAGTTTTCTTTTTATGTTTCTTAAATGCTTTTTTCTTTTCGTATTCGTTATTCCTATAACCCATGACTTATTTTCACTTCTTTTTATCGTGAACCTTTCCACCATCCATCATAAACATTTCAGAGCGATTACGAGCATCAACTGAGCCACCCATATTATACATAGCCATTTTTTGACCCGTTTTCTTTGAATACTCTTTTGCTTCTTTCATACCTTCTTTATCATAGCTAAATTTCTTATCACCTACTTTTGGCATTATATTACCTTCTTTCTATCTCTTGCATCTGTTAATGGTATATCACCATAGTCATTAATATATTCAAGCATTGCTAATGTTGATGGGTTTACAGAATCCTTTTTAATAATAAACTCACCACCTTCAGCCTCAATTGGTATTCCACCTTGAGCATGAGACTCACCTTCAAGAGCACCTCCACTAGGATATTTTTTAAAATCTTTTTTACCAAACATATAACCTCCTTATTATTAAGGGATTTGGGAGAAG
>TARA_R110000823_G_scaffold261311_1_pt1 | contig 22756 bp, 20 predicted proteins | sample TARA_R110000823 | Tara Oceans TARA_R110000823 (sample SAMEA4397722) | marine metagenome | biome: Polar Biome; feature: [DCM] deep chlorophyll maximum layer (ENVO:01000326); material: water (ENVO:00002006), including particulate matter (ENVO:01000060) such as... | depth 20 m | reverse complement strand
TAATCCTTTTGTCACGGTTCTTTCTAGTCAAATATAATTGGTCTTAAATTTCAATAACTTTTTGGATAGACCAGATAATGCCGGGAACTTTAAAATCCCATGTTCAGGCACTTAACTTCCATCTTCTATGGCTCCATAGCCAAAGTTCCGGCGAATTCAAGATTACGTTTTCCAAGGCCTCTGCATATTCTTCTACAATCCCATTGGTTCTCATGGAAACGGGATTGTCCGTAATTAAACTAAAACGTAGTCCATAGTACCCTCTTCTTATTTTTTTGAAAGAAGGAAACAGAACAACTTCACCGGTTTTTTTGGCAAGCTTTTCGGCCCCTACAAAAAAGGCCGTTTCCCGATTCAAAAATTGGCACCAATGTTTGGTATTGATCCTAACGGGGCTTTGATCACCGATGATGCAGTTCATCATAAGGACATTTTTCCGTTCAAGGTCGATAATGGTCCTATATCCCTTGGCGGATTCAATGCAATGCACACCAAATCGCTCTCTGATAATTTTAAATAGGTCGTTGAAATAGTGGTTTTTAATCGGTTTGTAAAATGTATTTGCCCGGTATGGAAAAAATAGGGGTAGGAATATCAGCCATTCCCAATTTCCCTGATGGGCCGTATAAAGCAAAATATTCTTTTTCTCGCCCAAATAATATTCTACCAAATCCGGATTCTCTATACGCAAACGTTTCATCGCCGACCTTTTACTGATGGTCAATGTCTTAATGGATTCGACAAGTATATCACAGAAATACCGATAGAAGTCCTTTTCGATTTTTCTCCGTGTGATCTGTGGTTTTTGAGGAAAGGATTTTTTGATATTGTCCGATACCACGTTCCTTCTATACTTCATTAGGTAATAGACCACTACAAACAACATGTCTGATAACACGTACAGAACGGGCATCGGCAGTACCGAGATTGCATAAAAAGGCAAATACCTGATTTTGGGCAGCATATTGTTTTTCATTTCATAAAATTTATAATTTTACAGGCAACAGATAACTATTTTTTTTACACTCATAATTTATTTTTTGATTCCTTTCATGAACATATTAAATGCGCTTTCATATTGTTTCCTCAATAAAGAATACTCTGTTTCCGTGATATTTACGGTATCTTTTTTAACAATTACATTGTGCCGCAACCCTTGGAAGATTGCAATGAACAAATCGGAAAAATAGGCGACATCAAGATTTTGAAAATCTTGAGCGGCTATACCTTTTGCCAATATTTCACCCACTAGTCGTATTTCTTTTTTGCGAAAGTTTTCAAATAGCCGGGCGTACACGGGCTTTAAGCTGTTTATGGATTCCAGGCTCAAAGCACTGAGATGTACAAATTCGCGAAAGTAGATCAGTCGCTTTTCTAGATAACCATGCAATAAGTCTTCTGCAGGAACACTTGAGGAAAGGAGTCCTTCAAACTCGTTTAAAAGTGTTCTATATACTTCCTTAACTACTTCCTTGAATAATTCTTCTTTATTGGGGAAGTAGTAGTACAGGGATGCCTTCGATAGACCTATATCCCTGGCGATCTCCGTCATGGTTGTTTTTTTAAGGCCATAACGGCAAAATCTATTCTTGGCGGAATCAAGTATTGACAAAAAAACATCGTCACTCTTACCGTTGTCCATTTGACTTTTTTAGTTATAAAGTCAAAAATAGTATTTATATTCGCAAAAGAAAAATATTATTCCTTTAATTTTTAAAAATCAAACCAATGCGGGAAAAAGGGCAAGATGACCATTCGTTTCTAAAGCATGCGATTGAAAACATGATGCCGGCCAATAAAATATTAGGACTGAAAATCATGGAGATCAGACCTCGTTACGTGATCATCAAAGTCCCTTTTAAGAAAGAATTTATAGGAGACTATCTGCAAAAACGATGGCATGGGGGTATTTTGGCCGCTATCGCCGATACGGCAGGAGGAGCTGCCGGAGCGACGACCCTCGATTCCTTACAGGACAGGATAAATACCTTGGATATGCGGATCGATTATCTCCATCCTACCGTTGAAGGTTATATTTTGGCCAAGGCAAAGATCGTTAAAAGTGGTAAGGCGACCGCTGTAGTAGACGTGGAACTTTTCCAAAGTGAACAAAAGGATCCAGTGGCTTTGGCAAGATGTATCTATAGCATACATAGAAACGGCTCCTAGGCTTTGTGTAATAAAGAATTATGCATAAAAAATAGGACATCCAAAAATTTCTTCCCATTAAATACGTATCCGTTTATGATCAAAAAAAATTTAAGTATTTCCCTTTTATGCCTTGTTTGCATAGTCAATGCCCAAGAAATAAAACAGCTTAGCCTAAAGGAGGCCGTTAGCTATGCACTTGAAAACAAGGCCGATGCACAAAAATCGAAGTTGGCCATTGAAAATAGTGAGTACCAAATCCAGGAAGTTCGTTCGCGGGCAATGCCACAGATCACAGGAAACGGTAGTTTGGTCTATAATCCCATTCTACAGACCAATGTGATCGATGGAAGTTCATTTGGGCAACCGGGCACCATTATACAGGCAACTTTGGGCCAAAAATGGAATTCGATCTTCGGTGTTTCGTTGAACCAGACCATATTTGACCAATCGGTTTTCACAGGTTTAAAAGCCGCAAAAACTACCCGTGAGTTTTATCAGATCAATAATCGATTGACGCAAGAGCAGGTAATAGAAAAAGTAGCCAATAGTTACTATCAGGTATATCTACAACGTTTAAACCTTCAGGTACTCGATAGTACATTGGTAAACACGATCAAGGCAAAAAATATCATTGAGGGTCAGTATCAAAATGGGCTGGCCAAGAAAATCGATCTGGACAGGATCATTGTAAAAATTTCAAATTTCGAGACCCAACAGCTCCAGATAATCAATGCGCTGCAGCTTCAAGAAAATACCCTGAAATTTTTTATGGGTATGCCCATAACCGCACAAATCGAAATTCCGGAAATCGAGTTCGAATTCAGACCAAGTGAGGCAGCTTCATCCATGGATACTGAGAACCGAACGGAGTATCTGCTTCTTAAAAAGCAGGAACAATTGCTGACCTACCAGAAAATGGCTGTCAAGGCGGAATTTTATCCAACGCTTTCCCTGACAGGTGGGTACAATTATCTTGGCCAAGGCCCGGATCTTCCCTGGTTCAAAAAGCCGGAGGACAATGTATATTGGTCCGATTTTTCATCGATAGGATTAAATTTGAAAATTCCCATTTTCGCGGGTTTTGGGACGCGTTCCAAAGTAAGGCAGGCCGATATCGATCTGCAGATCTTACAAGAGGATATCAAGGATACCGAATTGGCCTTGGACCTTGATTACGAAAATGCCCGAACCCAAATAAACAATAGTATTGCGACCATCGACAATCAAACCGAAAATGTCAGGTTGGCACAGGCAGTATTGGACAATACCAGAAACAATTTCGTCCAAGGTTTGGCTCCGCTAACGGATCTACTGGATGCAGAAAACGCCTTGACCGAGGCTAGGAACAACTTTAACACCGCAATTTTACAATACAAACTGGCAGAAATCCTTTTGTTGAAGGCCAAAGGGGAATTAATGAAATTAACAAATTAATGAGCACGATGAAAAAGAACATAATATACATATTTGTAATTGTAGTGGCATTGGCCCTGATCGCCTTTACCTTAATGAACAATAAACAGGAAAATCAAGCAAAGACAGATATCGTTGCACAGAAAAACGCTAGCGTCGCCGTAAAAGTGGATACGGTAAAAACGGAAACCAGTTCCCTCAATTTTACAGCGAATGGCAATTTTGAACCCTTTAAAGAACTGGATTTTTCTGCGGAAAAGCCAGGTAGGGTCGTTAGGGTTTTGGTAGAAGAAGGTGATCATGTCAGAGTAGGCCAAACTTTGGCAATTGTGAGAAGTGAGCAGGTATCGGCAGAACTGCACGCTGCCGAAGCGGCCTATCAGAATGCGTCCACAAATTTCAAACGTTTTGAAAATGCCCTAAAAACCGGTGGAGTGACCGAACAACAAATGGATCAGGCCAAGCTGACCTTGGTAACCGCACAATCGAGACTGGAACAGGCCAAGGTAAATGCTGGGGATGTCAACATAAAAGCTACGATAAAAGGAGTTGTGAACAAACGTTATATCGAACCGGGTTCTGTTCTGGGAGCGGCAACGCCAATGTTCGAAATTGTCGATGTCTCGAAACTGAAACTAAGGGTTACGGTCAACGAGTCCCAAGTGACCAGTTTAAAAGTTGGCGACCCGGTAAATGTGAAAGCCAGTGTTTTACCTGACAGAACTTTCTTGGGGAAAATCACGTTTATAGCACCGAAATCGGATAGCAGTTTGAATTTTCCGGTGGAAATCGAGATATCGAACAATCCGGACAGCGCCTTGAAGGCGGGCATGTACGGGACGGCAACGTTTACTTCCTGGGACCGGGAAAGCAAAATGATACTGTTAGCACCTAGAAATGCGTTCTTGGGAAGTGTAAGCAGTAACCAGGTTTTCGTGGCCGAGGATGGAGTTGCAAAACTGACCGACGTGACGGCCGGAAGAATATTCGGTGATAAGGTCGAAATATTGGATGGTCTGGACAGCAATGAACTCGTAGTAGTTACCGGGCAGATCAATCTACAGAACGGTTCCAAGATAGACATCATCGACTAGAGCCCGACAATAACCTCAAACATTTTATTCCATACTATACTATGAAATTAGCGGAAATTTCCATAAAACGGCCTTCATTGGTCATTGTGCTGTTTACCATACTTACACTCGGGGGCCTGTTCAGTTATAACCAACTGGGATATGAATTGATACCTAAATTCGACCGAAATGTCATAACCGTCGCCACTATCTACCCCGGTGCCTCGCCCAGCGAGATCGAAAATACCGTGACAAAAAAAATAGAGGATGCGGTTGCCTCCCTGGAGAACATCAAAAAAATAGAATCGCGTTCTTATGAAAGTCTTTCCACGGTTGCGATTACCTTGACGGATGATGCCAATGTTGATTTTTCCCTGAACGATGCACAACGGAAGATCAATGCCATTATCAGTGATCTGCCCGATGATGCCAAAACACCCTCTTTAAGCAAATTTTCATTGAGCGACCTTCCGATTATGACAATTGGTGCTAATGGCACGATGGATGAAATTAAGTTTTATGACCTGATAGATAAAAAAATTGCCCCTTTGCTTTCCCGGGTCAATGGTGTGGCACAGATAAATTTGATCGGGGGGCAAGAAAGGGAAATCCAGGTAAATTTAGATGCCGACCGACTTCAGGGATATAACCTTTCCATACCTCAGGTCCAACAGACCATCCTGGCCTCGAATTTGGATTTCCCCACAGGAAATATTCAGACCAGACAGCAAAAAATATTGATCCGATTGGCCGGAAAATATATAAGCGTTGAAGAGCTGCGCAATCTAGTGGTCGCGGATCAAGATGGCATCCAAGTGAGGCTCGGTGATATTGCGGATGTTCAGGACAGTCAAAAAACACCCGAAAAAATTGCAAGGGTAAATCAAAAAAGTGCCATCCTATTGCAGGTAATCAAGCAGTCCGATGCCAATGCCGTGGCCGTAAGCGAGGATATATTGAAACGGATAGCACAGCTCGAGACCGATTATAAAGCCATAGACCTCAAGCTCAATGTCGCCAATGACAGTACTGTTTTTACCTTGGAGGCGGCCGATTCGGTAATCCATGACCTATTGATCGCTGTGTTATTGGTAGCGATCGTAATGCTCTTCTTCTTGCACAGTGTAAGAAACTCGCTAATTGTAATGGTGTCCATACCCGCATCGTTGATTGCGACATTTATAGGGTTTTTGTTGTTGGACTATACCTTGAACCTAATGAGTTTATTGGGATTATCTTTGGTGGTAGGTATCTTGGTGGACGATGCCATCGTTGTACTCGAAAATATTTACCGGCATATGGAGATGGGCAAAAACCGTGTCCGTGCGGCCTATGACGGTACCGCTGAAATCGGGGGCACAGTAACATCCATAACGTTGGTAATTGTGGTCGTCTTTTTTCCAATTGCCATGAGCAGCGGTCTGGTGTCCAAAATTATTACCCAATTTTGTGTGACCATCATAATTTCCACTTTGTTGTCCCTCCTGGCATCGTTTACCATTATTCCTTGGTTATCGTCCCGTTTTGGAAAATTGGAGCATATCACTGGTAAAAACCTGTTCGGTAGACTTATCATCAAATTCGAAACACAATTAAAACGTTTTACGAATTGGATCTCGGGCTTATTGACCTGGTGCCTGGATCATTATAAAACAACCTTGTCTGTCGTCTTGGTTATATTCTTTGCTTCGATTGCCTTGGTAGGGGCAGGATTTATAGGAGGTGAATTCTTTGCGGCATCGGATAGGGGCGAGTTTTTGGTGCAGATAGAACTACCGAAAGATGCCTCATTGGAACAAAGTAATTTTATGGCCCAAAAAGCAGAGGCCTTTTTGAATACCCAGGAAGAGGTCAAGAGCCTTATCACTACTGTAGGCCAGACCAGCGAGGGCTTAGGTGCTTCACAGGCTACCGCTTATAAGGCCGAAATCAACGTTCAAATGGTAGATGAAAAGGAACGGCTGGACGATTCTTATGTATTTGCCGCCAAAACAAAACGTCGTTTAGAGAAAATATTGGTAGGCGCCAAAGTGAAGACTGTACCTATAAGTCTTTTGGGAGTGGCGGAGGAAGCCCCGTTGGCCTTGGTCGTGACCGGGCCTAGTTTGGATAGTGCCATGGTCTTTGCCAGAAAGGCCGAGGCGGAACTATATAAAATTCCCGGGGCCACGGAAATCGAATTGTCCGTAGAAACGGGAAACCCTGAAATCAATGTTCAGGTAGATCGGGATAAGATGACCTCTCTAGGCTTATCGTTACAAACGGTAGGATTGACAATGCAGACCGCATTCAACGGGAATACCGATGGCAAATTCAGGGCGGGAGAATATGAATATGATATTAACATCCGCTACAATAGTTTTGATAGAAAAAGCATTGCCGACGTAGGGGATTTGATCCTTACAAACAATCAAGGGCAAGAAGTAAAACTCTCACAATTCGCTGAGATCGTGGAAGCTTCAGGCCCGAGCCAATTGGAACGTCGGGACAAGACCGCGTCAGTTACCGTAAAAGGGCAGTCCGTTGGCCGGCCGGCCGGTACGGTCGCCGATGAATGGGAAGCTGCCTTCCAAAATGTCGAACGGCCCACGGGAGTCGATTTTGTATGGGGGGGCGATAAAGAAAGGCAGTCGGAAGGGTTTGGAACACTGGGAATTGCTATGTTGGCGGCGATCATATTGGTCTATTTAGTAATGGTTTCCCTGTACGACAGTTTTGTGCACCCCTTCGTAGTTCTTTTTTCCATTCCATTATCGTTCATCGGAGCTTTGCTGGCATTGGCGTTAACAAATAATTCCCTGAACATCTTTACCATTCTTGGTATAATTATGTTGATCGGGCTAGTGTGTAAAAACGCCATTATCCTGGTTGACTTTGCCAATGAAAGGGTCCGGTCGGGGGAAACGGTCAGGAACGCTTTGATACAGGCCAACCACGCACGTCTCCGCCCAATTCTGATGACCACCATTGCCATGGTTTTCGGGATGCTTCCCATTGCTTTGGCCTCAGGCCCGGGATCAGGATGGAAAAATGGTCTTGCCTGGGTTATTATCGGAGGTTTGATTAGTTCACTTTTCTTGACCTTGATAATAGTACCGGTAATATATAATTTAATGGAAAAATTGGTACATAAGTTTACCAAGGGAACAAAAACTGATTATGAGGGGCTCATGGTGGCCGATTACGAGCATAAAAAATTGGTAGATGGCTTTAACCCAGACCACACATTGTGAATTAAAGCTCCTTCAAAAGGAGGAAAACGCGCCAAATCGGGTGAATTCTCCAATCCAAAACAATTTCGAAGTAATGAAATGTAGTTTGTATGTTTAAAGGAGAAAGCCCGGTGAGGTTTTCTACAAGTTTAAAATTGTAGAACTATAACTTAAACATCTCTAGACATGAAAACATTTCAAATTACTAAAAAATTAGATTATACTGGAGAATCTATCTATGTCGGTATCGATGTCCGCAAAAAAAATTGGGGCGTGTGCATTTTGACGGAACATTTGGAGTATAAAGTATTCTCTCAACCTCCCAGACCTGAAGTTTTGGCCAATTATTTATATAGGCATTTTCCCAATATGGATTATCACAGTGCTTATGAAGCAGGGTTTTGTGTGTTTTGGATCGATCGACAGTTGCAATCACTGGGTATTTCCAACTTAGTAGTCACTCCTTCCGATATTCCTACCACCGACAAGGAAAAAAAGCGAAAAAATGCCGAGGAGTTACGAAACCGGAATCTAGAACGGATCTATGTGCCCGACAAGGATATATTACAGGACAGATTGCTGTTAAGGACCGGAAAAAAATTGCTGTCGGATATTAAACGTTGTAAAAACCGTATCAAATCACAACTCAATTTCTTTGGGGTAAAAATCCCAGAGGAATGGGACAGGCCGTATTGGAGCAAAGGCTTTAAATCATGGTTACGAACGGCTCTACCCGAAGGAACCGGAGATTTGTTGACACATGTACAGTTGGCAGAAATGGAAGAGATAGAAAAACAAAAAAACGTGTGGAAAGGAATATTGTATTGCTTTCCAAGGAAAAATATAAGGTCCTTGTGGATTTATTACGTAGTATTCCCGGTAACGGCACATTAGCCGCCATGATATTGATTACGGAACTGGTCGATATGTATGGTGGCATGAAGTAAAATATGTAATTTGCCTATGACCTTCATTAGTCAGGGAATCGTTCGGGAAGGGTACGGCACTCTCTTAGGAGAAGTCCGTTGCATTGTAGTTTACGGCCCCCAACCTATTATTTCCATAATACAAGTTTGCAGCAAAGCCATTAGACAAAGTCTGTTGATAGAATATATAGGCTGTTTCACACATCCTAAAAGGATTGATATGGTCTTAAAACGAAACTTTTAGAGAATATCCTTGGTTTATAACATAGAGGCCTTCCCTAAAATCGTTCCCTGTATAGCCCCTTTGGTAATGTTATTCGTTTTTCAATTTGCATGCTGATTTCAACCAATTCATTATTCGTTGTCAATATCATCTTTGTTTTCTAACTTGAAGGTGTGTTTAACAACTTTATGCAAGTTTTTTTTCTAATATGGCTACTTTACCGATCACTTAATTTGTCTACAAAAGTATTCCAAAATTGTTATGACTGTCCTATTTCATAACTCTTTAATCCAAGATTATTCATAAAACCACAGAGATATATAGCGTCAATCACTTTTGATCGTGCATATTCGGCACAAAAATCTGGTGGATAATCATACATTCCATGATAAAAAATAAATTCTAATTTTTCAGCGTTTTTATATGGTCTAAGTATTTCAAACATATTTTCTATAAATTGAGTTTGCAGTAATTCCGATGAATTGTTCTTAGTTGATGATGGATAACCAATTTCTGTAAAAACAAATGGTTTATTACCTGCTTTTTCAGGCATAAATAAGATATCTGAATGAACTTCATTTGGCGAACGCATTTGCCAATTTGGATTTGTTGTATTGCACAGAGCCGATTTAATATTTTCTTTTCAACTTAAGTTACATTTTAAAAATCCAAAAGGCAAGAACCTTTTGTAGCCTTGGCATAATGAAATAGGTCATAAAACTTACCAAGATCAACGAAACAAATAACATCCTCAAATTAGGATGAAGAAATGTCAAATATTTGTTTGCCAAAGAGGTTAAAATTAATATTAAAGGAAAAATTACAAGCCATGTAACCAAACCCATTTTCCATTTAGTGGGGACTATAGTACTTGCTGTTTTGGCAAATCGAACCAAAATTCCAATCCTTCTTGATGTCTAACTTTACTTTGTTTAGTAACAAATTTTTTTAATTCATTTGACCGATCTTTTCTTGTATCAGAATCTTCCCAAGCTTTGTAATTGGTCCCATTATCAAACTACGCAAGAAGCAAAAACTCCAGGTTATCATTATCTTCTAATTTAAGTGATTTAATTTCTTGATAGCCCTGAAAAGATTTTGCTTTTTCAAGTACACTTAACAAGGCTTTGTGAAAATCTTTCTCTTTTGTTTTATCACATAGTGAGAAACCGCTATCATATAGTTTTTTTCCATTCTGCTGAAGTTGTTCAATAATTAATTTTATTTGGGTTGTTCTATAATATTGGGTAACGGATCGTTTATGCTCAGAACGGGGCTACACGAAATTTTTTTTCTCCCGCGCGATAGCCAAAATCTTTTTGTTTTATCTTGTACCGCGTAAAAGCCAAATCTAAATGATTTGGCGGACTTTGTAAACAGAAAAGGACGTTTGGTTTAGCACCAAACGCCCTATGTTCCTTGGATACGGTTATTGTGTGCAGTATTTATTTTTCTCTCTTGTAATAAGCTACAATACTTGCTTTTGCCAATGTTTGATTCCAAAGGTTAAAACCCACGATAGCCGGGTTTATATTTTCGTCCAGCCCTAATTTGTCTGTTTTTAGAGCATGAACAGTAATTATATATTGGTGTATTCCGTGTCCTTTTGGTGGGCAAGGCCCTCCGAATCCTTTAATTCCATGATCCGTTATACTTTGAATTGCTCCTTTAGGTATTAAATTAAGTTCAACATTTCCTGCATTAGTTGCTAATTCGTTTACGTTTGCAGGAATATCAAAGACAACCCAATGCCAAAATCCACTTCCGGTTGGTGCGTCCGGGTCATACATTGTAATTGCAAAACTTTTTGTTCCTTCAGGTGCGTTTTCCCAAAATAGTTGAGGCGATTGGTTATCTCCAGAACAGCCAAATCCGTTAAACTCTTGTGTTTTTGTAGCTTCTCCACCCAAATCGTTACTTGACAAAGAGAACGTTTTCTGTGCGAAAATTGCTGTCGAGAACATCAAGGACAGTATTAAAATTAAATTTGTTTTTTTCATTTTGTTATGTTTTAAGATTGAATACAAATTTCAACCAATATTATCAAAAAGCATATCTTTAAACGTTCAAAAACTGTTGCAAAAAGGTCATCTTATTTGGTGTTGTTTTGGTGTACTATGGTATTTTAATTTGTAAGCCTGAATAAAACTTGATAAATTTTCGTAACCAATTTCAAGATAAATTTCAGAAGATTTTTTTTGTTTTTGAGTGAGTAAGTAATGAGCGTGTTCTAATCTCTTGTTTTGAAACCATTTGATGGGCGATTGAGAATAATATTTTTCAAATTCTCTCTTAAATGTTGATACGCTCATATTGCATAAAAATGCCAATTGTTTTAAGGTGAGTTTTTTCAATTGATTATTCTCAACAATCCGAGTAAAGTTCTGTGCAATAGTATCATTATGCATCGTTAAAGAATATAAAATAGAAGTGCCGTATAATTCAATAAGATAAAGTATTATTTCTTCAAATTTTACTTCAATTATTTTTTTTTGTGCTGTTTTTGAAAGTTTGGAAATATCTGCCAAACTATCTACAAAACGTTTAATATATTCATCATACTCAAACGAGTAAACAGATTTGTATTCCGCTGTTTCAATATTCTTTAGGTTAAATTTTCGAATAAATTTCGATAAAATTTCATTTGTAAAAAACAGAAGGATGCTCCTGTAATTTTTAATTTCTGATAGTTTTTCTGTCATCAGACAAAGACCAGATTTCATAATTAAAAACTTGCGATTGTCGATAGATAGGTCTGAATTATCAAAAACAACTTCCTTTTTACCTTCAATTAGAAAACTAAATGTGTTTTGATTTAGAATAACTTGTTGTTTAGAAGTTTTTTTTGAACTACTGTAGTCATAAACCTGAACGGATTGTGACTTTTCTAAATTTAATGATTCTGGAAGTTTAATTATATTCATTCTTATTTCTACGTGTCTTTTGAGCTTGTCTAGTTTAAAGTAATAGACGTCAATATTTAAATAAATAACTTAAATGACAGTAAATATATTGAATTATGGATGTTTTTAGGGGACAAGACCTTCTAGAGTTCTCCTATCGGTTCAAAACGGATCAGGGCTGCAATAAATCTTTATCAACAACAGTGGGAAGCGGAAGTCCCCACGGATAAATGGAAAGGGTGCAGGCCTAAGAATGAAGTACGATTTAAAAAGGATAATGTATTAACAGTAAGCATTCAAGTACTTAGGAAGGGGCTTAAAAGTGCACCATAGGGGGCGGCGATTGCTAGTGCCAAACCGGTCAAACAAAGGGTTGATAAAAAACTCAAAGAAATTCGGAATCGCATAACTGATTCAGGCAAAACCATAAGAACATGACCATTTGGAAAAAGAGGTTACTTTTTAGATGAAATAAATAAATTTCCGTTTATTCCGTTTATTCGGTATATTACGAACTAAATTGTATATTTGCCGCTAATTTTGTTTTATTTACCTAAATCACTTTACATAAAGCAAGAATAAAATCCAAAATGAAAGAAAAAATCTGCAAAGAAAAAATGGACTTAGTTGAAAAACTAGGTGTGCACTTAGAGAAAAGAGAACAGTTAGCCCCTGTTGCAGCACGTATTTTAGCTTACATCATTCTTACTGGTAAAAAAGGAACCACCTTTGAAGATATGGTAACTATCCTTCGTGCAAGTAAGAGCACTATTTCTACACACCTCAATCATTTACAGGATTTAAAAAAAATAGTGTATTTCACAAAAACTGGAGATCGCAAAAGATATTTCATTATAAATAAGGATATGATTGTTCAGCACATCGATACCATGATAAATGAATGGCAAGAGGTTAAAGCGTTACATTTAGAAATAAAGAAATATAAAGAGACAATTAACACACAGAAAACTAAAAATGAAGAAGAAAAATTCGATTTGAATTTTCATAATGACTATATCAAATTTCTAGATGAAGCAAGTATGTCAATAGAACAATTAAGAAAAAAATTAACAGATAACCCATTCAATATTTAAAGTCAAATTAAAAATGAAATACAATAAATTATATACCATCTTGTCGCTAAGTATATTCTTAGCCATTGTAAGTTGTGGTGATAAACAAGAAAGCCAACAAACCTCTCAAAGACCACCTGCTCCTTTTCCAATAACACAAATACAACCTAAAACAGTTACAGGATTTACAGAATATCCAGCTAGAATTGAAGGTGTAATAAATAGTGATGTTAGAGCTAAAGCATCTGGTTATATTCAAAAAGTATTGGTGGACGAAGGTCAAAAAGTAAGTAAAGACGAAGTGTTATTTAAGTTAGAGACACAGTCTTTAAGTCAAGATGCTGCAGCAGCAAAAGCACGTATTAATGTGGCACAAGTAGAGGTAGATAAACTTATTCCTCTTGTAGAAAAAAACATCATTAGTCCAGTACAATTGGAAACTGCTAAAGCTAATTTGGCACAAGCCAAAGCAGCCTACAGTAGTGTTTCTGCAAATATAGGCTATGCCACAATCAAAAGTCCGGTAGATGGTTATGTAGGTACAATTAATTTTAGAGAAGGCGCATTAGTTAGCCCAAATACTGCAACACCTTTAACTACGGTCAGTAATATAAGTAAAGTGTATGCATTTTTTAGTTTAAATGAAACCCAGTATTTAGACTTTTTACAAAATGCTGAAGGTAAAAACTTAAAAGAAAAATTAGGCAATTATCCAGATGTAAACCTAATTCTAGCAAACGGAAATACGTATTCTGAAAAAGGGAGTATTCAGACTAGTTCTGGACAAGTTAACCAAAACACAGGAACAGTAAGTTTAAGGGCTGTTTTTAGTAACCCAAATCAGTTGTTAACTAATGGCAACAGTGGTAAAATTCAAATACCAACGGTTTACGAAAATGCAACAGTAGTGCCTCAAGACGCAACCTTTGAGCAACAAGGAAATATTATGATTTTTAAATTAGGAGAAAACAATATGGTTGCTTCCACATTGATAAAGATTAAAGCCAATATAGATAATTTATATGTTGTAGAGTCTGGTTTAGAGCCCAAGGATAAAATAGTAGTTTCTGGAGTTGGTAAGTTAAGAAACGATATGGATATAACACCAAAAGAAGTAGCGTTCGATAGTATTACAAAGCCAATAAAACCTTTATTCCAATAATAATCTTATAATCCTTAATTCATGTTAAAGACATTTATTGAAAGACCTGTATTATCTACGGTTATTTCTATCATCATAGTCATTCTAGGGGTTTTAGGTTATACCACCTTAGCCGTAGAACAGTATCCAGATATTGCACCGCCAACGATTAAAGTAACAGCGACCTATCCAGGAGCTAGTGCAGAAACCATATTGGAAAGTGTTATCATACCTATTGAAGAACAAATAAACGGTGTAGAAGGCATGACGTATATCACGTCTTCTGCAACCAATAATGGTACCGCAGATATTACGGTATATTTTGACCAAGAGACCGATCCAGATATTGCTGCGGTAAATGTTCAAAATCGTGTATCTAGAGCAAATCCGTTATTACCACAGGAAGTTGTTCAAACAGGAGTCATTACACAAAAACAACAAACATCTGCTTTAATGTTTATGTCTGTGTATTCAGAAAATCCTGATTACAATGATACATACGTTCAGAATTATTTAAAGATAAACGTCATTCCATCATTACAACGTGTTAATGGTGTGGGAGATGTAAACGTGTTTTCAAGACAGGATTATGCGATGCGTGTATGGTTAAAGCCTGAAAAATTAGCGGCTTATGGTTTAATACCTTCAGATATTCAAACGGCATTAAGAGAGCAAAGTTTAGAAGCTTCAGCAGGTTCTTTAGGACAAAACAGTGGTGAAGCATTTTCATACAACATAAAGTATAGCGGACGATTTAAAACTGAAAAACAATATGAAGACATTATTGTTAAAGCCTTGGACAATGGCGAATATTTACACTTAAAGGATGTCGCAAGCATAGAATTAGATGCACAAAGCTATGATGCTTCTTCAAAAACCAATGGGTTTCCAAGTATTAATATGGCAATTTATCAAACTGCCGGTTCCAATGCGCAACAAATTATTACCGGAGTTAAATCTGAACTGGCACGTTTAGAAAAAGATTTCCCAGAAGGTGTTAAAGTCTATATCAATTACGACACTAATGATTTTTTAACGGCTTCCATGAATAAGGTTAGGAATACACTTATAGAAGCCTTTATTCTGGTCTTTATAGTTGTATTTATCTTTTTACAGGATTTTCGTTCTACATTAATTCCGGCCATTTCGGTCCCGGTTTCTATTATTGGTACATTTTTCTTTCTTAATTTATTTGGCTATTCCATTAATTTACTCACGTTATTTGCTTTGGTACTTGCCATTGGTATTGTGGTAGATGATGCCATTGTGGTTGTAGAAGCGGTCCATGCAAAGATTGACGATGGAGCAAAAAGCGCCAAAAAGGCAACATTGGATGCAATGCACGAAATATCTGGAGCCATTATTTCCATTACCTTGGTTATGGCAGCGGTTTTTGTACCTGTTACCTTTGTACAAGGACCTACAGGTGTTTTTTATGAGCAATTTGGGGTAACATTAATTATAGCCATTTTAATTTCAGCGGTAAATGCCTTAACCTTGAGCCCAGCGTTATGTGCATTGTTTTTAAAGCCTCATGATGAAGATGAACATGAGAAGAAAAGCTTTTTACAACGTTTGTACAGTGCTTTCAACAAAGCGTTTCATGCAACCACGCAACGCTACGGAAGATCGCTATCCTTTTTATACAAGAACAAATTTGTTACAGTAGTAATTTTAGTATTAGCATTTGTTGGTATCTGGTGGTCAGCAAGTACAACGCCTACTGGATTTGTTCCAAGTGAAGACAGAGGTGTGATTTTTGTAAATGTAGAATTACCAGCAGGCGCATCTATTGATAGAACCTACGAAGTAACCGAAGAAATTTACGCCAAGGCAAAAAATTTAGAAGGTGTGCAAGGAATTTCATTAATTAACGGTGTAAGCTTAATCAGTGGTGCAGGTAGTAATTATGCATTAGGATTTTTAAAATTAAAAGATTGGTCAGAACGTGATGAAAGTGAGAGTAGTGAAGCCATTACTGGAAAATTATTTGGTATAGCCGCAGGAATTCCCGAAGCTAACATAATTTTCTTCGCACCACCAAGTATTCCTGGTTTTGGAATATCAGCTGGTTTCGAAGTGAATTTATTAGACCGTACAGGTGGCGATTTTAGCGATTTAGACCAAGCAACGCAACAGTTTATCGGCAGTTTAATGCAGCATCCTGAAATTAAATACGGACAGTCGTCATTTAATACCAAGTATCCACAGTACGAAATGGAAATTAACGTCCCCCTGGCTAAAAAGTCTGGTGTTCCTATTAGTAGTATTTTCTCCACGATGCAAGGTTATATTGGAGGAGTGTATGCCGCAGATTTTGCACGTTTTGGCAAACAATACCGTGTATATATGCAGGCATTACCAGAAGATCGGGCAGACAAAAGTGATTTAAATGAATTATATATAAAAGCAGGAAATGGTGAGATGACACCAATTACACAGTTTGTTAATTTAAAGCGTGTATATGGACCACAATCTGTAACCCGTTTTAACTTGTACAATTCCACAAAGGTTTCTGGTGCAGCAAATCCTGGATTTAGTACAGGTGACGCTTTAGCAGTCATTGAGGCTGAGGCAGCAAAATTACCAAGTAATTATGAGGTAGCTTATTCCGGGTTGTCACGTGAAGAGGTAAATGCAGGTAATCAAACCACTATTATATTTATACTTTGTATTGTGTTTGTGTATTTCCTATTGGCTGCACAATATGAAAGTTATTTGTTGCCATTAGCCGTTATTCTTTCTTTGCCATTAGGTGTATTTGGAGCGTTTTTCTCAACCAAAATGTTAGGATTGGAGAACAACATCTATTTTCAAATTGCTTTGATCATGCTTATTGGTCTTCTCGCTAAAAATGCCATATTGATTGTGGAGTTCGCTGTACAAAGAAGACGAAATGGAGAAAGTATAGTAGATGCTGCTATACACGGAGCAAAAGCACGTTTACGACCTATTTTGATGACTTCTTTTGCCTTTATTTTAGGATTAATGCCATTAGTGTTGGCATCTGGTGTAGGCGCAAAAGGCAATAATTCTATTGGTACTGGTGCTGCAGGAGGAATGCTCATCGGAACCATTTTAGGAGTTTTTATAATTCCAATCCTATTTATATTTTTCCAATGGTTACAAGAAAAAGTTTCTAGTAAACCAGCAGTACAAACTATTGAAGATTAAGCGTAATGAATTTAAATATAAAACATAGAAATTTTAATAAAGGAGCACTATTACTAATCGTTGCATTAACATTACAAAGCTGTTTTGTAGCAAAAGATTATGTGAGACCAGATATTGAAACAGAAACTGAAGCTCTATACCGAACAGAAAATTTGCCAACAGACAGTGTTTCAATAGCAGATGTATCTTGGAAAACCTTATTTACAGACCAATATCTTCAACAATATATAGAAGAAGGTCTGCAAAACAATATGGATGTTCGCATTGCGCTTCAGCAAATTATAGCAGCCCAAGCTTATGCCAAGCAAGGTAAGGCAGGTTATTTACCATCGGTTAATGTTGGTGTAAACTGGACACATCAAGAATTATCCAAGAACACTCAGTTTGGTGCATTCTTAAGTGATACTTCTACAGACCAATATGATGTTACGGCAAACCTTTCTTGGGAAGCAGATATTTGGGGAAAAATACGAAGCAATAAAAGAGCAACGCAAGCAGCATATTTGCAAAGTGTTGCTGGACATCAAGCCGTAAAAACGCAGTTGATTTCTAGTATTGCCAATACGTATTATAACTTATTAGCTTTAGATGAGCAGTTAAAAATTACTAAAGAAACTATTGCAACTAGAGATAGTAGTGTCACAACTATTAAAGCGTTAAAAGAAGCAGGTCAAGTCACACAAGTTGCTGTTGACCAAAATATAGCACAATACAATAGTGCAAGAGCCTTACAGGTAGATATTGAAACTGCAATTTTTAAAACGGAAAATACTCTAAGTATTTTACTTGGAAAAGTACCTCAATATTTTGAAAGAGGCAGTTTAGATTTTCAAAATATAGAACAAGATATTATTCTTGGTGTTCCTGCAACATTGCTTAGTAATAGACCAGATGTTATGGCTGCTGAGTATGGTTTAATTCAGTCTTTTGAATTAACCAATGTAGCTAAAAGCAACTTGTATCCATCATTAAAATTAACAGCGTCAGGAGGATTTCAAAGTTTAGAATTAGATGAGTTATTTAATACCAATTCATTATTTGCTAATATCATTGGAGGTTTAGCACAACCATTATTTAATAAACGTGCTTTAAAAACTCAAAAAGAAGTAGCAATTGCACAACAAGAGCAGGCATTACTTGAGTTTAAAAAGACTTTGTTGATTGCCGGTAGTGAAGTATCCAATGCACTGTTTACTTATGAAGCTGAAACTAAAAAATTCGAATTTAGAAAAAATGAAGTTGAAGCCTTGCGTACAGCAGAAACAAACTCTGAAGAATTACTTATAAATGGATATGCCAATTATCTGGACTTATTAACAGCGAGAGAACGGGCCTTGAGTGCAGAGCTTAATATTATAGATAGTAAGTTACAACAATTAGTATCTATTGTAGACTTATATGAAGCTCTTGGCGGCGGATGGAGATAATATTAAATACCTAATAAACATTCATTCTTAACCAAAACTATGTACTCAATTTTAGTTGCAACAAATTTTTCTAAAACCTCTGATAATGCTGTACTTTATTCAGCATCATTAGCTCAATTATTAAATACTAAACTGGTGCTTTTTAATGCTTTTAAGTTGCCTATTCACGCTTCAAATGCGCGAATATCGGCGACTTCAATGGATGCCTTAATTGAAAAAACCAAAGAGAAATTAAGCACACAAGCTTTAAAATTATCGAATAAATTTAAAATTGAAGTTGAGTATCAATGTAGTTATTTGGATTTTGAACTTGAAATAGATTCTATATTGAAATCGCATAACTCAAAATTTCTAGTTATGGGAATGTCGGCAAAATCACTAGAACAAAATTTGCTTGGAAACCCAACAACAACCTTGGTCAGTATGAAAAATTTTCCAGTGTTGGCTATACCCGTAAATGCTAAATTTTCTGGGATCCACAAGATTCTTTTTGCCTGCGATATACTGCAGAATATACCCTTACGGACCTTGGCAAAATTAAGGAGAGCCGCCATTCAGCTTAAGTCTGAAGTAACTGTGTTTTATGTAGAAAAAAAAATAAATGAACTAAAATCAGAAAACAAAGCTTTTGAGAATATAGAAAAAGGCCTGGAAAATGTTACGTATTTTTATAAGAAAGTGAACTCAGATGCTGTAATAAAAGCAATTGAGAAGGAGATTGAAAAATCAAGTTTTGATTTGTTAGTGATGATGCCAAAAAAATATGGTTTTTGGGAATCTATAGTCCATAGAAGTAAAACTAGAGTTATGGCCTCAGGCATAAACATACCATTATTGTCAATTCCAATAGATTGATATTTAAAAACGAAAGGTTACAAATAACTGAAAGATGGTCACTAAAGCAGAATTGTTAGCGTATTCTATTACAAAGTTTACCCAATTTGGAAGTAAACACGTAACGTTAGACGAATTAGCAAATGAGCTTGGTATATCAAAAAAAACAATTTACACGTTTTTTGATAATAAAGAAGACTTGGTAACCTCCAGTCTTGAAAGTTTATTAAATGAGTATAAAGAAGATATAAATGGGTTGATCAATAGCCATAAAGACCCTATTTTGTGCGTCATCCTAATTTACCAGAGAGGGTTTGAGTATTTAAAATACTTTAAACCCTCTTTTCTTTTTGGATTGGAAAAATATTATCCCAAAGCAAATTCGCTGTTCAATAATTTCGTGAAAGAATTATCACATAGCATTGTTTATAAATTACTGAAGCAAGCACAAGAAGCTGGAGATATAAAAGAAGATATTAATGTAGAACTACTAGTGAAAATCTATTTTTTTAGAATTGACAATCTGGTGTTTAAAAAGAACAATTTATTTGAATCTTACGGAAAAGCCGAATTATTTAAACACTTAGTCATTTATAATTTGAAAGGAATAATTACAAGTAATTATTCCAATTCTTATTTTGATCTGGACTAAAACATTCAAATCCTTTTAGGCAATAGTGTTTTTAACTACTAAATATTTATTTTTTTAGGCTTTCCTTTTTTTCGATTTTTATGATTGGCTGGTATTTATTCCAGTTGGCAACAATTACCCAAATATTAATTGCAAATAATATTAATGCGATTCCAATACCTGATAGGTCGTGTACTAAATGGTGAACAATTATCCCAACCATAACAGGAAGAATTACTAAGGCTCCCAATGCTCTTGTTTTCGGGATTGCTATTAAAGCACCTCCAATGATTTCAATAATTGCTACAAGTGGAAAAATCCATTTTATTGCCATAAAGCTGCCCATAATTTGCATCATTTCTTCAGACATTTCAGGCATAGGCATATAGTTGAAGAATTTGTTTAATCCTGAATTAATCATCATTAATCCGAATAGGATACATAAAACTGTAAGAATCTTGTTTTTCATTTTTCGATGGCTTTTTTTAGTAATACAGCAAAATTAATTATTTTTGATTACTATTAGTAATCAGTTACCTATTTGTAACCAGTTACCTTTAGGTAACCATTGAATTAAATGAGATGAAAAAAAAAGAACACAAAGAGTGTATGTCCGCTTTGTTACCGGTAAGGGACACTTTAGATGTAATAGGTGGGAAATGGAAACTTTTGATCCTAATTTCAATTTGGGAAGGCAACAAGCACTTTAGAGAGATAGAACGGAGTATTCCAAAGTTAAGTACCAAAGTTTTGTCAAAGGAATTGAAAGATATGGAAGAAAACCAGTTGATTATTAGAACTGTTTTAAATGGTTTTCCTGTCAGAACAAAATATACACCTACAGAACATTCTAAAACGTTAAAAAAAGTTATTTTGGAATTGCAGAATTGGGGCATTAATCACAGAAAGAAAATCTTTGGCGATAAATCCGAAAAAGATAATTCAATTAGTATATAGTGTGATATCGTACTGTTTGGGATAAAGGGGTTGGATTGCTCGTATTTTAATAAATCTTCCGAAATCGTTTATAGCCCACCACTCATCCATGATGTTTTCAAAGATAGTTTTGGGAGCTATGGGGCACTAAGGATTAAAGAGGAGCTCTCAAAAAAGGGATATCTAGTTTCCAGACCTAGAGTCGCCAGGATAATGAGGGCCAATAATCTGTTTGCCAGAAGAAAGCGCAGGTTCAAGATTACAACGGACAGCGAACACAACTATCCAGTGGCCCGCAATATTTTGAACCAGAACTTTACGGTCTTTAGAAAGAACCAGGCCTAGGTGTCCGATATTACCTATATAGAAACTAAACAGGGATGGGTGTATCTGACTGTAATCATCGATCTGTCCCATAGAAAGGTCGTGGGGTGGTCGATGGGCGAAACCTTAAGTACGGACGATACAATAATCCCTGCTCGGAATATGGCCGCCAGATCAATTGACATTACTAAAGAACTGATATTTCATTCCGATAGGAGATCTCAATATGCCAGTCATGGATTTACCGATATGCTGAAAAATCACAACGGCCTTATAAAACAAAGTATGAGCAGAAAAGGTAATTGTTGGGACAATGCAGTGGCTGAATAATTTTTTAAGAGCTTAAAGGTAGAATGGGTCTATAAACATAGTTATGGCCTTAGATCGGAAGCCGAGCTATCTGTTTTTCAATGTATATAAACTTGGTACAACAGAAGAAGGATGCACTCCACTTTGGGGTATAAAACCATAGAGGAATTTGAATTGGAAATATATAATCAAAAAACAGCAGCATGACTCTTATCTAAATATCCACTTTTTTGTTGCAAGTCCACTATGCTAAATGATACGGCCCCGGCTTTGACAAAAGACTCCGTCAAAATCTTCAAATTATCAATTTCTTTTTGGAAAGTGAAAAATAGAAAAAACATGGGATTAAAACAATGATTATAAAAACCGGTCCCACCTCCTTATAATCCGATAATGCATTATTTGTATTAGTTAATAAGCTCCCCAAGATAATCCCTAAAATATTAACTAATAGACTAATTGCCGTGGCATATTTGAATGCTGTAATAATTTTCTTCATATTAAAAAATTGTGGATTAAATAATACTGCAATAATGAAAAAAAAGGTCATGTTTTAAAATTAAAAATTGTGAACTGTAGTTTTGAAGTCAGTGGATTGATTTTTACCCAATACAGAGACTTACTTTTTTGGTTAGTCCATTAAAAACGAATTGTTCCTTTTGGATTGCACTTGTAAGTTCATCATCGTTTCGAGGTGGAGTGCTTTAAATCTCATTTTTTAGCTCAAATTGGCCTTATCCCTAAAATAGGACAAAATGTTCCGTTTAAAAAGTAAAGATTTGCAAGACCCAGTTCAAGTTTCGCAATACATTGGATTGATTTTTTAAATTGGTCGTAATTTTAGGCATTCCCTTGAATAAATTAAGCCTTAATTTCTAGTTTTAGCATAGTTCTCTAAAAAGAACCAATTTTGGCACTACACCAACTTTATTTATTCGCTTTCTTTATGGGCCGATTTATAGGACTATTCCCGCCAATTCAAAAAATAGTGATTTAGTATTGCATG
>TARA_R110000823_G_scaffold89375_2_pt1 | contig 22836 bp, 36 predicted proteins | sample TARA_R110000823 | Tara Oceans TARA_R110000823 (sample SAMEA4397722) | marine metagenome | biome: Polar Biome; feature: [DCM] deep chlorophyll maximum layer (ENVO:01000326); material: water (ENVO:00002006), including particulate matter (ENVO:01000060) such as... | depth 20 m | reverse complement strand
TCTACAGAAAAAGGTAGGTATTTTTATTGGATAAACGAACGCCATGCCATTTATCAACGCAGAATTAAAAAAGAACAAGCACCTTGGACAACTGACCCCATTTTGCAAAACTTTAAATTCACAAACCCATTTAGAGAAAATGACCGTGTAACAGTTTGGATGCGTAACAACTGGACAAAGCCTAATGATAATAAAAGGTGGGCAGAGATTATTTTTAATTGTTGTCTGTTTAGAATGGTTGGCACAGTAGAGTTTGCTGAACAACATGGTTGGGTAGATTTTGATTCTACTTGGGAGCCTTTGAAAAGCAAACAATTGATAACAGAGATGTTAGCCCAAAAGAAAAGAACCTTTACAGGGGCTTACATTATCACAAATCAAGGTTTGAAATTACCCAAGGCTGAAGTTGTGATAGATCATTTTTTAAAGCCCATCTATAATGATGCAGAAAAAATAGCCAGTATTGCAAAGGGTACTAGTTCTTTACAAGAGACCCATGAGTTCCTTAAACAGTATAAAGGTTGGGGAGGTGGAGGCTTTATGTCTTATGAAGTTATCACTGATTTAAATTACACTCCTGTATTAAGATACGCTCAAGATAGATTTGAATGGGCTAATGCAGGTCCAGGAGCGATTAGGGGGTTAAACAGAATCCACCAACGTGAATTAAAAAAGGGCATGAGTCAAGTACAGGCTAATTATGAAATGCAACTTCTTTTAGAAGATGCTAAAAACTTTATTTTACCCCATGTTCCTTTAGCTGAAGTTGATATGCGAACTATTGAGCATAGCTTATGTGAGTGGGATAAATACGAAAGAGTATTGCATGGGCAAGGTAAGCCTAGAAGCAAATACGATGGAAACACTTTATTACAAGTAGATTTACCTGAGGGAGGTGTCGCATGAAACAAGTAGATTTATTTTATTTAAGTCCTAATCCGTATGGTGGTTGGGTTACTTATACTTGTCACTTAATAGAAGCATTAGAAGCTGTAGGTGTTAAATGCAATTTGTTTAAAATAAGACCTAGAACTGAAAAGTTCACTCGTAAGTTTGGTTATGATAAACTGTACCGAAATATATCTATGGAAGTTGCTTTATCACGCAAGTATGAAAAGTTAATCGTAGCAGGTGCTAAACAGTTTAAAGAACAAACGCTCAAACTGTATAAAGAGGGTGATGCTAATATAGTTGTACATGATCCGACAGAGTTAAAAAACCTTCCGAATCCGTTAGATTCGAGCAGGTGCGTAGTGATCAGAAAAATAGGTATAGAAGTTCTTAAAAAAGCAACAGGTAAAGAGCCTACTTTTATACGACACCCCTACAGTTTTATGGAACACACAGGTGAGTCTCGTTTTAACATGGAACGTACAAACACTACAGGTAACAAGGCGATAAGTACCTCTCGTATAGATTTTGATAAACGCACAGATATTTTATTAGATGCTAACAGGCTATTACCCGAAGGTAACAAAATAAACATTCGTGGTTTTGAGAACAGAATATACACTAGGTTTAAGATAGTGCCAAAGTACCCTGAGTGGGAGCAATCTAAAGCACATTACCCCAGAGAGAAAAATTACGCAGTAGAGTTAATGAAGGGCTACACATTTAACGTAGATATGACCCATATAGTTGGTGATGGTGGTGGTACTCAGTACACTTGGTTAGAAGCATGGAACGCAGGTTGTATTCCTATCATACACGAGAGTTGGCTATTGGATAAACCTGATGATATGATTCCAGGATATAATTGTCTTACTGTAAATAGCCCTGAAAATTTAGCAGAAGTGTTGAAAACTGTTCAGCCTTATGATATAATAGAAATCATGCGTCTCAATGGATTTAAAAGCTTAGAACAACACAGCGAATACATAATAGGCCAAAAATACTTTGAATTTTTATTTGAGCGTGTTTAAAAGTGTTTAAAGGGCTGTATTGCCCTGAGTTACATTAATGGGTGCTACTACCCAAATATTAAAATGAGCAGTCAGAGGGGCTTTATATGCAAACATTTAACGTAAAAAACGTCAGCGAAGCTTTATGGGTAGTTAAGCAAGCCATAAAAGAGGAAGGGCGTTTAGTTCAAACCAGAAACGGAGATGCTTTAGAGTTTACTGGTCCTGTTATTACAAAGTACAGAAACAGTAGGCAACGTGTGATATTCTATCCTGAAAGAGATGCTAACCCCTTTTTTCATTTAATGGAAAGCCTTTGGATGTTAGCAGGGCGTAATGATGTAGAATGGATTAGCCAGTTTAACCACCGCATTGAAGAGTATAGCGATGATGGCGATGTATTCCATGGAGCGTATGGTTTTAGATGGCGTGAATGGTTTGGCGACGACCAGTTAGAAACAGCTCTACAAAGGTTAGCTCTGTACGAAAACGATAGAAGAACTGTAGTAGGTATGTGGGATCCGTGGGAAGATTTACGGGTAGACAACGGTGGCAAAGATTATCCTTGTAACACACAAATCTTTTTTTGGAAAAGAGATGAAAAATTACACATGACTGTAGTTAACCGCAGTAATGATATGATATGGGGTGCTTATGGAGCAAATGCTGTACATATGTCTTTTTTACTTGAGTACATGGCAGGGAAGTTGAAATTAAAAGTAGGTGATTATTATCAGTTTAGTAATAATCTTCATGCGTACACAGATGTGCTATACAAATTAGATGATATGCAACCAGATTACGACCCCTACTTAACCTTATCTGACCAAGGGCTTTCTTATACTTCACCTTATTTAATAGATAATCCCGATACGTTTGATTCAGAGTTAAAAGATTGGTTTGTTCAAAAAACTTATCACAAAGTTTATGAAAACAAGTATTTAGAAACAACTTGCGATCCCGTTCGTAAAGCATGGAGTTTATGGAAAAATAAACACCCATTGAAAGCTATAGAAGAATGTTACACTATTGAAGATAGGGCTTGGCGTAGGGCTTGTATTGAATGGTTAGAAAGGAAATTAAAATGACAAAAACAATAGTGGACATCGGTTGTTTTAATGCTCGTACTCTTTCGTTAGCTAACAAACTTTTGCATCGTAAAAAAGAAACATGGTTCGGGTTAATGGTAGAGCCTAACATTCATATGAAAGATGATATATTTAAAAGTTTAAAAGGCACTGATTTTAAATACGTTCATTGTGCAGTTAGTTCAACAGATGGCGTAGGCAAACTGTTTATGGGGAAATATGGGTTTTTTGATAGGAGGTCTCCTGCCCAGAAAGAAAAGTGTATGCGTTCTTCGTTAGTTAATGATGAAAAGTTTGTTGCTCAACACTTAACAGACGAGTACCAAGAAGTTCCAATGAAAACATTGCAAACTCTTTTAAAAGAAAACAATATAAACCATATAGATATATTAAAAGTAGATACAGAAGGGAATGATACCATTATTTTTGAAAGTTATGATTGGAGTGTTATACCTGTTGAAATAATTACAGAAGACCATGTAGCAGTTAGAGGTAAAACCACACAATCTTATTGGGAAGAACAAGAAGTTTCTAAAAATAAAAAGTACGATATTTTAAAAAATAGAGGTTACGTTTTAATTAAGCAAGAAGATTGCAACAGTTATTGGGCAATCCAAAATGGAGTCTATTGGAAAAAATAAGGAGAACAAAATGAAAAAGAAAAGTGTTTATAGAGAGTACCCACAAGAGTTAATAGATATGACCCACAGTCTATACGACTTTGGTTGTAGTCGTGCGGAAATAAAAGAAAAGTGTAAGTTAACCACTTCTAATTTAGATTACATTCTTTATAGGAAAATACCCTCTTCTGCCGAAATACATAAGCCAGAGGCTGTAGTTTCTGCCCCTAAACTCCCACGCAAAAAAACTATTTTAGAAAGTTTTTTTGAATTCTTCACATTAAAGGAACACAAATGAAAGAGCCATTAAAAGTACAGCGTTTAAATGAATCCTTAAACAAAGAAGATATCGCAAGTGAAATCATTTATCTTGTAGATAAAATAGCTAAATCAGACATTGTTTGTTTACACGAAGCAGAGAAAAACTATGGCAACAGCTGGAAACAACGTGGTGGACAAGGTGCGTTTATGATGCTTGCCCGAAAGTGGGACAGATTGGAGTTACAGTCTTCCGATTCAGAGTACGATATTTTCAAAGCTGTTTTAAAAGATGCTAGAGCAGAAGGTGTGATTGATGATATACGCGATCTTAGAAGGTACTTATTACTGGTAGAAGCTGAAGTCATACGGTTAGATACACTTTCAAAAAACACAATAAAAAAACCCCCTACTCCTGAGGAAGCAAATTATCTTGCCTATGCTGAGTTTCTGGAGGATTCTTGTGAAACCCAAACCAACTGATTTAGATAAAACTACTAAAGTTGTTTGTGAGTGCGGAAAAGAAGAGCGTGAAGTCACTTTTAGAAATTTAAAAAACAGATGGCCTCATTGTAAAAAATGTAAAGAACCAATGAAAGTGATTTCAAATGCAATTACCTCTATTTAAACCACCTACTGAATGGGTTATGCCCGATGGGTTTCCTGATTTAAACAGTTACGAAGAAGTAGCTATAGATTTAGAAACTAAAGACCCTAATTTAACTACAATGGGTTCGGGCTGGGCAAGGAAAGATGGACACATCATTGGTGTGGCAGTTGCAGTAACAGGAAATCAATGGTACTTTCCTATTAGACATGAACTTGGTCCTAATTTCGACCCTAAAGTTACATTGAACTGGTTAAGAGATGTATGCAAGGTTGACCGCGATTATATTTTTCATAATGCTCAGTATGATGTTGGGTGGTTGCTCGCCGAGAATGTGTCTGTCCACGGAAGAATCGTGGATACAATGGTCGTTGCACCCTTGCTCGACGAGAATAGATTTAGTTACGCCCTCAACGCTATTGGCAGAGATTACTTACAAGAGCGTAAATCTGAAGTAGAACTACGTGAAGCAGCTGAAGCATTTGGAGTAAACGCAAAAAGTGAGATGTATAAACTCCCTGCCGCTTATGTAGGAGCTTATGCAGAGCAAGATGCGGCACTTACTTTACGTTTGTGGGAATTTTTTAAAGGATTAATAATAAAAGAAGATATTGGTAATATCCTCGATCTAGAGTTGAAAGTTCTTAAAACTATTATCCCAATGCGTGAACGTGGGGTACGTGTAGATATCGATAAAACAGAGCGTATTAAAATAGATCTTAAAGCAAGAGAGAAAAAACTTTTAAACGATATCGCTAAACAAACAGGTATCGCTGTTGAAATGTGGGCGGCTGAATCTGTAGCAAAGGTTTTTGATAAATTAGGTTTAGATTATACAAAAACAGAAAAAACTGGAGCTCCTAGTTTTACTAAAGGATTTTTGATTAACCACCCACACGAGATAGCTCAAAAAATTGTACAAGCCAGAGAGTTTAACAAAGCTCGCAGCACTTTTGTAGACACTATTTTAAAACATCAAATTAAAGGTCGTATCCACGCAGAACTTCACCCTTTGCGTAGTGACCAAGGTGGCACAGTAACAGGAAGATTTAGTTACAGTAACCCGAACCTGCAACAAATACCTGCAAGGCATGGTGAAATCGGACCCATGATACGCAGTTTGTTTTTACCAGAACAAGATACATTGTGGGGTGCATTTGATTACTCTAGCCAAGAACCACGCATTGTTGTGCATTATGCTAAGTTGATGAACTTCAGAGGGGCAATAGAGTTTGCCGAACAATATAATGAAGACCCCCGTACTGATTTCCACCAAATGGCGGCAGATATTGTAGGTGTTCCGCGTAAACAAGCTAAAGATATCAACCTCGGTTTATTCTATGGCATGGGTTCTAAAAAACTAGCGGCAAGCCTTGGCTTAGAATTTGAAGATGCAAAAGAGTTATTTGCAACATATCATGAAAAAGTTCCTTTTGTACGCGAACTTAGTGAATATTCTAGCAACAGAGCGAGCCAAAAAGGAGTAATCCGCACAGTTTTAGGACGTAGGTGCAGATTCGACAAATGGGAACCAAACAGATACGGCATTTGGAAACCTTTAAATTATCAAGAAGCATTTAACGAACACGGACCTGCGATAAAACGAGCGTTTACATATAAAGCTCTTAATAAATTAATCCAGGGAAGTGCTGCTGACCAAACTAAAGCCGCGATGGTAGCTTTAAATGAAGAAGGCATATTACCTATGATTCAAGTTCACGATGAATTAGATATTTCTGTAGAAAATGAAAAACAAGCAAAAATAGTTACAGAGATAATGGAGAACTGCGTTAAGCTAGAAGTCCCTTCAATAGTTGATGCAGAATTTGGACCAAACTGGGGGGAAGCAAAACAAACATTTACGGAGAAACCATGGACACGAGGACTAACGGGAAACCACAGCGAGATGTTAACTTAGAAGATGTATTAGAAAGATTAAAAGGCGGTCATATATTAAGATACCATACACGTCCAGATTGCGGTGATGGACAAAATGTCGCAGCACATACTTGGAGGGCAATGGTTATCTTGCAAACATTATGGCCTGATCTTTCAAAAAATGCTCTTTTACATTTAATGTATCATGATATTGCAGAAAGCAGAACAGGAGATATACCTGCGACAACTAAATGGGATTACGATCGTCTGGCGGTTGAGGTTGCTAAAATAGAATTTAAATACAACAAAGAGTTAGGGGTTAATTTCCCTGTGACCGATAAAGAAAGAGATTGTTGTGATATAGCAGATAAATTAGAATTAGTTTTTCATTGTCAAAGAATGTATTTGCGAGGAAATTATCTTGCAGGAGATATTATTGTTAATGGTAGAGATTATTTAGACCATAAATATAGAGGTCGACCCCATTATGATATAGCTAAAAACGTACTTATTGAACTGTTGGATAACGATATGAACCCTTCGGAGTAAATAAGAATAGTCCTGCTATAAACTATGCTTTATACTAAAAATATCAGCAACATATGGAGAAAGATATGGCAGAAATTATAAACCCGACAGAAGCAGTAAAGCGTGTTTTTACAGATCTTCAAATATATGATATGGAAGCATTAGGTACAAAAGATGTTCATGGGCTTAACTTTAATGTAGCCCATGAAGCTTCTAAAACATTAGAATGGAAAACCGCAATGGATATTCTTGCGAACATAGCACTTAACGATATTTATTTGTATAAGGCAGGAGGTGTAGCTTCACCACATCTTAGAAGTGCAGTTCTTGCTTGTGTTGACAGAGTAAAAAGGGGGTAGTATGAATATATTTTTATTAGATTACGACCATGAAACTTGTGCTCGTTACCATTGCGACAAACACGTTGTCAAAATGCCTTTAGAAACAACGCAGATGTTATGCACTGTTAATTGGCGATACAACCAAGAAGCTCCTTATAAACCTGTGCATCAAAAGCACCCTTGTACTCTATGGGCAGGCGAAACTGTAACCAATTATAAATGGTTGTGGAAGTTAGGCATGAGTTTATGTAAAGAGTATACCTTTAGGTATGATAAAATTCACGCTTGTGAGAAAATCCTTGGTATTGTAAAAGATCCCCCTGTAGAACTTACTAAAACAGGGTTGACTAAATTTGCTCAAGCTATGCCTGATGAGTATAAAAACGCAGATGTTGTAAAAGCGTATCACCAATATTATAATGGTGAAAAGAAAAGATTGGCAGTATGGAAAAAAAGAAAAAGTCCCCCCTTTATGATAACACCAACATTATCCAGTTCAAAAGACCAGAGCCAGTTGTCCCAGTTACTATAATAGAGGAAGAAGTTGATATTGTGCTTTGTTCTTTATGTGGATCTGCTTACTTTCATTTACTCTCTGAAGAACGCCATGGAATCGGGTGTTCTGACTGTGGAAATAAAATCCAAGGACACTGGAGTGAGGGGAATAAAAAAGATTAAATAAAACTTATCAATTATAAAATCTTAAGGTATAAATTAATAGTAGTTAGTTTTTAACGTATCTAATTACATGGGATGCAGATTGTCTTTAATAATAGAAGTACCCCTTTATTATTAGAGTCCTTTACCTTTCTGTATCCCACCTTATAACTTTATACTCGCAGAAAGGAGTATTACAATGATGACAGGTAACGGAAAAAGCCACAATAATCAGGCTTTAAAAAAGAAATGTTCAGAAAGTTTTAAAGAAGGGTTAGGTCATTTTTATGGCACATCTACTTTTTATAAACCTCACCCAATAATCAGCAATTACGCTTTGTACACTGATGGAGTACATTACTTTATAGAATATATGGGTGGTCGTGGAGCGTATTGGTTTACTGATAAAGTTTTTAGTGAGTTACTTTTACTCCAACCAGAACAGCCTTTTATGTCTATAAAACTTGTAGTTAACCCAGACTCTACCGCAGTAATTACCGCAGGAGATGGTAATGGTACTGAATTATGGAAGTCAGAAATATCTTATACCGATGCTTACGAGGGTACTTGGGAGTTTTTCTTTGAATCTAATTACAATGGCACTCATACATTAATGCTTCCTAGTGAGCGTTGATATGGTTGTATGGAAAGTGATTCTAGTTACTTTGACTTTTTCTGGGCAGAACGATGTACACATACTTACAGAATCTGCTCAGTTACAAGAGTGCGAAATAGTGGCAGAAGATATTTATAAAGAAGTTGAGCAAAACCCCGAGTTTTTCGGGGTTTACGCCTTTTGTGCAGAGTTCCCTAATAAGAACGGAGTTTAATAATGTATAGTTTTTGTGAGAAAACAGGTAAACAACAAAATCTTTTGTTGTTGAACCCCAAAAACCAAACTGATGCTGATAGGTTTTTTGAAACTATTGAAAACGCCTTATCACCAGAAAACCTTCATGAAGATGGGGAAATTTCTTTGAAACAAGCAGAACTCAAAGAACGATTGATTGTAGCTAAATTGAAATCTTTACTCGAGACAGGTTGGATTGCACCTGCCAGTTTAATGGAATTTTGTACAGATATGGAGTATGTGTAATGTCTATAGACGAAGAGTATCATTTAGAGTTAAAAGACCAAGGCTATCATGAATGTTTAGATGAAATTAAAGCACTAGTTGAAAAAATGCTTGAAAAAGTAATAAGTGACCCACATACTTTCATGCCGATAATGTATAAAGTTGATGAGCAATGGTATAATCTTCTCAAAGGAGAAGATGTATTAGTCGCTCTCACATCAGAGTTAGAAAAATTACCCTGAACAAATAAGATAAAAAAAGGCTTATCAATACTAATACTTTAGGTTAAAATAAAGTATATTAATCCACAGAAAGGGATAAAAATGCCATTAAATTATGATTACAGTGCAGTCAATAGCTGCGACACATATTGCGTAGAAGAACGCACTAATAAAAAAGGTGAGATGGGCAAGTATCTTACCCCATTGACCAATACTTTAATTTTCGCTGGAAATGCTGTAGGCTTCGGCAAGATCACTGCTAAAAATTATAAACAGTATCACAATCGTATTGCTTTTTATGAAAACCAGTACGGAGCTTTTTTAAACAACTGGGATTGTGATAAAGGTGAGCCTGAACCACGGTATATAAGATTGATTGATGTTTACCGCCATATTGGTCTGCATACTAATTGGTCTAACAAAACTGAAGAAGAGTGGTTGCGTGATTTTTATAAAGGTAGAATATATGAGATGAGAGATCCTTCGTCCGATAGGTTCAAAGAGTTTGTAGAAGATTATCCAGGCCAATATGCAAAAGAGGGTATTGCGATAGCTTGCCTTAGTGAAGAAGATTACTGTGGGTATGATGTGCGTTTACGACTCAATGGCTCTGCATTAAGTCGTAAAATTGGTGAGGAGGATGTTGATGCCTAGAACATATAGTATGGTTAGAAAAAACGTGGCTAGATATTTAAAGCTGTGTGAGGACGAAAGTACAATCACTGGTCGTGTAGGCGACCTTTGGAGCCCCGATCATGAGATTGGGGCATTATCTTTTTTATGTAGCACTATTTGTTTTAGAAATGATGAAGCATATAATAAGCTGATTGTGATGTTGACCCAGAAACAAACTGCTAATGATGAATTAGCCAAAAGAGTTAAAAAAGTGAATACTGAAAATGATGCGTTATACAAGTGATTTCTGTAAAAAGTTTGCTGTTCATTATGATTCTTTAGTGCAGAACAACACTCATAAAAAAGCCCTTAATGAGTTGGTTAAGCAGTATGGCCTGACAAGATTACAAATAGAGTATATTTTGTCTACACGACCCGAAGCCCAAATAAAGAAGATTCCAATAAAAGAAAAGAATCATTTTTTAGGGAATATGCTACAAAAATGGAGAATCAAATGGCAGTGCAAGTAGAAAAAATGCAACAGGTGGCTGTTCGTCTGAGCCGCGATGTTTATGATCGGCTTGATGATTACCGAAACAAAACTAGGATTTCAAAAACCGCTACTATTGAACAAGCAATCATTGAGTATCTTGATAAGATAGAGAAAGTTGAAAAGAATCATTTTTTAGGAAACTTGTGGCAATCCGTCAAAAAACTGCTATAATTAATTAGGCGATAATGTTTTTATATCACCCGTCCTTGGTTTGACTCACATTAACCCCACTATAATTATATCTCCAAATGATTATAGTGGGGGCTTTTTTAACCACTCTCCGAGGGGTCATAACACACACCACATAATACAGCACATTTTAAACTTTGACCTTTAACAAAGGCTCTAAAACCTTTCACTTTGTATAATAGGAGTAGATGTTCAGGATCAATGAAATTCGTTTTTATGATTTCATAATATCAGATATCTCAGTATCCACCTATCTCCAATAGGTTACAAGGTAAAGTTAATACAAAAAGGACTATCTCTGACTCACTTTCTCAGTACGCGCGACATTTAAAACGATAAAAAAGAATTTACACTTTAGCGAATTCTACCCTATTATACAAAGTATCATAAGATTACGATAAATGCAGAAAGATATTTAATGGCTCTCGCAAAAGCAACTCACAAACCAACAATTGAAGTCGTCGCAAATCCTCGTTCAGAAAAAGGAATCACACCAAAACAAGAAGAGTTTTGTAGAATCTATGTTTGTGAAGACATCAGCCAGACAGAGGCAGCAGTAAGAGCAGGATATTCTGTAAAATCCGCCCACGCTATCGCTTCGCAATTACTCAATGGGCAACGATACCCACACGTCGTACAAAGAATCCGTGAGTTAAAGCAAGAGTTAGCTAAAAAATACGAGGTGAGTTTTGAAAGCCATGTAAACAAACTTGCAGAGATACGGGACGCATCTTTAGTTGCTGGCAATTTCTCTGCGGCTGTCACTGCTGAAAAATCTAGAGGCCAAGCCGCAGGACTGTACATAGACCGCAAAGAAATCATGCATGGTAATATAGATCAAATGGATAAAGACCAAGTTATGAAAGAAATAGAACGGTTGCAAAAAGAGTTCCCTGCTTTGCAGGTAGATAATACAGATGCTGTTTTAATAGAAAGCACAGCAGTAGATGTGACTAAACAAGACAATTAAAGATTGGTCAATTTAATTATCTAAAGCTATACTATAAGTACATATATAATCGTAGAAAGGATTAGTAATGTTTAATAAGTTAGTAAATCAAATCACACACTTAAATGACCCATACAACTTTATCAGTTATTTTGGTGATGACATCAGGACGTACACAGAAAAATGGGAGGACACGCAACGTTTAGTTATTACTGAAAAAACTGTGCGTAGTAAAGAAATGAAGGACTTCCCCCCTCATCGTTATGTACACGCATTTTTATACAACTTAGAAGACAACAACAATGATTTTATTAGTTGGTTTGAAATCATTCCCCACAGCAGATCTAAAGACGAGCGGCTTCTCGCACAAATTGTTTCTGCTATAAAAGAAATGAAGGGAACATTAGAATCTTCTCCTGTAGCGTATGGTGTTCCAATCGGCAGTGTATTCCGTTGTTAGATAAACCACTCCCTGACGTGCATTATTTCAACAAGGGTAAATCCCGTACAGTGTTGCATTTTGCAGACATCACCTCAATGGGCGAGGCATATATTGTTTACCGTGAAGATGGTATGCGTGGACCGAAAGAGTACAGGACACAGGGCAATATCAATGTGTACAATGGTTATGATAATGCTAAACAAGATTATGATAAACGTATTAACTTTATAAAGGAGGCTGGGTTTTAATATGGCAGATAGAAAGAAACATGGTATTTGGCTAACACCTGATACCAAAGACGCTATGGATATAGTGGTTATGAACTTAGAAAAAGAGTGGGGATTTAAACCCAACAACAACCAAGTGATAGCTCATGTGCTAAAGTCGTACACCAAATATGTGGCGACAAACAAGTTTATCTCATAGTGGGTATTAAACCTGAGTCACGAATGTGGCACAGATTACGTGACGGAACTAAGGACTTGAACGTGTTTTGGACACGGTTAGAATCATGGGCAAGTCCTGGTGTCCCTGACTTACATGGGATTGTAAACGGCAAGAGTTTTTGGATAGAATTGAAAGTCCACAGGTTAAAGTCGTTAAAGAAAATACAATTACGACCCCACCAGATCGCTTGGCAAATAAGATATGCTGCCGAATTTGGACAAGTTTGGAACTTGGTTGAGCAGCCTTCGTCAGGGACTGTCAATTTATTTCATGGTTCTAGGGCGATTGAGCTAGGAGGAGAAACCGAGGAGAAAGGAGATTTGATACCTGATTGGAGCTCCCCGATAAAATGCGATTACGAAGGTCTCCTCAAATATCTTCTATCATCTTGAGATTACGACGACTGTCTTTCATCATCATTCATCGTCAATCGTCCTCGGTCTATCCTTCATCGTCAATCATCCTCTATCCTCAAGCTTGATGAGACGATTCGTGATGATTTTTGACGATCTTGAGGCCTCGGGTGAAGGATAATAAAAGATAATAAAAGAGCATAAAAGACTTGTCAGTAAATTATGGTTATGCTAGAACAGTTATAGCACAGCCACAATGGCTCTGCATTAAGTCGTAGAAAGGACTTTAAAAATGTTAAAAGCAAATAAAAAATCCGCACCTAAACCATCAACTAAAACTAAGTCTGTTGAATTACTTGTAAGTGATAAAGAAATCACATACCAAGAAATCCACGCGTTCGTTAATAAATACGCTGGAGGCAACATGGGCAATGTCCAAATAGTTGCACTAGATAACGTAGACTTAAAAAACCCTGAGCCAGTTCCTTTTGGTTATGGTGGCAAAGGCGAGGGCGTTCGTGCCACGATCCAAAATTGGGCATTGCATGGTGTTCCACTCGGTGCTGGCAAAGTTGACCGTTCACTACGAGCTGTCCTTACTAAAGCGAAAAAACTAGGTCATTCGTCAAGTAAACCTAATTGTATCCACGCACTCATGCATGGTGGGTATACACCGTCAAGCAAAACCTGGATGAAACCATTTGTTAAGCTCGTCGTCACTGCTTAACTTCCAGACCTACTTTGAGGGACGCAGTAAATGCGTCCCTTTTTTTGTGCCAGATTACGATGTTTCCCGACAGATTACGACGACTGTCCCTTGAGGATCTTTGATGACGTGACCTGTTTATATATGTATAGATAGATATATAAAGAAGATATTTGATGACGGTCGGTTCTTATTTTCTCTTTTTTTATCTACGAGTGTTGTCCGTACAAAGGCATATATAGTAGTGTGGTGGCACAAATTAATTAGTAGTAAAGGACTATATAATGAAAGATAACCCTAGCGAACCTGATTACTTCTGCATAGTAGAGGTAGAAACAGGTAGAATTTTTCAAGTTCATTGGGACGCTGAAAAAACAATTAGAAAAATGGTGGCATTAAACGAAGATTCCCCACATTCTTCTTTTACGATAAAAATTAACTACTACGAAGGGATGAACTAATGAAAAGTATAAGCGAATTGGTTAACAACATCATAGAAGGTTGGGATCATGACCTTCCCGAGGTGCAACAAAACTTAAGCCGCTATGAGGTTGTATGGGACGCACTGCGTGAACGTGAGTTAGAACGAGACTATTACCTTACTGATGCGTACCTTGAATCTTTGCCAGATAGTGAAGAGTTAAAACGTATTGAAGCTCACCCAAAGTATGAGAGCTGATATGCTAGGAAAAATTTGGTTCTGGACACAACAACTCACCGCAGGTATTTGTCTTGTCGTGATTTGTATAGCACTCTTATTCGCTCCTCTTTTATGGGGTGGCTAATGTTCCTGTTAATTCTAATATGTGTGGTCATAGTCGCTATGGTCACACTTATCCACATATTGTATTAATCTCAGGCAGCTATTAAATTACGATAGCTGCCTGAGATTACAACGTCTGTCTCCTTTTTTCTCTATCATGAGACATCTATACGCGCATCTATATACTATATATCATCGCATATCGTCAAAAATCGGGCTAACCCACCTCGTCAAAAATAATTAAAAATAATTGTCAAAAGGGGTTGTGCTTAAATATATACTAGTATATAAGTATGTTATACCAACTACAAAGGTTGGTAGCCAAAAACCAGTAAAGGGGTAACAAAATGGCAAAAGCACTAAAAAACAAAAACGCAACAGCAACGCCTAAAACCGTAGCAATGGCAACACCTGCAGGCCAAGTAAACGGCGCGGCAATTTGGGCATTTATAAATACCCATGCCGCAGGCCAAGCCAACAATGTAAAAATTGTTTTACTACCCAATGCCGCCAAGGGCGTACCATTTGGCAACAACGGCAAAGCAGGCGGCGTTCGCCAAACAGTACAAGGTTGGGTACATAACGGCCACGCCAACGGCCACACTGTAGGCGCGGTATTAGGGGCAGGCACTAAGCTAGGCCACAGCCGCAAAAATCCAGTATGCTTAATGGCTTATTTAAATGGTGGCTACAGCCCTAGCTCTAGCACATGGGGTACAGCATTCGCTCAGCTAGTTATTAGCCCACAGCCTACCAAATAGGCTACAGGGTTGGCGGTTAACAGCCGCCAGCCTACCCACCAAACAGCCCCCCCTCCCCCCAAACCCCCCCTGACGAAGAAGTCTGGTTAGGCCGTCAGGTGTAACCAAGTTTGACACAGTTCTTCGAGTCCCAAATAAATATTACCAAAAAACCGACTTTGACACACTTACCCCCTTACTGTGTATATTGATAATAGGTTCATTGCCCTCTGAAATTTTTCGATGTATATAGAATATATTGATTTTGATAGTGGGTTACTTTCGATGGATTTAGAATTAGTACCTGAAGACCAATTAAAAAAGTACGCTAATTTGTTAGATAGAGCTTCTGCGCTTACCCAGAGCGAGAAGGCTAAAGAAGATTTCATGACGTATACTAAGATGGTTTGGCCTGAGTTCATTAATGGACGCCACCACCGTATTATGGCAGAGAAGTTTAACCGATTAGCGAAGGGCGAATTAAAGCGATTAATTGTTAATATGCCCCCGAGACATACTAAGAGTGAGTTTGGCAGTTATTTATTGCCTAGTTGGTTGATGGGCAGAAACCCACGTTTAAAGATAATGCAGACTACGCATACTGCTGAGTTGGCTTTTAGGTTTGGACGTAAGGTAAGAAATTTGATGAATTCGCGAGAGTACACCAAAGTTTTTCAAGATGTCCATTTACGTGCTGATAGCCAAGCGGCAGGCCGTTGGGAGACGGATAAAGGTGGTGAGTATTTTGCGGCAGGTGTTGGCGGAGCGGTGACGGGTCGTGGTGCAGATTTATTAATAATTGACGATCCACATAGTGAACAAGATGCATTAAGTCCTACTGCTTTGGAACATGCTTATGAGTGGTATACTTCTGGTCCACGACAGCGGTTACAACCAGGAGGCAGTATCGTTATTATTATGACGCGTTGGGCAGAGAACGATTTAACGGGTAAACTTTTGCGGCAACAGGGGCGCGATTTGCTTGCAGATAAGTGGGAAGTAGTAGAATTCCCTGCTTTAATGCCCGAGACAAATGAGCCTATGTGGCCTGAGTTCTGGGGTAAAGATGATTTATTGGCTGTTAAAGGTAGTATTTCTGTGGGCAAATGGGAAGCCCAATGGCAGCAGAATCCTACGAGCGAGCAAAGTGCTATTATTAAACGTGATTGGTGGCGAGTTTGGGAAAAAGATGATTTACCCCCTATAGAATATATTATGCAATCTTATGATACGGCATTTAGCAAACAAACAACTGCTGATTTTAGTGCTATAACTACATGGGGTGTTTTTTATCCTGATGAAGGTAAAGCAGCTAATGTTATTTTGATAGATGCAAAACGCGGTAGGTGGGACTTCCCCGACCTTAGACGTAGGGCATTAGAAGAATATAAGTATTGGGATCCTGAATGTGTTATAATTGAAGCAAAAGCTTCTGGTATGCCTTTAACCCAAGAGTTACGGACAATGGGCATTCCTGTGGTGAATTATAGTCCTAGTAGGGGGAATGATAAATTCACAAGAGTAAATTCGATTGCTCCTATCTTCGAAAGTGGTATGGTGTGGTCACCAGATACCCGATGGGCTGAAGAAGTTATTGAAGAGTGTGCCGCGTTTCCAGCAGGGGAACATGACGATTATGTAGATACGGTGACTCAAGCTCTAAGGAGATTTAGAGAAGGTGGGTTTATTCAACACCCAGAAGATTATGAGGATGAAGAAGCTGCCCCTGTACAAAGGATGTATTATTAATGGCTATAAATGACCGCCCAAGCAATGTAGATCGTTCTTTATTAAATCCTGCAAATGGATTAAGTTTTGAAGAAGATGGTTTATTAGAGCAAGAAAATGATTTTTTAAATGTAACTGTTGAAGAAACAGATGAAGAGGGTGCTGAAGTAATTTTTGGCGAAGATGTTCCTATGGCTGATGAGCCTGAAAACTTTTTCGATAATTTAGCAGAGTTTATGGAAGATTCTTCTTTAGAAGAAGTTTCTTCTTATATCGTGGGCAGTGTAGAAGATGATAAATCTAGCCGTGAAGATTGGGCAGATACATATACTAAAGGGTTAGATTTACTTGGTTTAAAATATGATACTCGTACAGAACCATTTAATGGTGCAACAGGGGTTATCCACCCAATATTAAATGAAGCTGTAACACAATTCCAAGCACAAGCGTATAAAGAGATGTTGCCTTCTAGTGGTCCTGTTCGGGCGACTATAGTTGGCACACCTAGTTTAGAAATAGAGCAACAAGCTTCTCGTGTACAAGATTATATGAATTATCAAATAATGTACCAGATGGAAGAGTACGAGCCAGAGTTCGACCAGATGTTATACTACTTGGGTTTGGCAGGTAGTTCATTTAAAAAAGTTTACCGCGATGATACATTGGGTCGCCCTGTTAGCAAATTTATTCCTGCTGAAGATGTTATCGCTCCTTATACCGCGACAGATTTAAAATCAGCAGAACGTATTACCCATGTATTGCGTATGTCTTCTAATGAACTTCGCAAGCAACAGGTTATGGGTTTTTACCGTGATATAGAAATTTCTGAAGATGGTGAAAGTAGCCCTGATGAAGTTCAAGAAACATACAATAAGTTAGAAGGAAGATCTCCTACAGGAAGTTCTGAAGATGGTGAAATAACTTTGTATGAGTGCCATTGTTATTTAGACATCCCTGAGTACACAGATGTAGATGCAGAAAATAATGAGACAGGAATTAAACTGCCATACATTGTAACTGTTGCTGTAGATAGTGGTGAAGTATTAAGTGTTCGCAGAAATTATTCTCCTGATGATGTATTAAAATCTAAGATTCCACATTTTGTACAATATAAATTTACTCCAGGATTAGGGTTTTATGGGTTTGGCTTAATACATTTATTAGGCAATTTATCTCGCACAGCTACAGCTAACTTACGTCAATTAATAGATGCAGGCACTCTTAGTAATATGCCAGCAGGTTTTAAAGCAAGAGGTATGCGTATTGCTGATGACCAAACTCCTATCCAACCAGGAGAGTTTAGAGATGTAGATGTTCCAGGAGGAGACCTAAAAGCTTCTTTAATGCCTTTACCGTATAAAGAGCCTTCTAACACTTTATTTCAATTAATGGGCTTTGTTATAGAATCTGCCCAAAAGTTTATTGGCAATACCGATATAGGTGTGGCTGATGGCAACCAAGAGATGCCTGTAGGTACAACTATTGCGTTGTTAGAACGCGGTGCGAGAATAATTAGTGCGGTGCATAAACGTCTACACGCAAGTATGAAGCAAGAATTAAGAATGCTTGCTAGATTATTTGCAGAAGACCCTGCCCCTTACCCGTATGAAGTTGGTGCTGATGCCCAGATAAAAATGCAAGACTTTGATAACCGTGTAGATGTATTGCCTGTTAGTGATCCTAATATATTTAGTATGTCGCAAAGAGTTGTTTTAGCACAAGAACAATTAAAATTAGCACAAGCAGCACCTGAGCTCCATAATACTTACGAAGCTTACCGCAGAATGTACGAAGCTTTAGGTGTCCATAATATCGAACAATTATTAAAACCAGAAGAAGTACCAAAACCAACTGACCCTGCAACAGAGAATCAATTATCGAGCGCAGCCGCAGGAGGACAAAGTAAATTACAAGCGTACCCTGAACAAGATCACGATAGTCATATTGCAGTACACGCAGCTTATATGAATAGCCAAGTTGCTAAAATGCAGCCCCCAGTTTTAATGACTTTAGAAAAACATATCTACGAACATTTAGGTATGAAAGCTCAAGTAATGCACGATGAACAAATGGCACAAAACCCAGAATCACAACAACAACCACCAGAAGAGCATAACAAAATGATTGCACAAATGCAGGCACAAGTTATTGCAGAGTACCAACAACAGAACCCTGTTCCAGAAGAAACAGATCCTTTAGTTGAAATAAAACGCCAAGAGGTTGCTTTAAAAGGCCAACAAGTGCAGGCGGATACACAATACGATCAACAGAAGTTAACATTAGATGCACAAAAACAACAAGAGAATGCAGAGATAGCTAGGGAAAGAAATGATACGACAGAAGATATAGCAATTATGAGGGCTAATATCGCAATGCAAAAACAAAGCGGACAAAGGTAAAGGATTTTAGTATGGCATTAGGAATGAGTCCAGGACAAGCCCAAGCTATGGGACAAGGTTATCAAGGTGGAGATACAATGGGTAGTCCTAGTGGCTATAGTCCTAATATAGACATAAGCGTTTTGCAAGATATAGCCGAACAAATGAAAACACAACAAAACAACCAAAATTTAGGGGTTTTAGGAGTTACAAGCTCAAAACTTTTTGGGACAGATAAAAGTCGCATTGATTTTTCAAAATATGGTTTGGAAAATATTCAGATGCCTACTGATGATCCAATTAACTACGGTATTACTGGTTCTAATCAGGCTGTTACTACGATGCCAACAAACATGAATTTAAACATAGATGAAAAAAGTGGAATAGAAAAATTGGGGGGTGGTTTAAATTTCAACGTAGGACCAGGAAATTTGAATTTCCAAAACCCCTTACAAGGTGGCGGAACATTAGGGTTTCAATATAATTATAATCGATAAAAAGGAGAAAACAAATGCCAATGGTAAACGGAAAAGAATACCCCTATACAAAAAAAGGGAAAGCAGCAGCTAAAAAAGCTAAATTAAAAATGCGCGATGGTGGTGAAGTCACAACAGGATTCCCTGATTTAACTGGCGATGGTAAAGTCACTAGAAAAGACATACTTAAAGGCCGTGGCGTACAAAGCATGATGGGCGGTGGTTATGTTGAGGACGACCGCGTTAAAATGGGGCATGGTGGTGACCCCAAAACTGAAGCTGTTAAACAGAGTAAAGGAAACAAAAAAATGATGTGTCGTGGCATGGGTGCAATGGTTAAAGGTGGGAGCTTTACTATATCATGAGTAAACCTAAAGGCTTATACGCTAACATTGCGGCAAAGAAAAAAAGAATCAAAGGGGGTTCTGGCGAGACAATGCGTAAAAAAGGAGCCGATGGAGCTCCTGCTTTAAATGCTTTTGCTGAAATTAAACAAAAAACAAAAAAGATGCGTTATGGTGGGGCAGTCAACAAAAAGAAAAAATGATATGAAAAACAAATGGATATGGATAGTGTTAGCACTGATAATATTTATTGCTGTAATTTTCTACGGTGTAGATAAGGCGATGTGTACACCACCCTGCATTTAGATGAGTAAGTTAACAGCCCAACAAAAAGCCACTATGACGTGGCGTTGGACGGCACTTATATTTTATTTATTAATTTGTTTCTATGACTTCTTATTTTGCCCTGTCTGGTGGGGATTAAACAGGCCAGACATTTCCCAATTCATGGATATTATTAACGCTACTACAGAGCCTATGGTTCAAATGGAGTTGATGAAAAAGTTAACAGGACAACACGAGCCTTTTACGCTTTTGGGTGGTGGATTGTTTCATTTGGCATTCGGTGCTATCCTAACAGGGTCAGCGTTTGCCAGTAGGGAATAATATGAAAAGAATTTTTTTATCTTTATTGTTTTTAATTGTTCTAACTCCAATGGCATTTGCAGAGGGTTGTGACAGCGCAACTAATTCTAATTGTATAGAAACAGACAGCACAACTAATTCTACTTTAACCTCTACTATTGATTCTACTACCACCCTTAAATCTCCACCACCTTCGGCTATGGCTCCAAGTATTAATTCTTCTAGCTCCGATACGTGCCATATATCTGTAGCAGGTGCAGTACAGACTCAAATACTGGGTATTTCAGCAGGTAAAACAGTGCGTGATTTAAACTGCGAAAGACTTAAGAACGCTAAAGTTATGTACGATATGGGGTTGAAAGTAAGTGCCGTAGCAATAATGTGCGAGGACAAACGGATTCACACCGCGATGAAAAATTCTGGAACGCCCTGCCCTATCAATGGTCTCGTGGGAGATGCCGCTAAAACTGAGTGGGAAAACAATCCACATTTAGTTCCAGGATATGTTGCTGGGAAAAAGGAGGAATGGGATGAAGATGACAAGAACACTGCAAAAGGTGCTGCTGGCATTGGTGGTCTTCTGTTGGCCTTATTACTGCTTCTCTGAAAATGTATACGGCAACACAAAAAACGCGGCTTCAAACGCTCATACATGGGTAATGAATAACTTACTGCCAAGCCAGACAGGACTAACAGTCGAAGGAATATTTCACCGATACACACTTACAAAAGATGTTACAAAAAATTCTACTGTATCAATTACTAATAAAAAAATAGGCAGTGATGGGTATATATACGAGTACACCGATAATTGGAATAAGATTCCTGGAGGCACTAAAGTTACCTACGACGCAGTACCTTCTACGTTGGGTAATTTGTTTGGCGAAGGAGAAATAAAAGTTATTGGCGATGGGTCTTTATCAGATGTTACAATACTGTACCATTATAAGTTTGATCCGTGCCACACGCCACTCAGCGACCCAACATGTCCAGACTTTAAAGACGCACTGTACCAATACCTATTAGACAACAATTTGTTGGACTCACCTAATGTTGATGATCCTTTTTATAATAAGTGGGTACAGATCCAACTTGATGAGCAAGCAGAGGCAGAAGAGCAGGAGGCTTTAGAAGCTCAAGAGGAAGAAGAAAGTGAAGAATTGAGCGTAGAAGAAATTCTTTCTGTAGCAGGTGCAGCAGAAAAAATTGCAGATCCAATGCAACAGTTAAATATGATGAAACAAATAGCGGCTGTCGGGAAACTTGAATTATACTATAATGCTGTTATAGAGGGTGGTGTATACAAAGATAATTTAATAATAGAAGACAATAGTATTAATGATAATCTTAAAGGTCTACGAAATTTAACTCAAGATAACGTTCACAAAAGTATTATTAGGTCACAATATGGCGATTAAACAATGGAGATAATATGATTAAAAAATTAACATCTTTAATATTTTTACTGTCAGCCACTTGCGCTTGGGCGGTAAACTCACCTATTAATGGACTAGTTCAAGCGAACTGCTCTATATATACAACAACACCTGGACAATATGGAAACCCATCACCTTGGAAACTTTCAACAGCAAGTGCTGACGGTGGCGTTGATGCGATTATAAGAGTAGATATTGCTGCCGCAGACTACTATTATACTAAGTTCACGCACCCAAATAGCTTTAGTTCGTCACCTAGCCTCACTGACGGTGTGACGTGGACAGGTTCAACAGTGGTGAGTTCGCACTCTGTAGCAGGTATGTCAGCCTATGAAGCGGCAAAGGTCGTCGTTAGTAATACGACAAAATATACCATGACACTAGCTGGCTCGACTTGGTTTAAGGTGGCGTCAACTGCCTCTTATGGATCTGCGGATAATACTGCCTTACCTGCTGGTAACTACACAGCCATGATTGTAGCCGAATGTATCGCAAAGTAGTCTTAATCTTTATGTTGCTGGGCTTTCAGGCTCAAGCACATGAGATGACACCTGCCTATCCAAAGTTTAAGCTGTCATATATTGACGGGGTGTCAGTTACTAAGATGTCTTTGTTTAACAGGCGCAACGATGTCTCGTACTATGAAATCGGTGTGTTTACAAAAGATTGGAGAGAGATACCGTTTGCATCGACGTCAAAACTTATAAAAGTGCGTTACACTAAACGATATCCATTTGAGGTGTATGTGCGAAACCAAGACTTAGGCAGAGTGCAGTATATCTGTACTATTTCAAAAATACTTAAAGGAGAAGAACAAATCAGTCAAATAGCGTCGAGGATTTGTTCCAAAGTAAAGTAAATGAGGATATTGTTTTTAGTCTTATTAATATTTGCAAGAGCTGCCTTTGCAGATTCAACATCAAACTCGTTAAGTTTATCTCTACCTAACTCTGGTACG
>TARA_R110000823_G_scaffold2027_7_pt1 | contig 22997 bp, 26 predicted proteins | sample TARA_R110000823 | Tara Oceans TARA_R110000823 (sample SAMEA4397722) | marine metagenome | biome: Polar Biome; feature: [DCM] deep chlorophyll maximum layer (ENVO:01000326); material: water (ENVO:00002006), including particulate matter (ENVO:01000060) such as... | depth 20 m | reverse complement strand
CGTCGGTAGCTGCTTGCCCGTCTCTGGTAGTGCGTAACTCTCCTATGGCATTCCATACATTTGTGCGGAGCGTAGCTATCTCAGCTACCCTAGCGTCATTAAGCTCTGTCATTTTAGAGTCTAACGCAGCATCATCAGTGTTTATAGTCTTGAGTAGGTCAGCCTTAGTTACGTCTAAGTCGCTAGACACTTGCGCTACTGCGGTAGCGATTGCTTCATCACGAGTGGTGCCTTCTACCTCCATAGCATCAGCAAACTCCTTAGCCAACCGTGTTTCTACGTCTATAATGTTATCGTTAGCTTCCTTAATGTCCGTAGCGATGTCCTTACCTAGTCTAGTAAGGGCAGTGGCTAGTATGGCGTGCGTAACGAAATCATTATCGGCTTCTACTAAGCTATTTACCGCCCCCTCAATAGCCTCGATACGACTAGCATTTGGGTTGTTCTCCATGATTGCGTCAATACGACCATTAAGATCGTCTCGTAGGGCATTCAGATCATTCTGCGCAGCAGGCATTAAGGTGCCAAACTCTGGGTCGTTTTGGAATTTTTGACTCATTTGAACCTCAGCGACACCTACTGTCTTACGAGTAAACGTAGCGACTTCTTCATCACTTAGTGTGTAGCCTTTTGATTCAGCGTAGTCTCTAACCTGCTGCTCAGTCATAGTGTAGAGTATACCTTCTGGCTCACTAGCCACCCACTCGCCTATAGCCGCACTAATATCTTCTGGGCCGTACTTATTTAAGAACTCCTGCCGTATCTTTCTGGTGTCCAAATAAACGCCGTGGTCGTCAATGCCTGTAGCACGTACCATTCCTATCCCAACAGTAGGCATCCCATATCCCGGCTTTTCTTCTAGGAACTCAGATATATCTGTTTGTGCGCTTTCTAATGTATCACCAAGGAACTGCTCTGCCTGTGCATCAGTAATAATTCTACCGTTACTAAGGAACTCGTTCTTAATCTGTTCTACAGTTACGGCAGCAGTACCTACATCTGTATCAGGGTCTTGTATGTCTAGTTTCAATACCGCCGCTACGTTCTCTTCCGTATCCTGCTGTACATATAAATCTGCTTCTTCGTCGGTAAGAATGACACCCTCTGCTAGCGCAGCTTCTTGCACCTCGCCTCGGTCGGTAAATAGGGGGTCAATGAAAGTGGCAATGGCTTGTTCTTGTTGTGCTTCTGTGTGGTTCTCCATAACAAACGCGTCAATTTCTGCTTGCGTGGGTACGTACCCAGCCTCTTCAAACGCAGCAGCAGCTTCTTCTGAGCTGGTAAATTGGTCGTCAAACTGCTCGTTCATTATATTAGATAGTAACGGAGTATCATTGCTGTACCCAATATCTTCTAACCCTTGCTGCAACGTGGCAATATCATTAACCACATCTCCCGAGGGGGTAAAACCCTCTAACAGCATAACCGTCGGGGGGTGGAGCGTGGTTAAAGCGTCCATATCTAAAGTAAGACCTCCATCAGGAGTGTCTGCAAATACGGACAACATTACGGCAGACCCGCCGCCCCCTACCGCACCCTTTAGCGCGTTCTCTATTACGTTACCTTCTACGTCGCGTGAAGTATTAGGGTCTATGTCGGCTACCGTCTCTTCAAAGATTGCGGCTATAGTACCCTCTTCTAAAAACTCACTTATAAATTCGTTCTTACCTGTTGTTAATGCGCGGTCGGCTCTAATACTTATTTCATCTATAAAACTTCTTTGCACGTCTGTTAGGTCGGCATACCCTTTATTCTTACCAAAAAATACTTTTACTAGTGCGGCGTTACCGATACCCATAGAAGCGGCAGTGATAAGGAGAGACTTAAACCCTATATCTTCCCCGATGTCTCTAGCTAACGCTTCGGCCTCTTCGTCGGTGTACCGACGTTCCATTTTACCTGTGACAGCGTTAAATCTTTCGGCTTTCATAGCTATATCTAGGGTTTGTTGGTAGGCTCCTTCAGCTTCACCTCCATAAGACTCCGCTAGATCTAAAGACAATGCCGCGCCTATGCCCATAGTTCTGCCTATCGTGTCGGCGTATTCGGCAACCCTATCTGCTTTCGATGCTACTTTACCTACTACTTTAGCCGTTATTGCGCCAAGCCCTAAGCCGGGTAACATCTGCACGCCTTCTCTAAGCACAAGTCCTGAGAACATCTCTAGCGGGTATTCGGCAAAAGCCCCAAAAAAGGCGTAGGTTGTACCTGCTACACCCTCTGCGTCAGCTATTTTTTTGTTTGCTGCTTCAAAATTGGCTTTAAAGTCCTCTGCTTTATAGCTTTCAAACAGTTCTTGTACTGCCTTGGCTCCTTCAGAGTACCCAGTTTCTTCGCCCGATGACCACTCGTACGCACCCACTACCGCATCTGACAGCTCTACAAGTCCTCCCATTAGATCCGCCATGATACTTAACTGATTGGAGTCTTCCCCTGCAAGTAACTCTTGCCCGTCCATTATGGCTTTAGCTGTCTTATACCACCATGCGTCTTCTACCTGTGTGGCTTCCCCTTCCGGCATAGTACCTAATGTAGCTAGGTATGCTTCAGGGTTAGTGCTCTTTAGCCCGCGTAAGTTGTTTCGTCCGCCACCCGCTTGGGTAGTGATATTGGGAGTTACGTCTCCCCCGCCCGTTGGCTGCCCGCTAGCAGAGTGCTCAGTTACGACAATAGTGCCGTCGGGGGTGTGCTCGTAAAACCTAAACGATCCGTCAGCGTTGTTTTGCTGCACAGTCTCCCCCACAGGGATTACTGGCATACCAAACTCATACTCTACGCCGTCAAAGGTACCCTTCAAAGGTTTCATATCTGTAGTGTAGATATTTCCTGTATCTACTTGGGTTATTATTTCGTTGCCTTCCACATCAAACTGTTGGCTAACCAGCCCGTAATCGTCATCGAAGGACACTATTGCTGCCCCTTCAGTAGAAATTACATTCCACTCCATTTTACCTGTTGTAGGACTAAACGTAAGGCGTGCGTCCCCAGATACCACGTCTGCCCAGTCCGTAGCGCCTCCAAGTTCTATACTCATAGAACTCTTTTGGCTGTTTTCTGCTACTACTAAAGTGCGTCTGTCCGGCACGGGTATTTCGGAGCCGACCGCTAACCCGTCGATGTAGTCTTCGCCAAATCCCGCTGCCGCAAGCCGGTCTTTCATGCTGTCGATGTTTTCTGCTGTAAGAAAGTAGGCTTTAGAGTTACCCAGATCAGACAGTGCCATAAGAGAACTTTGCACACGCCACCTTATTGCGGCTTCACTCGCTATTCCGTCTTCCAGAGACTGTATGTCGTCCCCATACTTGCCATTCAGGTTGTTTCTAATTTTTTGGAGTTCTTCTGGAGACAGTTTAGTAGGGTCTATACCCGCTGCTTGTAAAGCGGTGCTCATAAGCTCGTCGAACTTAGCATCGTATGCTTCGGTAAACGCATCTGCATTAGTGGCAGCCCCGTTGAGGACTCCGGCGTTGATATAGTGTGCGTACGCACTCTCGTTCTCAGGGATGTTGTACTTTGCTCGGTACCATGCCTCGTCAAAGTTGGGGTCTATTTCTGCTACCGCACCTTTCTCTACTTCTCTGTACGTAGGGAATATCGCTCCCTCATATACTATTGTAGCGTTTTGGAGGTCTGCGCTAGCGATAGCGAAGTCTTCTTCGGCATCTGCGAAATCTTGTTCCGCGTCGTTTATAGTTTGTATTAGCTCGCCATAGCGCCCTTCTAACGCGTCATCTAGTCCGTCATTATATTCCTTTAGCGCGAAGTCATAGGCACTTTGGTCAGACCCTCTTCCTGTAGTTTCCGCCCGTACACGTAGTATCTCTAGGCTGTCCGCTTGTGCTTGGAAGGGGGTGATGATGTCGTTTATCTCTGCTACAGCTTGGTTGTACGTGGTCTGCGCAGTGTTCATCCTATCGGTAGCTAGTCTTGTCTTGGTGTACTCCCCCGTTACCTTATCTTGGAACGACCCAAGGTCGTCGATAAAAGTGCCGTTGGCTATAGATATTCTAACCGCACTAACAGCGGCGGTAGCAATAGTTTGTAAAAACGCATCTGACTTATCTCCGCCCGTCATAGCAGCAGTAACGGTGTTTTGGATAGATTGGGTTATTAGTCTAGCGCCCGCTACGTCTTTTAAGTATTCAGGAAATTCTCCTCCAATAGCGTCAACAGTTATAGCCGCCGAAGACACAGCGCGAGCCATAGCCACCTCGTCAACTTCCCCGTCGATTACCGCGTCTTGCAATCCTTGCTCTAGGGCGTCTCTAACTCCCTCATCTAATCTATCAAACACTCCTCCAGTCATCTGCCCCAGTTTACTTATCGCAGACTCGATATTTGTAGTAGGGATAGCGTCTATAAACTCAGATATTACCTCCTTAGACCCGGCACTTATGCCCGGAACTATTTTATTCATATTTGACAATACAGTTTTAAACCCGTCTGTGAGTCCTCCTGCTGCCCCTGCTGCCCACTCGGTTATTTCGTCCCATTTCGGGAGGTTTAAGTCCCCAATGGGTATTTCGTCAGGTATAGCATCCAATAACGGTTGTAAGTACTCGTCGTCTAGGTCTCGTCCAATCCCTCTTATATCGTCTATAAAGTCGCTACCAAGATCTGTTTCTTTAATCCACGTAGATACGCCAGAAGTAAACGCCTGTTCCCAGTCTTCTCCCTGCGCTAACTTGTTCATCCCTTTATATAACCCTGCTCTAATAGCGGGATCCATAGTAGCGGCGTCTACTCCAAACTTTGCTAGTGCGCCATCCATTAGGTCTGAGCCAAACTCAGCGAATATAAAGCCCATAGGGTCGCCAGTAGCTACGGCGTTGAATAGCCCTACGGTTTGGGTGTAGGACATACCGGCAATACCTACGCCTACATTAGCGGCTCTGTAGGTATCCATTGCTGACCTACCTACGGTACCAATCCCATCCGCTACTGTCCACGTGGCGTCTGCTGCTAGCTCTGCCGCTTCACCTACATCTAATACTTCCTTAGCGCCCGGGGGAGGTTTGATGACATCAAACGCTTTTAGCGATGCTATCGATAGGGTTACGTAGTCCTCCAGTTTTAGTGTCTTGTCATTAAATCCTACGTCCATTGCGGTTACGGCTATCGTAATCCATGGAGACATAATACTGCCCACGATACGGGCAAAAGCAGGCATAGCGAAATCTTTGTTTATGCTGACATCTAGGTATTCACCCAACCCGCCGATGGTCTCCAGCTTACCCACGTCTTTACGCAGTGCTCTGTCTTCTTCGCTAACCTCATCGTCAATGAAATACTCTGCGTAAGTATTGGTAACATTTAGATTTCTGTAAGTTCCCGATGGGCCATATACTCCACCCGCTTTGAGCGTCTCCTCAGGAAAAAACTTAACCCTCTGGTACCCGTACTGCCCAGCAGTGGACACTGGATCGTCCCCAAAAAAGAAGTTATCATCAATTTCGGTGCTGGCGTCTTTAGTAAATGCAGACCCTTTCATTTTCACTGCATATATGTTTTCTGAGGTTAGATTCCCGTCTTGAGGCGACCCCGCAGGTAGTATGTACACATGGTCGTACTCGCCTGACTGCTCCATGTTACTCATTACAAATTGCTTGTACCGTTCTGTAGACTCCGCTCCAACTATCGCGTCAACCTCTTCGGCGGTGTATTTAAGTACGCCCCCGCGTCTTTTCTCCGCCGTTAATTCTTCCCTACGTCCGGGGGGTTCCAGCATTCCCTTTTCATACATCTTAAATGATTGGACGTTCTTGTCCTTTAGACTCAAGCTATTCCATGCTTCGTCGTATCTATCGGGCGCGAGAATCTGTATTAGAGTTAGCTCTGCTAATTTATCGTCGTGGTACTTTACTGCTTTTCTGTCATACGCTACTTGAAAGTCGTCTAATATCCCACCAAAGACAGAAGCCTCTTCATAGCGGGACTTCATGGTGTCTTCCCACTTAGTCCTGTTTTGTGCACTAAAGGTAGCGTTATTGCCTTTACTCGATCCACCAACATTTGTAGAAAGCGCGGACTTGTTTAGGATCTCTCCAACTTCTTCGGGGGAGTACCCAACCTTCATAAGCTCGTCTACCATGCCGAAGTTATCGACTATCAGGTCACGGATCATGTTGGTACTTTGAGCTACACCGTCGTAGTTACTGTTATGCCAATCCTTAGTGCCAGAGAACTCTGCGGCATAGTCAGCGTTGGACATACCTCCAGTAGGAACAGTTGACCTACCAACGCCATAGTTACTGTCCAAGTCGTAAAGGCCAGCTCTATACGCATCTACAGCAGCGTTAAAGTCAGCGGAGTTGGGTTGATGCCCTTGGTAAAGCTGTTCTGGTAAGGTAAACGCGGAGTCTCCCGAGTAATCGGGCACTTCGTTCCCGTACGCTTCAGCCATGCTGCCCTGCGGGCCGGTACCAAAAGAACCAAAGAAGTTTCTACTGTAGTCTCCGTAAGTGTCATCAACATCTCTAGCTACGTTTTGTATCCCGTAGTGCGGACTATCTACATAACCACCTTCAGGGCGACCCATCATCCTACTCATGTGGGCAAAACGTTGAGACATAGCCTGCCAATATAAATTCTGGTTCGGAGCACCCTGCGCGCCGTATCTCGGTAGTTGATTTCCTTGTCCATCTGTGCCGTCGCGGCTCATAAAGGTGCCAGAGGTTCTGTTGTAATAAGACATATTAGTTTTTTACCAGTAATCCAGTGAATGAGGCGGCGCCATCGTTAACCGACGAGTTAGTGTCAAGTGCGCGACACTCTATATCAGTTTTCTCGGGGATGGCTAAGGGGCGTGGATATAATACGTTTAAATACGTCTCACGTAAAGGGTGCTTAAACTCTGAAACAAACGGAGAGTCTGCAACTGGAGACCTAGTAACGAAGTTACCCAAAGAAAAATCCATGGCTACGTTTATGCGTACGCTATAACGAAATACTACAGAATCTAGGTACAAGGTGTATCCGGCAGGCACAGTATATATCGCAGAGCTACTACTGTTACGACCTGTAGTAGCGTTAGCGTTCTCTTGTATCAAGTATACTGTGCCTGTAGGTACTCCACTACTAGTCCCTACTGAGTCTGTTACATATATGTCCCCAAAGTTTTTTGTCTGTGCCCCCACAGTTACGCTAGATATTCTAAAAACGCGTATATAGGTGCTAGCGGTGGCTACCTGTGTACGCCCCTGCATGAGTATAACTTCAGACTGCAAGTTATAGTTGGCGTCTAGCCCCTCAAGTAGGAGGGTTTTAGTCCCTGTCGATACTCCAGAGTCCCCGTCGTCGTTGTTAGAACTACTACTCACATATAAAGTAGCCGCAGAAGTACGGTAAGGCTGTAACCCTCCGTTATAACGAATAGTCTCTTCGGTTCCTCCATCACTGATGTCAGGGTTTACCCCCCATATAAATACGGGAATGACACCCTCTACGTCACCTTTTGCTACTTGTAGTCTGTATGGGTCTTGAGTAGCCATATTAGTTCGCTATTAGCACTCCGGTAAGTTTACCTGTTACTTCGCTAGTGTTCGAGTTAGCGCTAAAAGTAAGTAGCTCTACATCTACTTTCTCTGTCAATTTAATGTAGTTGGGGAAGTCTACATTTAATAAGTTAGATCTTAGTGGGTAGTTAAAGTAGGCCACCTCTGCCCCATTAGTTACAAACTCCTGAGATATAAGCGAGACAAACGAGAACCCTGAGACGGTAGCCCGCACGTCAGTTTTAAGCTGTACTAGGTCTATATACAAAGTGTGTCCGGCAGGTACAGTGTACACCGCCGCTGCGGAAGTGTTTAGGGGAGCGTTATCGTCCGCACTTATTACTAAATAGATAGCATTGTCAGGAACTCCACTAGTAGCCCCAGTAACAGCTACGTATACTATACCTGCGTTTTTACCCCCAGACCCTACAGTTACAGCCTCTACCTTAAATAGACGAATATAGCTTAGCGAACTTTCTACCTGAGTCTGTCCGTTTAGAGTAATAGTTTCCGATACAGCATTGTAGTTGGCATCTAACCCCTCAAGCAGGACTGTCCTAGCCCCCGAACCTGCGGAAGTATCGTTGGTATTCGCACTACTAACAAACACTGTAGCTGCCGAAGCGGGCTTTACCATACGCCCTCCTTGGTACTGTATGGTCTCTACTGTAGACGTGCCTTGATCGTTAATGTACCCAAAAACCGTTATATTAGACGCTCCGGGGATCTCTCCTCGGGCTACCTGCTCATCGTAAGGCACGTCTACCCCCGCAATATTGCGTAGGGCGTTGTCTAGCTGATTGAAGTACTGACGTAGTACTTTGTTAGTCTCGTTAGCGGCTCTTTGGTCGTACTCTTCGGTAGGGTACGGAAGTGCCGGAGCAACAAACGGAATGTTATACTTAGTAGTATCCCCCGGCATTATCTTCTCCCATCTGGCCTAATATCTATTCTCTGTAAACCAGACTGCCACGCTGTACCTACATCGGTAGATTCTATCTTCATGGCTAGTTGTCTACCCCGCACACGTATATACAGTACCCCAGTAAACTTTTGGATAGGGCTAGTCGCTGATCGCGTAGTCTCACCAAAAGCCGCCCCACCCTCTGACAGTGGGGTATCATACCCAGACCCAGAGTTATCCATCGGAGAAAGCGTCATAGTCACGGAAGGACTTAAAGAGTCAGACCCTACAAAAGATACGTCCGGCAATAATCTACGTACAAAAGAAAATTTGTCTCCATCATCAATATCAAACTCTGTAGATACCACGTAAGCATGTATAGGATCAACAGCGGTTAGTTCTACGTCGTCGTTACCTTTCTCATGCTCTACCAAAGTCTGACTCCCTGTAGCAGCGATAGGATGCTCTCTAAGTCCAGAGTCTAACCATGCGGTGCGAGTCATAGTGCCGTAGTACCAAATATCTTCTAGGTAGTTATAAATGACGTACTTGTCGTTCTTAGTTGCATTAGTAGATGGGTAGTGCCACCAGACTTCGTGAAACGATTCGTTAGTCCCAGCGATTACTTGTTCGTACTGCGCTGAGTTAAAGTCGGTAAAGACAAACTTACGGAGGTCACAACGTAGAGGTTTAGCGCGACCATCATAGGAGTAGAACTTGTCTTTACCCATCCAGTAAGCGCCTCCGTTGGCATACGCTACGGCGTTAGGGCTTGCGATAGAGATGTTTTCCCCCACTAGCTGTGCGCCCCATACGGTAGGTGCTCCTACATACTGCAAAGAATACATGGCAGTGTCTGACCACACCAACACTTCTTGTCGGGCTTGTAGGGCGGTAACAATTTTACTACCCTTAGATAAAGTCAAACCACCCGACTGATTAACAGCCGAAGGTGCCCAGTTGATAGCGCTCTCTTGGTCTGACCAACGTATGTGCATAGGGTTTTGGGCGGTCAACAAGTACTCATTACACCCGTAAGCGAATACGAACCTGCTTATGTCTGATACCAGTATCCCGTTAGTTACGGTAGGTACTGCCGCTGCTCCAGTTTCGGCAGAGAGGTAAGTGGCACGAGTAGTAAGAGTATCACTAGCGTCCCATATAAATATCTCTCCCCCACGAGGAGCGAAGAGTAAGTCCTCCCCGAAGTTGGCTTGCGTCCACAAGCGTAGTAATAGGGTAGACACCTCTCCGTTACCGTAAGTACCAAAACTCCAACGTCCCGCACCCCACCCACGAAAAGGCGTATCAAGTTCTGTACCTACGTTGATTTGATATGCAGCGGTAACACTAGCTCCCCCGCCCGTAACTACACTGGTAGCGTTTGCCCCAACAACGAGGGTAAAAGAATTACCGTCAGCCGCTACAGAGGCAATCTGATGTTCTTTGTTTATTAGGCCGGCGTCGATGCCCCCTACAGCAGCAGATCCCGCTAGAGTTACAAAATCATTTATTCTATACCCACTAGTCGAGTCGGTCACCGTTATGATGTTCTCGGTACCTCCAGTCGTGTTAGTGACTATGGGGTTGCTACCTAAGGTAAAGACCGCCTTACGTAACGGAGTAATATCGTTGTATACAGCGCCACTTTCTAGATAGAACTTCAAGTGCGTGCCCACACCGACAAGGTTTATACCTGCTAGAGTTACCCAGTTCCATAGAGATCGACACACTCCGACAAACGTGTTCTGAGACACAGGCACCCACCCACCGATTTTTTCTGGCTTACCTTGGCGGAACCGCACTTTATCACTCTCATACCAACCACCTTCGTTAGCATATCGCGTGTTCTCACGGTTAATACCGGGCTTTAATTCAATCTTCTGTATGGTCATGTTTAATCTCTATTTAAGGGGGTTGGATAAGTAGTCTAGTCCTTCCCACAAATCATCTGTCTCTTTAGCTATAACCTTAACACGGGCCTCAATATCTTTCACGCCTCCGGCAAGTATTTTAGACTCTGCAACGGTGGCTTTTATACCCTCAATCCCTTTATCTAGCTCATTTACTTGTTTTTTAATTTCAAGTAAATCCTTCTGTTGTTCCATGATAGTCTTTAGATTTACGCCTAACTCAGCAAGTTTGCTTTTAAGTTGGCTTACATCATTGTCGGTAAGCTGCTGCTGCATAAGTCCGATAGTTTCTTCTAGCGGTTTAATATCTGGGATGTATCGGGACTCTACGTCCTGCAAGCGACTATAAAGTGAACTAGCAGTCCAAACACCCCCACCTAAAGTGGTCGCTAAACTCAATAAAATCGCAATATATACCCCTTTAAATGACGTATTTCCGATTTTTAGCTCTGTATCTTCCAACGCCATTATGGACACTCGCCTTGAGAATAACAGTCGTAACTGTCGCCATTGGCTCCGGCTAGGTAGTAGTCAGACTGTGCCCCGTAGTTTAGTATGCCCGCTTCAGATAGGTATAGATCTACACCAAAAGAATCGGTACCGTTTACGAACACAGCACTAGCGGCTCCCGTACTGTAGGTCATCTTCACCCACTGTTGGTTTGCACTGTAGGTAATATCAGCGGTGTCTACCGTAGTGTTGCTGGAAGCTGCACCCTGCTCTAAGAATGCTACCGCCTCTTTGTTGGCGGCTACGCCGAGGTACGCACCTGCGTTGTTAGCATGAGTCTCGATGTCATCAATAGACTGGTTGTACGTATCTACTGTAGTCTGGTCTACCTTCAAGGCTTCGACATTTGCCTGTACGTAATCCTGTACAGCGGCCTGCTCGTTAGGAGTCTCTGCACTAGCTGCCATATCCGCTACTTCAGTTACTGTGACCAACTCTACAACAGCACCACTAAACACTTCTACAGCATCGTGCATGAGGTCTAGCTCAGCGCTGGCTGCGTTCTCCAAATACGTCTGTGTATCCCCATAAGGGCTAAACCCAGAGATATTATCTAGCGCGTAGTTATACGCCTCAACGTCTTGTGCGGTGATGTGGGCGGTGGAGGATAGGGTTCCATTTGAGATATTGCCGTCATACCCCATATGCACCGCAGCGCCTACCAGTTTATTACCTCGGTCTACCTGTCCCGCTATCTGAGAAGACGCGGCTATGAGGTCATCTAGCTGGCTTGCTTGAGCTACGGAACCTATCACTAATAGAGAGGTCAGTATCGCTATCTTGTTCTTCATCATCTTCTTTACCAATTCCGAGTATTGAGTTATACCACTCTTTGTTTTTCTTAGAGTAGTCCGGTATATACAGCTCTGGCAGTGTCTTCATAATTAGGTAGCTACGCTTTCCTGCGACTAGCTTACCATTACTTAGTATGGGGCAGGGGGTGCCAGATATGAACATAGCCCTCCATACTTTATTGTCTTCGCACATGCGGGCGATAGCGGCTACTTTCATGCCTTGTTCCATAAGCATCTTAGCATCTCTACGCCGGTTACAGTGGTGGTCGTCTTTGTAGCGCCCTGCGGTTATACCAAATACCCCCGTTTGAAGTCCTGCGCCGCCACCTCTAAGGCACGACTCTAGCCCGTTTGTTATGTAGCTTGGGGCTATTGCGCTAGTTACGGGAATATTACCACCGGCTCCCGCACCGTTGTTTGTTACGCTCGTAGAGTTATCTTCCGAGACATTGTTACTATCTACAGTAGAGTCCACGGTGTTCGTATTTAGACTACCGTCTTGGTTATTAGTGCTATCCGCCGTAACCCCTAAGGTTACAATCACTAGGGCTAGTGCGGCGCCTCTTAATAACACCACATCACTTCTTTGCTGCACCGGATGTCCACGTGTACAAAGCCTTTAGCGATGCCTATACCACCAAACCCTAACTCTAGGGCTTTCTCTACTATTAGGCGGCGTTGTTGGCCTCCAGATACTTTTATGTCTGCGGCGATACCTTGGGCATGTGTGCCCGGAGTCGCTTTGCGTTTCTCAATACTATGGAGAGGACTTCTGTACCCAGACGTAACTATAAAAGGAAACCCGCAGGCTTCTCGTAGATCATCTAGTTGGTCAATGAAGTCAGGCTCCATATCGTTCTCGCCGGTCTCTTGGCAGTCAAAATCTTCAACCTTAAAATACTTATAGCTCACTTGCGCATCCCCATAATCTTGCTCGCCCCTCTTATACCAAAAGAGCTTGAGATAGCGATAAACAGTAGATATTGATACCATTCTGGTAGACCTTCTAGTGCGGCAAACCCTAATGTAACTCGGTCGATTATCGTAGTGTCATCAGCAATAATAGCGTAGCCCACCATAAACACGGGTATCGCTAACACAACCGTCCAGAACTCATCTTTCCAGCTTGTTGCCGAAGCATCAGCCATCTTCGATTCCCAGTCGGCATCGTTTTTGATGACTTCCATTTTGGCTTGGTGGACAGCCTGCTTTTCTTCAGATTTGTTTTTAAAATAGCCTCCAACAAGTTTAGATACTGGAGCAATTAAGCTAGTCAGATTTAACACGGTTAGTAATCTCCCTAACGGTATCAGATTCCCATATTCTTAACGCGAACCATAAGATACTGAAAATACCTGCTACGGGCGGAACCCACGCGGCAACTGTAAGTAGTGCTGTTGAGCCTGCTACCACGTCTAGTGCATCCTTAGTTTCTTCGACCATTTTATTTCGCCACCCATCCAGTGTTGCCTGTGCCAGATTCTTTTACATAAAGGGAAGTATTTTCCCCGCCTGCTGAGTTCATATACAGAGACCCCGGAACCGCCGTTATAGTGCTTTCAGGAGTACCAGAACCAGAGTAAATAGATGGAGTACCGACCTTAATAGCTTTACCCGCAGGGAGATCAACACCTGTAGCGCTAGTGGATATAGCCAGAGCGCCAGACCCGTGTTTGAGGTCGATGGCGCCGTCTACGTCCATTACGAAGTTGTTTGTGCCACTAACATTCCCCATTTGGATGTCGAAGCCTGTGATAAATAGACTTCCAGTACCACTTTCGCTTATATAAGAGTTACTACCGCTATGGTAGATTTGTAGGTCACTATGCTCACCAAATATAGCTTTAGAACTATCAGTGAAAGTAATGTCGTCGCCAGCGGATACCGCAAGATCTTTACCCGAAGTGGTATTGCCCACGTCAAGTACGCTTTCTAGGCTATTGCCCGCCTGCTTGACGGTGGTACCATCACAAAATACTGAAGCGGTCTTTCCGGCGGCAATAAAAACTCCTGCGGCCCCCGAAGTTTTAACTTGGATAATTTGTGCGGTCTGGTTGTCTACAAAATATACTTTCGTCGTACCCAAAACAATCAGGGTGCCTGCACCGTCGAGGTTAGTACTAGTGTCCGTCAGCTTTATTATCGCTGCGCGTGCGGTAGAGGTAGTTCCCTCGGCAGAGGCCAACGACGCAGAGTTGGTACTCCATGCGTTGATAGTCCTCATGCCAGCGATAGCTTCTTCGATCATGTCTGTGGTTTTGTCGTTTAGCTCCGTTCCCCACGTACCATCTAGCTGCCCCGTTTCTGGCTTACCTAGTTTTAGGATATTTGTATATTGTGTAGCCATTTTAGTATCTCGATTAAGTTAGTCTAACTATAGCATTATTTACATTGGCATCAGGGAACCTGACAGTAAACGTACCACTAGAAACTGTTTTAGGGCCACCAAAATCTAGTACTACAACACCGTAGTTAGCGCCAGATCCTGCGATTACGATAGCTCCACTCGCAGTAAACGTAGCGCTAGTCCATACCGCATCCGCAAAGTCTGCCATAACAGTGCCAGTAGTAGCGTCCTTAGATGTCGTTAGTGCTATGCTCTTGCGGGCGTAGTTACCTGTGGCGGCAAGCTCTCCAACGGGACTATTAACGCTACTTGTGGTTGGGCCTACATCGACACTGCCATCTATTAGCACTATGCTCCAGCCACTAGAACTAGTCCAGTCAGGCCCGTTTGATAGTCCGTCTGGATTACCCAGTAAGAACTGTTTAGCCACATTTGTAATACATTGTGTAATAGCCATTATTGCACCGGTACCCTTGTCTGCCCATTACGATAGGCGTCTTGTTTGTTTTTACCTTCTTGCTGTACTTTAAACTCTGATAGACTTTGATTAAACATGTTATCGTAGTTAGCAATAATATCCTGCTCCGCTTTCATAAAGCGTGCGGCTTCTACCAGACACCCGTTAAGTAGTACGTTAGGGAACTTACCTGATAACCGCGTTTCGGTAGTAGCATCGTTAAACTGAGGGTTAGTTATACTAAGAGGCTGTTCGGCGTAGTATGTAGTAATCTGTACGCTGAGGCTGTTGAATACTGGCGCTACTGATGCAATGGTTGCGTCGTTTGATATTGCGTAGTATTTTGCTGGTGCGCTTACCTCATTATCCCCGCCGGTAAACGGATACGCTTCTCTGAGAAATGACTCGTCCTTCCTTATGAGGTTAATCGTGTTACTTGCCGGGTCAATAATAGATACATTATAGATGTACAAATAATCCTCCGGGAGGACAAAGTAATCCGCCCCCGCGCTCAGAGTTTTAGTCTCTTGCTTTCGCAGGTTCGGCGAGTCTACCACCGCGTAAATTTTATTTTCTGTCTGTGTTATGAACAGGTCTAACTGAACAGTTGTAAAAGTCTGCTCAGTGGTGTCTTGTATCGCGGCTACTAATTCATTATAAGTCATGTAATCTCTACCGTTACGTTCCCAACTGTTATATTTAGTTCTAACAAGTTATCCTGTACACCAAAAGCAGCCCCATTAAAGCCTACAGGGTTAAAGCCGGACTGTCGGATTGTTCTGCTAGCATCCAACCCCTGATCGGGTCTAGGATTACGTAGCGCTTGTGGGTCGTGTACTGGAAACTCCCCTAGTCTGTTCTGGGGGTGATCCTCATTCCAACACGACGGACACGCTTTTATGTTCGTGTCTACGCCTTTTCTAACCAAACTTTTTAGTTCCGTTAGTTTATACCTAAAAGCGCATAGGTCACAGAACCCAAATGCTTTTTTACCTGTAGCAAACCTAGTACCCATTACGGGTGTCCTATTCTAGGTACAAACCTAACTGACGCCTTCTCTCTATCTTCGTTAGCTGCCAGAGTAAATTGCTCATTGTATATTTCTTTTAGCATAGGGACACGTGGGGCTAACTCCGGCACCTTCATAGCAATATAGTACGCTAACCCTGCTACAAGACAAGGTAAGAATCGGAAGTTCATGTCCGCAGTAAACACTCCTGCGCCTGCGTCTTCTATTCTACGTATGCGGTAATAGTTTATAGAGTATCCGGTCTTATCAGGTACAGGCCATACTGTAACGACAGGCGTATCTCTTCCTCGATTAATCATCAACTGTATGGGTCTACCTTGTGACAACTTGTTTGGGATAGTCGCGTAAGTACTCACACTAATTCGTGTTAAAGTAAGGTCGTTCTGGGTAGTTGCGTTTCCCGCATTGGTACGCAACGTATGTTCTAGTAGGTCAACGGTATCATCAGGGAGGTCAACAGTTGCTACGCCACTAGTTAGGGCTACTGTACCTTCTTCGATAGTCCACATGTTGATACCACGGTTCTGCCACTCAATAGTAAGTAGGTTCATAGAGCGACGAGCAGTACGTAGGTCGTAACCAGAGTGCATCTCGCGTCCAGCTCTCTCCCACGCCTCTTCGGCAATCTCGGTAAAATCCATGTTAAACGTAGCGGTGGTCGTGGTAGCCATTACTTCTTACCTTTCTTGGGGGCGTCTTTGTGAGCCTGACTAAAAGTCTGCCCAGACTCTACTTTATCTGCAATCTGCTTTAGCACCTTAGGAGTGTGGTGTACAGAATGCTTCTTTAACGTCTTCGTTTCGCGTTTAGTCAACCCGCCTTCTTTATAGTACCTACGCATTAGCGCATCTTACAGGCTTTACCACCACGAGCTTTGCCGTAGCCACGAACCTTGCCGCCTTTCTTCATCATAGGCATACCTGCGCCTGCGCCCATACCCATTTCGCCACCCATACCACCTACTTTCTTCTTACGTGCGGGTAGTTTCATCTTAGGTAGCATACTATCCGTAGCAGCGTCCATTTTCTTAGCCTTAGGCTTCTTTTTCTTGCTGTCTTTCTGTTTCTTTAGGTTTGCGATTGCCGCAGCAGCCTGTTCATCATCAAGCGGCATGTTGCCTTGCCCTTTCATAGGCATAACACCGCCACCTTCCTGATACGCTTGCATCTTTCCGCCTTTCATCATCTTAGGCATTTTCTTTTTGGCTTCTTCAGCCTCTGCCATACCTTCTTTCGTGTATGGGAATTTTTTACCAGCTACATTAGGCATCTTACCGCCCTCCAATTCTTTAGGTATTTGTGATCGTGAAATTGTCACCTAACACTTCCAACGCTTACGCGCCTGTCTTAATCTTGAGTTAGGGTCTTTTGCTGCTTTCGGGAACTTCTTCATCTGCCCTGCGGAACGTGCGCAGTAAGACTTACGTCTAGATGCGCGTTTTCCTTTAGGCTTATCTTCCGTTACAGCCGTTTTTAACTTGCTACCGGGGTTGTTCTTTCGGTATTTAGCTACACCTTTAGCGGTCATGCCCGCACCGGATTTAGTAGGGCGTTTGTCGCCGCTCTTCTGGCTCATCCCCTTCATGCCGGTGCCGACCTTCCCACCTTTCGCTAGCTTATAACAAACTCCGAAATCATTACGCATAGTGTTAGCTCCAGAAGAACGTCATAGCGGTTATATTAGCCTTGTTGTTTAGCCATATCTCACTATCAAACCGTATACCGTTACCCGGAATGTTTACCGAATGTAAGTCACTGTTAGTGAAGGTAATATCTAGCAGTTCCTCCCCCCCGTCACCATTCAAAAGAACAATTCTGGGATTACCACTACCACCAGACTTAACCTGTAGCTGCCGTAGACGGGCAGGGCCACCGCTAACTGAGCCAGTGGCTGCGACACGCAAAGTTTGAATATATACTTTCTGTGTCATAGCACCCTCCTAGGATAAAAACACAGTCATTGCTTCGAGGGCAGTAAATGTCTCTACGTACACCCCCCCACGAAACAATATGCCGTCCGCAGGGATGTTTACCGAGTGAGTATCACTAGTAGTAAAGTCCAAATCGAGCAAAGTAGCACCGCCATTGCCATCAGTTAAGGTGAGTCTTGGGGTGCCAGTACCAGAGGTAAAAACTTCGACCTGACGTAGGCGTGCGGGGCCAGTAAATGAAAGATCCCCCGTGTCGTTTTTACGTATAGCAAATACATCAGAGCTAGTGCTCATGGCGTTCTCCTAGTTATTAAGCTGCGAAAACGAATGTGCCAGTAACACCTGTGCCGATGCTATCGAGGTCAGTGGAAATATTCCAAATACCCGCAGTAGTACAGTAGAAGTAAATACGTGATCCCGTGCTCATGCAGTTAGTAGCGGCGTTAGCTGGAGTAAACTTCAATTCAGTTTCGCCCGCAGCAGATACATCAAACGTCAATGCGTTAGTAGCGGTGCTCTCAATTACAGAGCCTGTAGCAAAAGCGTCAGAGCCTGCACAGTCAAAACGTAAGAAAGCGGTACCGCCAGCAGTGTCTTTGCTTTGAGAGTGGATACATACTACGCCTACAGTAGCGGCAGGAAGAGTAGTAATCTGTTGAGCAGCGCCCGTGAATGGGTTGACGTTAATTCCGGCAACGTAGCTGATGGTAGCGCCAGTGGCTTTAGGAGTGACTGTTTGGCCAGCTAGAGTAGGTTGGAGATTTATACCTAGGACATCAGTGGTAAAGTTACCATTAGAATCCATAGTAGTTTGATCGGTGATTGCACCAGTGTCAGCGTTCTTTGAGATTACTTGGAAGCCGTTCTCAGAACGAACCGCACCAGAAAAAGTTGTATTAGCCATTATATAGTTCTCACATGTGAGTTAAGGCAAATCTGTCTACATGTCGTCAGTCGGGTCTGTCAGATTCACCGGATTGTTTCCCGATACAGACAAACATATCACAGTGTGTGGCTTTATGTCAAACATAAAAAAGGGGGCCGAAGCCCCCTTAGTACAACTTATTACTACGCGATTAAGCGCCCGGAGATCCGAAGATGCCCAGTGGATCACTTACGCCGAATGAATAGCGCTCACGAGCCTTGTAACGGCTGTTGCCAGTGTCGAAGTCGCCGTCCATAGAAGTAGCCATTGGGCTACGAACGAAGTGCTTCAGACCGTTAGGGATGTCAGTAGTCAAGAACCAGTTGTCTGTGTCAGTCAAATAGTTGTTGATGGTGTATCCGCCGGGTACAACACCGTTGCTCTTAACGGCGTTGATGTCGTTATCAGCAGTACCTACACGTCCCTCAGTCTCCAACAAGCGAGTTGCAACGAACTGCAAGGCTGGTGGAATAATGAGTTTCTTAGGCTTAGCAGCGATCAAAAGACCACGCTCGTCAGTCCAACCCGCGATCTGAATAACAGCAGCTTCCAAAGAAGTTTCGTTAAGATCAGCAGCAACGGCTGGTTCGTTAGAGTTAGTGCCACCGTTTACCAGAGGGTGATTAGTAGCACAAAGGAAAGTGCCGTCGCCGTAGGTAGTGCCGTCAAAAGCGCCATTTAAAACATCAGCGGCTTTAACTTGCTTGGTGTAAGCCATAGCGCGAGCTAGTGCTTTAGTATAACGAGATGACAAAGAGTCATACAGGTTATCTTCGATTGCTTCTTCAGTGATAGCGAAACCCATAGCTACAGTTTCGTGAGTGTAACGAGCAGTGAATGCTTCTTGCGCGTTATCGTACTCAATTGCTGCACCTTCTGACTTAGTTGGGGCAGAGCCAAAACCAGACAGTTTAGTTTCTTCTTCAAAAGAACGATCAGAGGTTTCAGTCTCGAAAATCTCTTTATGCTCTTCGCCATATTTTGCGTACTCTAAGCCGAACAATGCGTTCAAGCCGGGTAGCAATTCTTTTAGTAACTGTGCTCTTGAAATAGCCATAATTTAGTCTCCTTGTGCGTGTTTACGCTAGACCTAGTGAATTGTTATATGAATGGACACCGACGTTGTACTTAACCAAAAACTCTGGGTAATCATCAGTCTCAGTTCCGGGAACAACACCAATAACTCTAAATCCAAGAGTAGCTGTAGCATCGAGACCGCCACCGTTAGTTCCAACAGTCAAAACCATGTTAGATTTACCAGTAGTAGTACTACCTGTAAATGTAGCAACCGCACCGTTAGTGCCAACACAAGCTGCTGCGCCGCCAGTAAGACTACCAACTTTTTCGGAACCTTGAATCTTAAACACAGTGTTAGGATCGTCATTAACAAAGAGTTTAATCTCAGTAGCGCCACCAGAAGTTAGGTTTGCTGGGAGGAAGTTTTTGAACAACAGTTGACCTTCAGCGCTGATGTAACTACAACCTGAACAAACGCCTACGATTCCTGCTGTAGGTTGCGCAGATGTTGCAGCCAGATTTTGTGCTGTTGGGGAAGCCGTAACACCAGCAGGTAAACCCGCAGTGCTTAGAACTACCAGTTGGCCGTTAAAAATAGCGGTCGCTACGTTTGCATTTACTGCGAACTCACGTATTGTACCGCCTTGGTATGGGCCGCCGCCGATCAAATTGACCGGAAGGAGTCCAAAAGGGGAAGCTGTAGTAGCCATATTAAAATACCTTATAAATTTAGTTTAGTTACCCTTTACCAAAGGTAACCTTCGATTTCCTATCATTGAAGATAGGCATACGTGGATCATTTTCTCGCATCAAGTTGTTGTCAACAGATGTAATCTGGGCGTTAGACTGCTGCCTATAGTAGTCATTACGCTCGTCAACCATCTCTTGAGCTGCCTTACAAAGAATCAAACCACCAATTACCACGTTGTCTTTGAACCTTTCGTTTTCAATAGCGACAAGTACGATCTCTGGATGATCTGACGCCTTTACTGGCACCCAACCTTCACGGATTTTAGATGAGACGTTAGTAGCGTCAACATGGCCTTGCGTGCTAGTTCGTATCCAACGAAACTTGTACCCATCTTGAGGGAGTGGAGAAGGCAATACTTCTGGTCTTTTCCAAGCCGTTTTACGGATAGTTTTCTCGCGGGTCGTTACTTCACGGTTAGTTCTGTTATCAGTCATTATACTTTCCTCATCTCTTCAGCAACCTTTTTGGCGTATAGTTCTAATGGAACGCCCAGTTTTTTGGCGATAGCCACTTGTGTTTGCGTTAATGTGACCTTTTTAGGGGCCGTGCTCCGCGACGCGGGTGCAACCACATTTGACTTACGTCTACTACTAGTCGTTTCCTCAGCTCCCTCAAACTTGTCGGGGAACACCTTCTGCATACGAGAATCAATAGTCTCGTAGTATTTATCACTTGTGGGGCTTACACCTTCACTTATTAGCTCTTCGTGTACTCCCAGCGCATAGCCCGTCATAGCCTTATCTGTGTTAAACCAAGTATTTTCCTCGGCCCAACCAGCAGCGCGGTTATCTTTGGACTGTCTCTGTGGCAGTTGTACATTGTTTTCTTGGGAATGTAAAGGTTTAAAATTCTTTACTTTGTCCGTTTTTAGGTTAGCTGCGTTTAGTTTCTCTTGTGCGTCGAGTAACTTATCCGCATCGCCTGCCTCGTAAGCATTCTTATACGCCCGTTTAGCCGCCATAGTTTCTAGCGCAGCCTGCTTCTTAGCCTGCTCTAGTAGTACGGTCTGGTTCTTATCTACGGTACCTTTAAGATTCTTGTTCTCATCCACGAGCTGTTGGGCAACGCGCGCTAACTCTTCACGCTCACGCTCTGCCGATTCTTTGGCGCGACGTTCGTCGTGGTAGCCTTTACTGAAGTGTTTAATGCGATTACGCACCTTCTCAGAGTAGTCTTCTAACTCTTCGTCGGTAACTTCTGCCGGAGGCTCAGATGCCTTACGTTTACGGTCTGCTTTAGGGGTATCGTCTACCACCTCAATCTCAATCTCCACCTCGCCTTTCTTTGCGGGCTTTTTTATTTCCTCTGCGCTAGAGCTTTCTATCTCTATTGCATTATCCTTCTCATCATCAGGAAAACTGTACTCTACCTTTTGAAACGCCATACCTTACTCCTTACGCTCGTGTTATTTCACGGGGGTCACTAACAACAGCCTCAACAGAATCATCGTTCATCAAACGATACTCTAGGCCGTCAACTTTAAATCGCGTGCCAGTATTAGCACGGAACATTACATAATCGCCAGTCTCACACCAAGGCCCAGTAGGGAAGCGGTCTTTATCAGCGTAGGCACCTGCGCCTGTCGCCATAACTCTACCCATAACAGACAAGATATGTTCATGGTTTTGATCTTTGGTGGACTTAATAATGCCACTACTACCGTAGGTATCATCTACCTCAGGTATAGCGATTAAGATCCTGTAGCCCACTGGTCTGGGCAGTTTTTCAAGTAACTCACTATTTACATCACTTAAATTAGTCATCGTCTTCTTCCAAAAAATTACGCGAAAGGTCGTCTATTAAAGATAAGCTGACTTTTAGACCTCGAATTAAGCCAACTACTTCTCGGTAATCGGCGAGCGATTGCACTGCGCCCCCACTGAGATGTCTTTCTGCGCCAACAACTTGCTCGGCGATTTGTTTATTTAGCACGTCAAAGACGGTAATACCCATAATTATTCCTTAGGTTTTCTGTTGTTCGCGTCCAGCTTGACCTTACCTAACTCTAAATCAAGTTTGGTGTTTTGGATCTTCCTATCAGCGGCTAGTTTTGCGCCCGCTTTCTGGGCGTCGATTTGCAGCTCTTGTTGCTTGAGCTGTAGTTCAGCCTGATCCATCTGGGCGTCAGTCTGCTGTGCTTGAGCCTTGAGTTGTAGCTCTTGCATTTTGATTTGCGCATCGGTCTGATCTTTCTGACCCTTGCGTTGTTGCTCAGCCTGCTTAATCTGTAGCTCTTGCTGTTGCATTTGGATGAGCGGGTCTTGCTGCTGCTGCTGGGCTTGTTGCTGTGCCTGCTGCTGTTTGTGCTCGTTAGAGACTTGTCCGCCAGCGTTAGCTTGGAGTCTAGACAATTCAATCTCAATCTCTGGAGGTAACTCTTCGTTTGGCTTAGGCAACTTAACGCCGAGCTTGTCTTCCAGTTGCTTACGGTATCTGAACGCTACGTGCTCCGCGATATGTGACTGCAATGCAGCCATAATCTGCTGTGCCTGTGGGTTCTGGCCGATAGTGCCTGCTACTTGTGGATCTTGCATGAACGACTGGTGTGTCGCTATGTGGGCTTCGTGGTCTTGCTCTATGAACGCTTTTATAGGCGTACCTGTTAGGGCATTCATGTTTTCGCTTACGGGGTCAGTCAAGTTAATGTCATCATCCGTAGGTACTAGCTTATCTGCGTTCTTGATGCCTAGAACTTCAAGCATCTGACGGTGCAACTGTGGTAGGTCGTAAATTTGCGGGGTCTTCTCCGCCATCTGTAGGGCTGCCTGATACTGTACAACGCGTTGGGCCATTGTAGAGCTGTTAGGGTCGCTTACAGGGATTACGTCCACCATAGCGTAGTCTGACGCACGCGCTGTTACTTCGCCTCTAGCAGGCTCGTAGGCGTACTCAGTGGGGGCTTCCTCTGCCATGATAGCTTTGAGCA
>TARA_R110000823_G_scaffold47903_19_pt1 | contig 23118 bp, 21 predicted proteins | sample TARA_R110000823 | Tara Oceans TARA_R110000823 (sample SAMEA4397722) | marine metagenome | biome: Polar Biome; feature: [DCM] deep chlorophyll maximum layer (ENVO:01000326); material: water (ENVO:00002006), including particulate matter (ENVO:01000060) such as... | depth 20 m | reverse complement strand
CCCGCGGCGTGGAAAATAATTCCGCCCAACGGGATCACCAGCACGTAGCCGGCATCCGCCGCTGTGTGGCTGACAATCCCCACCAGAATCACCATGGGCGTGAGCAGCCAGCGCGCGGTAACGCCCAGCATGGCGCGCAGGGCGCTGTTGATAAAACCCGTGTGCTCGGCAACCCCGATTCCCATCATCGCCACCAGGACCACGCCGATGGGATGAAAATGGGCGAAGGTCGTGACCATCGACGAGAGGAACTGCGTCATCGCAGATGCAGAAAGCTGGTTGACCACCACCAGCGTCTCGCCCGTGCGCGGGTCTGTCAATTCGTAACTGAACAGGGAGAAAATCCAGGACAGCAGCCACACTGCCAGCAACAAAGCGATAAACAGCACGGCCGGGTCCGGCAGTTTGTTGCCGATACGCTCGACCGCCGCGAGAGCGCCGCGTGAAGCCGGTGGCGTCTGCCCGGTGGGTAGGCTCATTGCTGAAACCTCAGGGAGCAACCCACTTTAATCGCGATTCCATGAGGACAGCATGTGGGCAAACATAGTGCTGTTCATATCAATGCTCTGCCACAAATCCAGAGCATTGGTCTGCTCCACGGCCATGGCAAAGGCCCCGCGGCGACTCTTGCCCGGTGGTAACTCAAGCCGGGGCTTGCTGAGGTACCTCACGCGCGTTGTATCGATCGCGGCGGCGGCAACCTGTTGCTTGAAGGCTTCGATATAAGCAGACGCATTCTCGCCCCGCAGTTTGGAGCCGGGCTCTAACGGCCCCGTCACCCACAGCCACACAAAGCCGCCTTCACCAGGCGGGCCATCGCGGGGGAGTATTCGGGTGAGAATTTCAATGGCTTTCGCGCGCTCATCGGGCTGCGAGATGTCATAGCGCTCCAGCGCCATATCACCATCCAGCAGGCGGCGTGAATAAATGGCCGTGGTCGCCAGTTCGACATCGTCCTCGCTGATATGGGGGTTATCCATCACCCGCATGCCCTTGCCCTCGAGTACCTCGGTTGAGGTCGGATTGTGTACAAAAATCGGGATCACCCGCGAGCGTCGTAACTCGGCACCAAAATAACGGGTGTCACTGCGCGCAATCAGGTCCGCGCCGACTTCAGCAACGGCGAGAGGGCCCTCGGGTAGCGCATCCAGCATCAGCGCGGACTGTTGCGCGAGCGAGAGCACGGCAGCGCGCGCGTTCATTGTGCGTCGTTTTTGTGCCGGTGTGGCATTCGCAAGCGGCCTGCAGGCTTCCCGGTGCAGGAACTCGCTGGGAGCGAAATCACCGAAGAGGGCTTCCGGTGTCGCCACCCTGGCCCAGGCCGCGTCATCCTGCACTGGCAGCACCTTGACGGGGCTAAACGCAACGCCCCGGCGCGCGGCAGACACAGCGCCGGTGACCCAGTTCGGGGGCATCATCAGTGCCCTGGCCGGGTGTTTCACCGGGTGATCCTGTTGGCTGAACAACGAATCGCGCAAGACGAATACGCCACCCACCTGCCGGGCAAACCTGAGCCAGCGCGCCGCAATGTCTTCCCCGTCGGCCACGGGCAGCCTCGAATCATCCAGCGGACCCCGCATTGCAGGGTTGTTGGCTTCGTAATACACGTTGCCAAAATGCGGGCCTTCGTCTGAGGCTGAGAGGACCAACCGGGCGGCGGGGGCAGGAGCAACAAGTGGCGTTGAATCCCCAGGGCGCTCTGCACTATTGTGAGGCGCTTGCGCGTTTGGCGGTGCAACGACAACCTGCGGGGCTCCGCTGGCGTCGGCGAGCGCGCCGGGTGCAATCGTGCCCAGCAAAGGCATTATCAAGAGATACGGGAGGCAGCTGAGAACGCGAAGACGGTGTGTGCGCATAGTCATGAGAGAGCGTGGTTGCAAGGAGTCTGGCCGCAAAGCCTCGCGGCAGTGTGTCTGCTTTGTTTGACCTTCGCAAGCCGGCAGTTCTATACTCAAAAGCAAAATAAGCCGAGTACCTCTGACATGAAAAAGTATTTCTCTCTTGCGGGCCTGTTCAGCGTTCTTGGCCTGCCCCTGACTTCCTGGGCCCAAACGGGCCAGATAATCTACCAACCCAGCGCAGCGGCCATCCCGCCCACGGCTGTGCCGACACTCACCACCACTGCACTTCTACTCCTCGTCATCCTCATCATACTCGCAGCTCGCTGGGCTGGTTTCGGCCGAAACCGGCTCATGAGCCTGTTCGCGGGGATGCTCGGCGTTTGCGCGCTGGCCAGTGGTGGCCTCAGCATGAAGCTCGTGTCTGACGCATGGGCCGATGGCGGCGGTGGCACGAACTTCGCTTTCTTCAGTTCCGCGAGCGGTGGTTCCACACCCGTTAACGACAATGTATTGAACATCTTCGAGAACACTTCCGGCGTCAATCAACGTATTGTCTCGATCATACTGGGTGCTTGCCCGAACGTTAACAACGGCAGCATTGATGGCGTGGAGCGCTGCGAGGCAAATGGCATTGTCACGACCGGTGAAGACGGTCTCTGCTACACCGATTGCCGGGATGCCCTGCCCGAGTAGCGAAACACCTGGTCGCGCAGCCACCGCCCTGAAATAGAGTGGCTGAGCGAATTTTAGGACTTTGCAGATACAGACATCCCCGCGCAAAATTTTCGCTGCAGCGCTTTTTCTCCTTGCCCTGCTCACGTACTTCTGGATTTTTCGCGGCCTGCCTACACCGGGTGACCTGAGCCTGAACCCCCCGCCCACCCCGAGCGTGATATACGACAGACACGGTGTCGCGCTGTATTACTTCCAGCAGAACCGACATCGGATCCCCATTGAGCTTTCCGAGGTCTCCCAGGCTGCCATCGACGCCACGCTGGCCATCGAGGACCGGAATTTCTTTCACCACCACGGGTTTTCGATCACCGGAATACTGCGGGCGCTGCGAACAAACCTCACCAGCAGCTCGGCCGCCGCCGGCGGATCAACCATCACACAGCAACTGGTGAAGAATCGACTACTTACACGTGAAAAGCGATTCACCCGCAAAGTGCGTGAACTGGTGCTTGCCACCTGGGTGGAGCTGGTGTTCAGCAAGAAGGAGATACTGGCGATGTATCTCAACGAAGTGTCCTACGGTGGCACAGTGCACGGCATCGAGGCCGCGGCCTGGCGCTACTTCAGCAAATCCGCCGCCGAACTGACGATCCCCGAGGGCGCACTTCTGGCGGGCCTGCTCAAGGCTCCCGGTGTGTACAATCCGTTGGGGGGTCGGCCAGAGCTGGCCTTTGAGCGCCAGAAGCAGGTGCTTGCAAGCATGCGCCGCGCAGATTTCATTTCCCCGGCTCAATACCGGGCTTTCGCGCAATCCAGCCCGTCACTGGCTCCCGGGGGCGTAAAAATTCTGGCGCCACATTTCGTGATGTATGTACGGCAATTGTTGATCGAACAGTTCGGCGAGGAGCGGCTGCACCGGGATGGCCTGCAAATCACCACAACGCTGGATTACGCGCTCCAGGAGTCGACCCAGGAGCGCCTGACGAACCACGTTAAACGCTTGTTCCGCTACCGGGTCGCCAACGGTGCAGTGCTTATCACCGCGCCTCGCAGCGGCCAGATACTCAGCATGGTTGGCAGCGCCGACTACTTCAACGCGGCGATTGACGGGCAGGTGAATGTGGTACTGCAATACCGACAGCCCGGATCCACCATCAAGCCATTGAACTATGCCATGTCACTGGAGCATGGAAAAACGCCGCTATCTCTATTGCAGGATCAGCCCGTGGAATACGCCATCCCCGGCGAGGAAAGCTATAAGCCGCGAAACGACGATTCGATCTTTCATGGCGCGGTCACGCTGCGACAGGCACTGGCCTCGTCTTACAACGTACCCGCGGTGAAAGAGCTCGCCAGTAACGGCGTATTGAATTTTGTCGACAAGGCGAAGGCTGTAGGCATCCACAACTGGAGGGGACACACCGCGTACCGCTACGCACTCACACTGGGCAGCGCCGAAGTACGCATGCTGGATCTGGCGCAACTTTACAGCACTTTCGCGAACCTCGGCGCACCGGTTCCACCCAACCCGTTGTTGCAGGTAACGACTTTGCAGGGGGATGTGCTGTACGCAAACGATTGTGCGCTGAACGCCGGGAACTGCGCTTCAACCGCGGTTTTCAGCCCGCAAACCGCATTTCTTATCAATGACATTCTGTCTGACAATGAGGCCAGATCGGCGACCTTTGGCCCGAACTCAGACCTGCATATCAGGGCACACCAGGTGGCGGCAAAAACCGGTACAACGGATTACCTGCGCGACAACTGGACGATCGGCTATACAACCGACCGCCTGGTCGCCGTATGGATAGGCAACAACGACGGCAGGTCCATGCGCTTTATTGAGTCCGGCAGGCACGGCGCCTCAACCATCTGGCAGGAAATAATGCGCAACCTGCTCATGGGCACCCAACCCCATCGCTTCGAAATACCCGAGGGGATTGTAGAGCGCGAGGTGTGCGTGAGCACTGAAACCCTGGCCTGCAGCACCTGCCCGGATGTGCGCAAGGAATTCTTCAGCGCGGGAACGGAGCCGCGCGTGCCCTGCGTCGAGTAGGCGATCAGCCCGCTTGCGGGCGCGGGCCATTCACGTGAGGCACAAGGCCATATGATCTCAATCGAGTTGGCACAACACTTTGCAATGCAGCACCTTGAGGGCTTCATGCTCGGCTTCGCTGCGCGAGAAATAGGTCACCCCATCGTCGCCGGTCACAAAATACAGGTAGTCCGTGGCGGCGGGTTCCGCCACCGCCTGCAGGGATGTCGCGCTGATGTTACTGATCGGCCCCGGCGGCCAGCCCTTATACATACGTGTGTTATAGGGTGTATCAACTGACACCGCCTCTCTCAGGCCCTGCAGCGAAGCGCCGTAGTAGGCGGTAACGTCTGAGCCAAGTTCCATGCCCATTCTGAGTCGCCGCAGGAAAACCTGCGCGACACTCGGTTTGACCAGTGGGTCGTCCACTTCCCGTTCAATGATAGACGCCAGGATTACGCCCTGGTGAAGCGAGAGGCCCTGCGCCGCAAGGCCACGTCGCACTTCCTCTGTGAATAGCGCGGCTGTCAGATCGAGGGATGATTCAATAATGGCAGTGAGTGGTGTCGAGGCAGTAACGTGGAAGCTTTCGGGGTGCAGGTAGCCCTCCAGATTGGCTCCTGACGGTTTGTCCGCCAGGGCAGGATGCCCACTGTATTGCTTTGGATCCAGCGCTGCGTCCACCTCAATGCCGGCAAAGCCCGCGCTGATCAACTGCGCCCTCAAATCACTCAGCCGTTGGGCGGGCAGAATGGTCAGCATGGAACTGGTGACGTCCCCTGCACTGAATTTGCGGGTGATCTCACTCACGCCCATGGCCGGAGAGATGGCATAGGTTCCCGCCTGCATCCTTCCCCTGAGACCGTGGAGGCGCAAATACAACCGGTAGGCGGAGCGCGAGTTGAGCAAGCCGCGACCGTACAGCAGGTTGGCGATGGCTGTATCGGTAGCGCCGGGATACACCACAACGGTCTGCAGCGCGTCGTCGGCGCGGTTATAGGGGGCGATGCTTACAAGATACCAGAGCAAAAACAGTGCAGGGGGAAGCAGGATGCCGAACAGCAACAACCGCGTTTTTTTTGGGCGCGCTACAGAACCTTCACCGACTGCCCCGGTTGTTCGCACGCGGCGCTGAACAGGCAACTGGTGCTCCATAGGCTGGTTGAATCACGCTATCATCAAAGGGTACCCACACGTTAATCGTCGGGGTGAGGGAAATCCAGCCCCTTGCGGACAGCCCCTGGTTGAGGTTTGAGGAACCCGGATCGCTTGAGTGCGGTAGCGATTAACCTGTGTTCGCCAATTGGGTAGACTGGCGCAGGAATAACCCGGGTCAATTCCGGCCCACTCACCGGCGAGAATACAGCATGGCCACAGCAAGTTACCTGGAGCGTCCCGACAACCGGGATTTAAACCATATACCCGGCGACTACGGCCTGCCCGTGATAGGTTCCGCCCTGAGTTTCGGCACCAACCCACTGAAGTTTTGCGACCAGCGCTTTCATCGCTATGGCGCCATCTCGAAACTCGCCATGGGCCCCTCGCGCATGGTGCTGGCGCTGGGGCCGGAGAACGCGCAAGCGCTGCATCTTGATGTGGAACAGAACTTTTCCTCCGCCAAGGGTCTCGGCCATTTTCAATCGTTGATCGGCGGCAGCCTGATCATGAAGGATTTCGATGCGCATCGTGCACAGCGCAGGCTGATGCAGACCGCGTTCAAGAAATCGACCATGGAAAGCTACGCGGAGCCGATCAACGCCATCTGCGCACGCAAGCTGCGGCCATTGTTTGATGCTGGCGAATTCCAGCTCCTCGGCCAGGCCAAGACAACCCTGCTGGAGATTGCGGCGCAAACCTTTACCGGCGTCAGCGGCCAGGGCAGGGAGGGCGATAAACTTACCGCCGCCTTCGAGAATTTTGTCGACGGCTTCAATTTCCTTTTCGAGGTCGACCTGCCCGGTTTCAAGTTCCACAGGAGTCTGCGCGCCAAACGGTACATCGAGGCCTTCATTCGCGAGCTGATTGTCGACAAACGCCGCAACAACGATAACGATATCCTTGCGCACTTCTGCCGCGCCCTGGATGAGAACGGCAACTATTTTTCGGATGCCGACATCGCGGAAAATTTCGTATTGCTGTTATTCGCCGCACAGGACACCACCACGGCGTCGCTGGTCAATGCCTGCTATGAACTGGGGCGGCATCCGCAGTGGCAGCAGCGGCTGCGCGAGGAAGCTCGCGCCCTCGGCAAGGCATCCATCGGCCAGGAAGATTTCGACGCGTTGCCGTCCTTCAGCCTGGTGTTCAATGAAACCCAGCGGCTGCACTCATCGGTGCCGCTGTTTCCGCGCCGCAGCATCAACCCCTGCGAATTGGCAGGAGTGGAGATTCCCGCGGACACCCTGTTGATGAACGCGATCACCTACAACCACGTGATGCCGGGCTGGTGGACAGAGCCGCAGCGCTTCGACCCCGAACGTTTCGAGCGCGGCGAGCACAAACAGCACGCCTTTCTGTTTCATCCTTTCGGGGGCGGCGCACACAAGTGTATCGGCATGCATTTCGCGCAGATGGTATTTCGCATCTTCATGTATCACATACTCACCGGGCACGAGATTCAGTTGCCGCCGGGCTACGATCCGGATTGGCAGTACATTCCAATGCCCAAACCAAAGGATAACCTGCCACTGCGCCTGGTGCCGGTGCGCTAAATGCACTGCCGGGCGGACTCGCCCCGCGCTATGCCCGCACGGTAGCCGTCACCGGCGGCAGATCCCTGTAGGTGCAGATTCCGGGGGCGGCGCGGCACACCGCCGGTATTGCGTTGATCGCGGGCAGCGCGGTGATCTGCATTCCCAGATCGTTCATGTCGCGGGGCGTCATCTGCGCGGGATTCATCGCCGGAATCGGCAGCATCACGTTGTGCATGGAGGGGTCGCCCTGAATATTCACCGTATACCCGTGCGACACGGGCCAGGTTGCGTCCGTATTCTTGCCGATCACCCACACCTGCTCGTTCTCCAGACGGTCCACCGCCCCGCTACTGCCGATCCACCGGATTCGAACACCGGCGATGCATCCCCGCCCGATGTACCGGCCCGGCGCATCAATGTCTTCTTTCGCGCTGGCGAACTCAACCTCGCAGCGAATATCGTCGAGCTCGATGTCGAGCAGCATGGCCATCAGTTCCAGGGCATCGCCGAATACGGAGGTCTCTTCGGTGATTGCCGCTACCAACTCCGGCCCGCCAGCGGGCAGGCCGAAGCCGATCTGATCCATGTTGCTGTCGCCGGCGAAATTGAATACATCCACCGCCTCGGTCACTGTCAGCTTGCGAACTTCGCGACAGTGCGCCGACACCGCGCACGCGAGGTAGTTGATATGACCCGGGTTGATACCCGTGCCGAACAATGACGCGTTGCCCTCCGTAGCGGCGATGTTCAAGCGTTGTCGCGGGCTGACACCGGCGTCGTTGCGGGCCCTGTAGTCCATTCCCCAGCCGGTAATGAAGTTGCAGGTGGTCACTACATTGATGCCCGCGGCCAGCAGTTGCTCGAGGTGGCCCACGTCGCCGTACAACGGGTTGTAGCTCACACAATCGGGCTGCAGGGCGATGATGTCGGAAATCACGTTCGTTGCCTGTATACCCAGCGGCTCCAGTCCGACCAGTTCCCCCGCATCCCTGCCCACCTTGTCCGCGCTGTAGGCGTACATGCCCACAAGGCTCAGCCCGGGGTGCGAGACGATCGCCCTCACCGCCTGGCGGGCCACGCCACCACTGGTCCACTGCACTATGCGCAACGTCATCGCCTCTCCTCACAGTTGTGATTATCCAATGCTGCCTCCAGAGTCGCCGGGCCACTTTAACAGGCAACCGGATCGCTAAAATCTTGATTGAGGCCAATACCAGAGTCTATATCTTCGACTACACTGAGCAAGAGTCGTTTACGGCCATCCGGTTTGCCGGGTGTTACTTATCACCAACCTCCATGACACAGGACACCTCCTCATGAGCGCAGCGAAAAAGACGAAGGCAAAAGCAAAAACGAAAGCCAAGGCAAAGACCAAGGCAAAAGCCACGACAAAGGCAAAAGCAAAAACTGGCGCAAAGACAAAAGCAAAGACAACCGCCAGGCCGAAGACGAAGACCAAGGCAAAAGCAGCAGCCAAGCCGAAGGTGACAGCAAAGAAGAAGCAGGACGCCTATACGGCGAAAATGAAAAAGCAGCTGGACAAACTGGGCACCGAGGTCGAAAGCCTGGAGAAGAAAAGCCGGCAGGCCACCAAAGACCTCAAGGCCGAATACCAGGAACAGCTAAAGCACGCTCGCGCGGCGCAAAAGAAGCTCCAGGCCAGGGTGAAAAAGCTCGGGAACGCCAGCGAAGACAAATGGGACAAGGTCAAGGACGAAGTCGACCACGCATGGGGAGCGTTTGTCAGCTCGGTCAACTACTTCAGGTCAAAGTTCAAATAAGCTACCGGAATAACCGGGGTGTTCAATCCACCCCCTTCCCATCCAGCAGCGCCCCCGGAACAACGACGGGCGCTGTCCTGCTGAAGCCCTGTAACAACTGCACAGCCTGCTAATTCTTACAATCCATTGTAATAACTACAATCAATCTGGCGCTTGCAGCTGTGGCACGTTTGTCGCCCGCTACCTGTCAATCAACACCCGCGAACCACGCCAGCGGGATTGCACGCGACACTTGTGGTTTCGCCACCTCTGATCTGCATATGGCACAGTCATTGCTCCTCAAAGGGTGGGTTAAACGCCCGACCATATTCCTGCAATCTTTCCTGGAGGTCGCCATGCAATCGATCAGCCGCAATGAATTGAAGACGATGGATGATACCCACAAGGATTTTGTTCTGGCCAACGTGCTGGAGCCAGAGCAGTTCAACAAAGAGCATATTCGTACATCGGTAAACGTGCCCGTCGGCAGCGATAACTTTGAAGATCTCATGCTGACTCTGGCGGGAACCAAAGACCGCAATGTTGTCGTCTACTGCGCCAACTTCGATTGCGATGCCTCCACCAAGGCAGCGGAAAAGCTCGAGAACGCTGGCTTCAGGCACGTGTATGACTACGAAGGCGGAACACAGGACTGGATGGAAGCCAAGCAGGCAAACGCGTGATTGTTTCGCCAAAACCCGATAGCAAGACGGAGATAGGGAGTTCGCAACGATATGAAGACCTGGATCCTGGTCGCCGACGGAAGCAAAGCGCGTATCTATGAATACATGGGCCCGAACGAGGCTCTGCGACTGCTCGACAACGGCGAGTTTTCCCACAGCAACAAGCCCTCCCGGGAAATCGCCCAGGAGAAACGCGGGCGCGTCTTCCACAGTGCCGATGGCAGCCGTTCCGCCATGGAGCGGCCATCGGATCCACATGAATTTGAGAAAAAGCGCTTCGCCGCGCAGTTGGCGGATCACCTCAATCAGGAAGAAAAGAAGCGGCGCTTTGATCGCCTGATCGTCGTTGCCCCACCAAAAAGTCTGGGCGAGCTGCGCCAGCAGTTATCCAGTGCCGTGCTCGAGCGGGTAGCGGGTGAAATCGACAAGGAGCTCACCAACCTGGATCCCGCAGATCTGCCGAAACACCTGCAGCCGGTTCTCAACATCAATGCCTAGCAAGCATCTGCAGAGGCGAACAAGGTGCCATCAGCGAGCGACAGGACGCCTGGCATGATTGTAGGCAGGTTGGCCAGGGCGTGCATGCCTGCTGTGGTCGCCCTCATCAGCAGCAAGGCGCTGGCCACGGTATCGCCCCAGTCTTCACTGGCGCCCGCCAGTGATCAGGCCCAGGGCATCGCGGTGTTGTGGTGGGCCATGCTCATTGGCAGTTGCCTCATTTTTTTTGCAGTCATGACAGTGCTGGCGCTGGGCCTGTGGCGTGCGCGCCGGGGCGAGCGCTCGTTGTCGCCTCTGCACAGCCGCAACCTGGTGCTAGGCGCCGGCGTGGCAGTGCCGCTGGCGGTGGTGATCGCACTGGTGGGCGGTAGCCTCCTGCTGGGCAGGGATCTGTCCCAACGGGCGCCTCCAGGCGCCCAGACCATAGAGGTCATCGGCTGGCGCTGGTGGTGGGAGGTGCGCTACCTCGACGGCGATGGGCAACTGCTGGCCACTACCGCGAATGAGATCCACGTGCCGGTCGATCGACCCGTGCGATTTCTGCTGCGCAGCGGTGATGTCATCCATAGCTTCTGGGTGCCCAATTTGCACGGCAAGACCGATATGGTGCCGGGCACCACCAACCGCAGCTGGTTCACCGCCCGCGAGGTTGGCAGCTTCCGCGGCCAGTGCGCCGAGTTCTGTGGTACCCAGCATGCGCTGATGGGCTTTGAAGTGATCGTACTGCCGCAGAACGAATTTGACGCATGGCTGTTACATCAGGCCAAAGACGCACGCACGCCAGCCACTGCCATCCACCGCAGGGGACGCGAGACATTTGTCGACGCCGGGTGTGCCAACTGCCACACAATTCGCGGTGTGACGCCGGCGCGGCTGGCCGACGCCCCGCACGACCCGGCCAAACCCGCGCCCTTTGCCGGCGGCGATGCGGAGACCAAGGCCCGGCGCACCGCCTTCGACGATCCGGTACCTGCGCCGGATCTCACCCATTTCGGCAGCCGCCGCACGTTGGCCGCGGCAGGACGGCCACTCAATCGGGGGCATCTCGCCGGCTGGATCAGCGATCCGCAGGGCATCAAGCCCGGTGCGCTCATGCCGCCGACCCTGCTGGAACCACAGGCCCTGGACGCGCTGACCAGCTACCTGCTGAGCCTCGAATAAGAAAAAAGGAGACCCGAAGTTCCCATGCATACCGTCGAGGCCCCCGCAAACCACCCCGATTCCAGCGAAGCAACGGCGCTGCTGAACCGGGTATGGCTGTCGCCGCCCGGGTTGGCGGGCTGGTTCAGTCACGTCAATCACCGCCAGATCGGCTACCGCTTCGTGGTGACCTCGCTGGTCTTTTTTGCCCTCGCCGGCGTGCTGGCCCTGTTGATAAGGCTGCAACTGGTGGTTCCGGAGAACACGCTGCTGGGGCCCGACCTCTACAACCAGCTATTTACCATGCACGGCGCCACCATGATGTTCTTCTTCGCGGTGCCGGCGATGGAAGGTCTGGGCATCTATCTGGTACCACTCATGATCGGCACCCGCGACATGGCGTTTCCGCGCCTCAACGCCTTTGGCTACTACGTCTATCTGATCGCCGGCATCGTGCTCTACGGCGCGTTGCTGCTCGGCATGGCGCCGGCGGCCGGCTGGTTCGCCTATGTGCCGCTGGCCAATGTGGCGTTTTCGCCGGGCCTCGGCATGGACATATGGACCACCATGATCACCTTCATCGAGTTGTCGGCACTGGCGGCGGCGGTGGAGCTGATTGTGACCATTTTCAAGCAACGCGCACCGGGTATGTCGCTGAATCGCATGCCCCTGTTCGTGTGGGCGATCCTGGTGATGTCGTTCATGATCGTGTTCGCGATGCCGCCGCTGATCGTTGCCAGTGTGCTGTTGTTGCTCGACCGCAGTTTCGCAACCCAGTTTTTTGTGGTCGCCGGCGGTGGTGAGCCGCTCATGTGGCAACACCTGTTCTGGTTTTTCGGTCACCCCGAGGTCTACATCATCCTGGTACCGGCGCTGGGTGCGATTTCCGCGATTATCACCACCTTCACCGGTCGCCAGATATTTGGCTATACGGCCATGGTGCTGTCACTGGTCGCCATCGGCTTTGTCTCGTTTGGTTTATGGGTACACCACATGTTCACCACCGGCCTGCCGCAGTTGGGGCTGAGCTTCTTCACCGCCGCCAGCGCCATGATTGCAATTCCCAGCGGTGTACAGATCTTTTGCTGGATCGCCACGCTGTGGGGGGCACGTATTCGATTCGCCACACCGATGTTGTTTATTCTCGGCTTTTTCGCCGTGTTTGTGATCGGCGGCCTGACGGGGGTCATGGTGGCTTCTATCCCCTTTGATCTGCAGGTGCACGACACCTACTTCGTGGTGGCCCACCTCCACTACGTGTTGATCGGCGGCGCGGTGCTACCGCTGTTCGCCGCTATTTACTACTGGTATCCCAAGGCCGTGGGACGGCTGTTGTCCGAGCGGCTGGGGCGCTGGAGTTTCGCGCTGATCTTCATCGGCTTCAACGTGACATTTTTTCCCATGCATCAACTCGGGCTTCAGGGCATGCCGCGGCGCGTCTACACCTACCTCGCGGAGATGCCCTGGGAGCCGCTCAACCAGCTCGCCACTGTGGGGGCATTCGTCGTGGCGCTGGGCTTTCTGCTTTCGTTCTGGAATTTCTGGATCAGTGCCCGGCGCGGCGCACCCGCGGGCGCCAACCCGTGGGGCGCCGACACACTGGAGTGGTACGCCGATTCACCACCGGCCAATTACAACTTCCGTCATTTGCCGGTGGTGCGCAGCAGCACGCCACTGTGGGACGACGCCGATGCCGGCGAGCGCCAGCTTGTCACCGGCCTGCGCGATGACCGCCGCGAAGTGCTGCTGACCACGCTGATCGACGCTGAACCACAGGGCGTGCTGATCCTGCCCGTTCCCACATTCTGGCCACTGCTGCTGGCGCTGGCCGTGGCCGTCAGTTTTGTTGGCTTTCTGTTCAGCCCGTGGTGGTTCGTGGTGGGCTTCTTCCTCAGCTTTCTGATGATCGTCGGCTGGCTGTGGCCACACCGGCCGTGGCAGGAGGAGTAGCCATGCAGCAACGCTTTGTCGTCGACGCCAGCGGCTTCTCCCGCTTCAATCCGGGGCCTCGCGCGCCGGTGTGGTGGGGGATACTGGGCCTGATCCTGGTGGAGGCGAGCGTGGTCGCGGGCTTTGTCGCCAGCTATTTCTACCTGCTGCTGATGGCGCCGCAGTGGCCGCCGCCCGGGGTGGAACCGCCGCCGCTATTGTGGCCCAGCATTACCGTGCTCCTTCTGCTGGCGAGTTGCCTGACCATGTGGTGGGGCAGCAAGGCCATCATCAACGAACGTTACCGCCAGTTCGTGTGGGCCATGTTCAGTTCGGTAGGGCTCGCCTGCCTGGTGCTGGTACTGCGCTGGCAGCAGTTTCAGGCGATGACCGTGCGCTGGGATGACCACGCCTATGGCTCCATTGTGTGGACGATCATGGGCTTCCATTTCATTCATGTGGTCTCGGCCGCGCTCGGCACCTCGGTGGTGGGGATTCTGGGAATCATGCGCTATTTCACGCCGTATCGGCAGATCGGGGTGATCGTGGATACCATGTACTGGAACTTTGTCGGACTGGTGTGGATCCCGTTTTATATTCTGCTGTGCTGGGTGCCGCGATGGCTGTAAACGCAAGTGTGGAGACAGACCGATGACGCGTGACCGGGCCAGTATCGATAGCGGCCGCGGGCTGTTCGCTTTGTGGGGCGGCTGGGGCCTGGGCATTCTTGCCTGGGCGCTGCACCTGGGGCTGAGTTATGGCGTAGTGGGATGGTACTGCCGGGAACCGCGCAATATCGCAGCCGGTGAGATCTCGCTGGGCCTGCATGCCATTACCCTGCTTTGCGCGCTGCTGGCGCTCACCGGTATCGCGCTCGCGCGACGCAACCTGCGCGTTGCCCGGCAGGCCAGCCACCGCGAGCGCAGCCGCTTCATGGCCTGGAGCGGCCTGATCTCCGGGTGTTTTTTCCTGGTGGTGATTCTGGTGCAGGGGTGGCCCAACCTGTGGCTGGAGCCGTGCTAGTGAAGCGTCCTGTGCTGCTATTGGCGGCGGCCCCGCTGGCCGCGCCCGCCCACGCCCACATGGCCGGCGGCAGCTTCAGCTGGTGGCTGGTGGACCCGCTGGCGCTGGTGTTACTGCTGGCGGTGGCCTGGGCTTATTGGCGCGGAAGTGTCGAGCTCGCCCCGCGCCGCGACGAACAGGCAACACGCAGGCTGCGCTACTTCTGGATCGGCTGGGGCGTACTCACACTCGCGCTGGCCTCGCCGCTGGACCCGCTCGGCGAAGAGCTGTTCTCGGCGCACATGGTGCAACACGAACTGATGATGCTGGTGGCCGCGCCGCTGCTGGTGTTGAGCCGGCCCAGTGCGGCCCTCTTGCGCGGCTCTCCCGGCTGGCTGGCGCGGGGCGTGGGAGCGAGTCTGCGCCTGCATAACCTTTGGCGCGCGCTGGCATCGCCGTTGTCGGCATGGCTGCTACACGCTCTGGTACTGTGGGGCTGGCACCTGCCGGCGCTGTTTTCCGCCAGCCTGGAGAGCACAACAGTGCACATTCTGCAGCACCTGAGTTTTCTCTGGGTGGGCCTGCTGTTCTGGTGGGCGCTGTGGCACGCCCGCCGGCGGGGTTCGTTGATCGGTGTGTTGTACCTGTTTACCACCGCGATTCACGCCAGTGCCCTGGGCGCGCTGCTGACGTTTTCGCCCGAGATCTGGTACCCGCCGTATCTGGACACCACCGAGCGCTGGGGCCTCAGCCCGCTGGCCGACCAACAACTGGGCGGACTGATCATGTGGATGCCGGCGGGGCTGGTGTTCATCGGCGCCGGGCTGGCTGAAGTCAGCGCGTATCTGCGTGAAAGTGAACAGCGGGTGCACCGGCGCGAGCAGTTCAGGGGAGGACGCTAGCCATGCGCCCCGGAGCGACAGGCCTGCTGCTCGCACTGCTGTTGCTATGCGCCTGCGGCGAACCGCCGGAGGCCCAGTTCCCGGACGCCGATCCCGCGCTGGGCGCCGAGCTGATCCGTCACCACGGTTGCGGTAGCTGCCACCGCATTCCCGGTATTGCGGGAGCCCACGGGCAGGTGGGGCCACCGCTGACCCGAATCGCACGTCGCGCCTATCTGGGCGGCGTGCTGCCCAATCAACCCGAGAGCATGGTGCTTTGGCTGCTGAACCCGCCCGCCGCCGCGCCCGGCTCCGCGATGCCGGTGCTGGGGCTGAGTGAGGCCGAGGCCCGCGCCATCGCCGCCTACCTGTACACGCTGAGGTAAAACGTCAATGCCAGCGGAGCCCAACAACGCGCGACAGCGCAGCCGCCCCGACAGCGGCGACACACCACGCCCGGTTCGCGTGGTGGCAGCGACGATCGGTGTACTGGCCCTGCTTGCGCTGGTCGGCGCCGCCCTGTTTGTCTACCTCGGTGTCTACAATGTATCCGCGCTGCGTCAACACACCCAGCCGGTATACGGCCTGATCGACGATTCGCTGCGGGCTTCCATCAAACGCCGCGCCAACGAAATCGCGGTGCCGGCGCTGGCAGAGCGCGACTGGAGCGGCTCCGGGCTGCGGCTTTACCGCCAGCACTGCCTGCAATGCCACGGCGCGCCGGGCGAGGCGCCGCAGGCCTTCTCACTCAGCCTCACGCCAGTACCCACGGCGCTGGCGGAAGCTGCGCGCGAGCTCAGCTCCGGGGAACTGTTCTGGGTGATCCAACAGGGCATCAAGATGAGCGGGATGCCCGCCTGGCAGTATCGCCTCAGCGAAGCAGAAATCTGGGATATCGTGGCCTTCATGCGACGCGTGCCGGGGCTGAGCGTGGCGGACTACCGGCGCCTCAGCGCCAGCGCCGGGCAGCAGCCCGCGGCAGCGGCGCCAGCGGCAACGGAACCCGAGGCTCAGGGCTCCGCGCAAAGGGGTCGCGAAGCCATTGCACAATACGGTTGTGTCAGTTGCCATTCCATTCCCGGCATCACCGGCGCCAGTGCCGATGTAGGGCCACCGCTGGCGGGCATGGCGAGCAGGAGTTATATCGCCGGCCTGCTCCCCAACAACCGCGCGAACATGGTGCGCTGGCTGCGCTTTCCCCACCAGGTAGACCCGCAATCAGCCATGCCGCCGCTGGACGTCAACGCCAAAGACGCCGCCGACATGGCGGCCTATCTGGAGACTCTGGACGCAGGGCGCTGAGCACAGAAGATCAACTCGACCACCGCGTCTTTCTCGCCGTAGAGCACCGCATTCTGCTGAAAGGCGCTGCCAAGGGCCTGCGCCATGTTGTACGTGAGCCCGAGCACACACAGGCTTTCTTCCTCCCACCCGCCGCAGTCGCTTTTCCCCGTTGCGGGAAACGTTTGCAACCTGTGCAGCGTCAGCAATTCCGCAAGCAACTCGCTCCGCCGGGTATTCTCCTCCGCGGAGACCGGCTGCGAATAGGGGTTCACGGCCGTAATGATGGTCCAACTGGCGGCCTGCCTGGCTTCAAGCAGTTCGTTGATAGCCGCCGGAACCGGCTCCGGTATGCGCAGCACACACTCACCGGCTTGCACATGCACGCTGTAGCTCGTCTCGAAATAGGCGCGCACGAGGTCTTGCGGCAGCGCCTGCATTCGCGCCACGAGTTCATCCGGGTTGCGCCCCATTTGTTGCGCGCGCTCACGCACAAGGGCTTCCCGGCTATAGCCGCTAGTGAAGGTAGCGGTCACGCAACTGCCTGATCCCCGCTGCATCCAGATTCAGCGCCGAGGCGTAAAAATGCTCCTTTGATTCGAAGCGCTTTCTGATCTCTTCAAAGCAGGCGCGGATATATTCGGGCCTTACTTCCATCAGGGAGCGCAACAACTCGTCCGACACGCTCGCGCCGGTCTGGTCGGCAAACTGGCCTGCGAGCCGCGCCACCTCGTCGTCTATCGGCAGGTAGCGGTTGGTTAACATGTAATCCTCCACGATGGTGTTCTCCGGCACGCCCAGCACATCCAGTATCAGCGCCGAGCCGAAGCCGGTGCGGTCTTTGCCCGAAGCGCAGTGCAGCAGCACCGGGTGCTCGCGCGTCAGCAACAACTGGAACATTTCCGCGTAGCGGGGCAACTGGCTGTGTACGAAGTCGCGGTTGATATCGAGCATGAAGTCGGACACGTTGTCGACCATGATGATGCCGTTGTGCAGGTTCTCGATGAAATTCCGCGAACTCCCCGGACTCACCGGCAGGCTGGCGAGCAGGTGTGTATGCCCCTCCCCCAGATTGGTTGGGTCCAGCTCCTGCTCAACCGCCTGACGGAAATCACACACCAGCGTGAGGCCGAGCCTGCGCACGCGGGCCATGTCTTCCTCGCTCAGGCCAGACAACTTGCTGGAGCGATACAATCTGCCCCATTTCAGCCGGCCGCCTTCCTCCGTTTCGTAGCCGCCCAGATCGCGGAAATTGGGTGCGCCCTGCAGGGGGAACTGGCGCTCCGCGAGCACCACGCCTTCACCATGTTCTGACAGCAGGTAAAAATAATGCCGGACGTGCACGTCGGGGTTGGCGATCACTGCCTGCTCGGTGGTGGTTTCCACAACCGGCGTTCCGGGGGGGTCGCCGCGGTAAAACTGCTCCGCATCCTCCGACATATATATTGAGACGCGCTGGCCCGGGTGCAGTGAATGCCATGTGACCTGGTAATCCTGCCGGGGTGTTCGCTCCACATGGCATGCCGACAGATCAAACATCGCTCAGACCTCGCAACCCCGCCTCGCGGCCTTGTGGGCAATAGCCTCAAGGCTGGGGAGATTGTCCTCGAAACGCAACAGGGCGCCGAGCGCCACGTCCACCTGCTCGGAGCCCATCGCACGCTGACTCCGGCCTTCCAGGCCCGCAGCGCGGCCCACGTTGTACAACATCCAGTTCACCCAGGCACCGGTACTCGCCTGCAGTGCCGCCTCGATGCTGCCCTGCGCAATGGCTCCGCCCGACTCGACATAGGCCAGGAGGAAATTCTCGAATGGTTCGAGCTCAAACTGCGCGGTGATACCGCTCCAATCCAGCGCCTCCATGAGCATTTCATGCGTGGGATTAATCGGCCCGGCCGATTCCCAGTCTATCAGCAGCGGTTCACCGGCATCACTCCAGAGCACATTCTTGTGGTCCAGATCGCCATGGCTCACCACCACGTGCCGGGACAACACAGCCTGCGCTGCAGCCTGCCTTTGCACCACATCGAGAAGATACTCCCTGTGCTCCAGCAGATAGCCCGCTTCCGGCACGTTCCTTTCCCGCGCCAGTTGCAGCAACTCGGTAACGCTGTCGGCGGTGTGCGGCCAGGCAGGCGGCGGCTGCAACCCGGCTACCTGGATATCCGCGCGATGCATTGCGGCCAGGATTCCCGATACCCGGACGAGGTGATGCGGTTCTATGTCGTTCTTGCCGCGCGCCTTGCAGTCTGTCCAGGGAAATACCAGGTAGGCCTCGCCGTCCATCACCTGCAGGTGCTGCCCGCCGTGAGAGAGCGACGCCAGCGCCGGTATACCCCGGCCGGCAAACTCCCGCGCAACTACCTCAGTGGCGTTGAGACGTTCGCGGGTTGCGACATCCGCGATATCGACATCGTCGGCGAACTGCTTGATGGCGTAGCTGGCGCCCGGTTGATCAAGCCGCCACATCCGATGATGGAAGCCGCCGGAGACCATGGACAGTTGCCCGTTCGGCCGGCCAAGGTCGAACAGCTCACAGAGCTGATTGAGGTGGTCCGTGTTGTCTGAGAGCAAAGTGTTCAAAATTGCTCCTGGAAATTATCTGCGAGAGAGGACAAACCTGATGCTTCAGTAGCGACAGGATAGAGCGAATTGTGCTGCAGTGAAACCGCTCGGCAACGATGAGTGCGGGGCGACGGCGCTGCGCTGCCGCTTCGCGCTCCCACAATCGGACCAGCTTGCACGAGCCTGCCCACGACATTAGACAGCCATGCAATTGCCGCTAGAATGATACCTCACAGTATGCCACTACGCGCGAGTCACTTGTGGCGAGCAGCAGTGTTGCGTGCGGACATTGCAGCGCAACCGTCGCACGCCTCTCGCAGACAACCTGCTCAAGGGAATAGACATGGCCGCAATCAAACATCCATTCCACCCGATAATCTATGTGCGCGGCTATGCGATGACAAGAGCCGAGATTGCAGCGACCGTCGCCACGCCCTATATGGGCTTCAACCTGGGCGCCACGAAAATTCGCCAGGACTGGCAGGGCAAAGTTCACCCACACATTTTTGAGTCGGCCCTGATTCGCCTGATGAAGGACCACAAGTACAGCGACGTTTACTCGGATGGAAAGGCGATAACCGGAGACATGCCGGCCAGGAGTGTGGTGATCTATCGCTACTACGACCAGGCTGACGCAGACCTCGGCAGCGGAAAAGTGCCCTCCATTATCGACGCGGCGAACGGGCTGAGCGAACTTATCCTCAACATAAGGAAACAGGTGTGTGCAGACGACCCCCAACGGCTCGCAGACTTCAAGGTGTACCTGGTGGCGCACTCCATGGGCGGCCTGGTTTGCAGGTGTTTTCTGCAGAATGATTCGGTTGGTGACCCGCAGGCCAGGGCAATGGTAGACAAGGTCTTCACCTACGCAACGCCGCACAACGGCATCGATGTGGCGGGCGTGAACGTGCCGGATTTTTTCAACGTGTGGGACATGGACAACTTCAACCGCAAGGAGATGGCGAAATACCTCGGCCTCAGCGGCCAGCCAGAGCGCGTTGATACGCTCAACAACAGGTTTGATCCGAACCGCTTTTTCTGCCTGGTAGGTACTAACTGCAACGACTATGACGTTGCCGGGGGATTGACCGGCAAGATGGTAGGCGAAATGAGCGACGGCCTGGTTCGAATAGAGAATGCCACGGTAGCCGGCGCTCCCCGCGCGTTCGTCTATCGCTCCCACAGCGGGCCCTATGGCATCGTGAATTCCGAAGAGGGCTACCAGAACCTCACCCGGTTCCTGTTTGGCAATGTGCGCGTGGATGGCATTCTCGAGGTGGAGAACCTGCCTTTGCCGCCATCCATCCAGGATGCACTCGACGCCGGTAAGGACCTAAAAGCTTCGTACTTTTTTGAATCCACCGTTGTACCGAGGGGCGCCGTAGCATTCAAGCTCACAGAAAGACGCAAGGAAACCCACTCCGCGATTTTCAGAAAGTTTGACCAGATGATGAAAGTGGAAAAAGTTGCGGGGCTGGATACACCACGCTCGCCCTATCTGTTCTCGGTATTTCTCGATACGAAAAAGATAACCACTGGCAGGACTATCGTGTTCAGCGTAGAGGTGATCGTTTCAAGTACCGACTACATGATCGACGGCGTGCTGTTCTTCGACAAATACGTAGAGGGCGAGAATCTGTTCCGGAATACGATAACGCTCAGGGCCACAATCGACGATGATTCGTGGAACGTGCGTTACGTGATGTCGGACGATAACTGGAGTGAAAATCGTGGCCGGGACGTGGAGGAAGACGATAGTGGTTGGTACGTACCTTTGTCATCGCCGAAGGGTTTTAAGGGGAAGTTGCGGCTTGGTTATCGGAGTTGGTCCTAGAATTGCCAATCCTGAACATATTCGGCTTGATGACTAACCCATGCCAGCGCTGCCACGCCAAATAGAACGGCTAGTGTGAGCGCGCTCCACAACCCGGGAAAGTGCAGGGCCTGTATCAAGCTGAAACCATCCTATATCTGCTGAATCTGAAAACTATCCTCCGCCAACCATTTCCGCCAATCTCGTTCCAGTCGCTCGAGTCCACCTGGGTAGGCTTTATCGAGCGCTGACGCAGCCGAGAAAGGCTGACAGAAATGGCTCTCCGCCCGCTGTATGACTTCCTGCAAGGCATACATGCCCGGTGCGGCTTGCAGCAGGAAATTCATCAGGGACCACGCAATTGCATAGTTACGCTGGCGCTCTTCACCATGCCACTCGGGCCTGTCAATCGCGAGGTAGTGCCGCAGGCGTGGTAGTTTCGACATTTTCAACAACTTGATATGCGCCGGATTGGGGTACACGGTTCCGCTCTGGTCGTTCACTTGCATGGTTTCAAAGTACTCGGCCAGTCCTTCCGTGAGCCAGGGAGCTGTGGGACCAAGATGACTGGCGGTAATCAAATGCGAGACTTCATGCAAAGTGGTGCCGAAGGTCCGCTGGATATTGCCGGAATCAAAATTCACGATAGCCTGGTTGCGGGCCATGCTATAAAAACCATTCACTCTCTTGCTGCCTGGCGACACATTGGCATAGTAGGCGTCGAAACGGCCGGCGCCTCCAATCAGCAGAACGCTAATCTCAGCTTGCCTGAGTCGTTCTTCGCCCAGAAAGAAATGCCAGGTGTCGTATATTCGCTTTGAGCCAGCGGCCAGTTGTCCGGGAAAGTCGATGGGAACCTCCACCCCATCTGGAATAATCTTATAGCTGAAGTCCTGTTTGGCCATGCCCACATTTAGCACAGATGCAATCACGCCCTGCGGCTGCTGATCAGACAGGTGCGTTTGCCCTCCTTCATCGACCCATTTGTAGACCAGTTGCGCATCAGTATCACCGCGGGATTTTGTCGCCGGGCGGCCGCACACCTGTGAATCTCCCGCCGTGTGATCTTCCGCCGCGGCGCGCGAATCGCTATACCCACCTGGCTGTGAGCGCACAACGCCGGCCTCACCCGCAGCGCTCGCTCCCTCTCTCTCGAAAGCGGAGCCCTCATTCGTGTGCTCGTAGTCACTCACGGAGAAGTTATTCAGAAAGGACTGCAGTACTGCAAAGGGTCTTGCATCAGTTCCACTGCGCAACCAGACGGCGGCCACGAGGCTGAGCAGACAAAGCGCAATGAAGAACAGCCAGGAGCCGGAATTTTTCACAGGGTACACCAGGCTTTTACCGTCACGCCTGGGCCTTACTTCACCTGCACTTCCACAACACCCGGATTGGTGGATTCACCCAGCGCAAGCCCCGCAGCGTCGTCGCCCAGAAGCTGCGACGCGAAAAAGCGCACGCCGTAGGCGGCGGTGATCTCGCGGGCGAGCACATTGTCGAGGTAGGTGAAGGTTTCGCCGGGCACAGTCTGGCGAACACCTTCGCCACAGCCGGCGTTAAACTCTGGCGCGATGCCCGCGATATCCGTGAATGACCAGTGCCCCGCGTCTGCAATCTCCACTTTCCAGGCAGGGCTGGCCGCCGCTTCAAAGTTGGCGCGCAGTACGGTGTTGCCCAGCGCGCCGATGCTGTTGTCTTCCACCGCCAGCATGAACAGAAGCGGTTCTTCTATATTGGCCATCTCAACGCCCGGGAAAACCGGGCTTTCCACCGGCGCGGCGATGATCAACCCCGCCTTGAAGCGGGCGTCGTCCTGCAATACCTTGCCCGCGGTAACGGCACCGTAGCTGTGCCCCGCGACTCCCACCCGCGAGGCGTCGATGCGCCCCTGCAGTGCTTCGGGCAATGCCTGCGAATTTGCAATGAGCAGTTCGTCGAGCACCGCCATCACATCACTCGCGCGGGTTGCGAGAAACGCCACGTTGAGCATCGCGCCCGAATCGAACAGGGTGTTCATGGCATGATCCGGGGCGGCCACCAGAATGCCGTGGCTTGCCAGGCGCTCCGCCAGGGAAAATGCCGAGTAGCGCGTGCAGTTGAAACAGTGCGAGAAGATCACCAGCGGCAGTTTCGCGGGCGTCGCGACAGGATCTGGCGCCGCACTCGAGGCAGTATCGCGTCGGGTGCAGACAGCGGGAACCGCCTCCAGCAGGGTTGCCAGTGAACTGCGCTCGTTTTCACTCAGGGCGAAATCCAGAATGCTCTGGGTCGGGCCGGTTGGCGCGGGATACCATAACTCTACATCGAGTACCCTGCCCTCGT
>TARA_R110000823_G_scaffold23169_1_pt1 | contig 23168 bp, 34 predicted proteins | sample TARA_R110000823 | Tara Oceans TARA_R110000823 (sample SAMEA4397722) | marine metagenome | biome: Polar Biome; feature: [DCM] deep chlorophyll maximum layer (ENVO:01000326); material: water (ENVO:00002006), including particulate matter (ENVO:01000060) such as... | depth 20 m | reverse complement strand
TGAGTATCTGTTTTCTATCCATGCTGTTACTGCTTCTTTTTGTGCGGGTCTTAAATTTAATTGTATGCGGCCTTTATTTGGATGTTTAATAAATACATAGTTTGCGCAAAAAAACTCAAATGCATCAGCTAATTCTTGAGTAGTTGCATTTTCTGGTCCACGACATTTGCGAAAGTGAAACTCGTTAACTAATTCATTTAGTTCCATTTAATTCCTTATTCTTATGATACCATCTTAAACTTCTTGCTCTTTCGCAAGTAGCACAACATCTTCCACCAGGATGTGATGTTTTGTAAATATTATCTTCAGTAAACTCATGTCCTCTTTTACAATGAGTTTTCTTTTTCATTGGATGATTTCCAGCACGTACTCTATCTTGCATATTTTCAGTATGCGTACCTGCATATAAATGTTCTGGATTTACACAATGTCTATGTGAACAAATTTCATCTTTATGATTAAGTTGTTTTCCTTTAGGAATTTCACCAACTAATAAGGTCCACACAACTCGATGTGCACATTTTCTGCCATATTTTCCATAACCCCATTTATCAATATAACCTTGCCACAACCAACAAGAATCAGTTTTGTCAACTAAATCATTTAATTCCATTTAAATATTTCTCCAGAACTCTAGTCCTGAGTAACGTTTTATTGTTTCTGGCAAGAGCACGTCTTCTGGTCTTTTAGACACTTTTTGCAGGTTGGTTCTAATAGTATGTAAGTTTTTAATTCCTGTAATACTGTCTTCGGAAATACCTGAGATATCTTTAATGTTTCTAAATTCGTGATTGTATTTTTTAATTTCCAAAAAATCATATATTTTATTAATTTCTTTCTTTGGATTGTTTATTAAATCATCGTAGTCTACAAAATGAAACAAATGTCTATATTCTGGAATTGTTGCATGTCTTAAATAATTTAAAGTTAATTGTACGTCTTTGTCATGACGCATTAAATAATCAGCTCTTCTATCAGCTAATGGCATGTTATCAAATGTTTCAATTAAGACTTTTTTATCTATCACGTTATCTTTAGAATCTTCTGACGCATTTATGATTGTGTCGAAAGAAGTTAAAACATCTATAATATTTCTTACTGGACAAATAAACTTAATATTTTTTGTAATATATTTAGCTATTATTTCTACGCCTAATGGACTTGGCCAGTTTAAGTTTTTGTCGATAATATATTTAGCTGGCTTGTCTTGATAAAAAGCGTGTGGAATAGTTGCAATAACATTGTCTATTTCAGCACTTGTATTATAATCTTTGTTTTCTAGTTCATTGTGGCTTTGTGATTGCGTGACCATCATTCTAAATAATGGACTTGCCGGCGTTACCCAGATGTCTGGATTCTGATTTAATATTTGACTTAGTATTGTTGCGCCGCTACGTTGCATGCCGGCTAAAAAGAAAAATTCCTTCATATTATTTCCTTCGTAAATTTAATTATGCGTTTGTTGCCATCACATACCAGTTGGTACCATCATACACTATTGTAGCGAAAGTTCCTGCAACAGCTTTACAAATGTCTGTTTGTGCTGCACCACCATCGTGCGGAATAACATTGCTTGATGCAGACACAATCTTATGGTTTGCATGGTTTTGGAAAGTTATTGCGCGACCAATATATTCTGTGCCAGATTGTAAAGTAACAACTATATCAGAACCTGATTTATTGTTAATAAGCCAGTTATCTGTATCAGCTGCTGAAAAGTCTGCTGATTTTATTACTGGTGCAGTTGATGCATAGTATTCAGAAACTTTTGCATAACCAGTGATTGATGCGCGACTTGTGTCAATATCAAATCCAACACCAGGAACTCTAAAGTTTGTAACGCTAGCATTACCAACGGTTGCTTGGTTAGATACCGTAGCCGATGTTGCTGCGGCGTTGTAACCAATAATGGTGTTGTTGGAACCTGTTGTAAGGTCATTGGTTCCAGAACTACCTGCGCTTGAACCGATAACCGTGTTGGTAGTACCAGTGGTTACTTTATCGGCGGCATCAGTTCCAATCGCTACGTTATTTGCACCCGTCGTATTAGCGGTTAGAGCATTTTGTCCAATTCCTACGTTTGGAGTACCAGTTATATTTGCTTTGAGCGCGCTTTGTCCAATTGCTATGTTGTTGCTACCTGTAGTTAAGTTTTCTAATGTACCAGTACCAATTGCTACGTTATGACTACCAGTAACACTTGATGTACCTAAAAACCCTTTGTGCAGTGCTTGTCGACCAATAGCAACGTTATTAGAACCGTTGTTATTAAAACCAGCAAAAGAACCAATAAACGTATTGTCGGCTCCAGTTGTTTGATAATATCCGGTGTTTTCACCAACAGCAACGTTGTTAGAGCTAGTTGTTAAAGCTAATGAGTAGTGACCAATTGCAAAGTTGCGGCTACCAGTTGTTAAACCTCCACCATAAAAATCACTACCACCAAGTGCACGGAATCCTAATCCAACATTTCTTGTACCAGTTGTAATATCACGCAATGCCTCGGTACCAATTGCTACGTTGTAACCACCAGAGGTAATGTCGTCCAATGCATTTGCGCCAATAGCAATGTTTGAACCAGAACCTGCACCAGTTGGTGCAACACCTGACATTGCTCCTTGTCCAGCTGCCATGTTGAAGCCAGTGGCATTTGCATAATAAATATAACCAGTTGTTTGATAAACTGTCCAACCAATGCCTGTAGGTCCCGTTGCACCGATAGCGCCTGTAGCTCCAGTCGGTCCAGTCGGTCCCGTGGCACCCGTAGTGCCCGTAGGTCCGGTCACCGTAGATGCAGCACCTGTAGCCCCGGTCGGTCCCGTGTAGCCCGTTGGGCCGGTATCACCTTGTCCGCCCGTTACACCGGTGGGTCCGGTTACAGTGCTAGCTGCACCTGTAGGGCCCGTGGGTCCGGTTACAGTGCTAGCTGCACCTGTAGGGCCCGTGGGGCCGGTTACAGTAGAGGCAGCACCTGTGGCTCCGGTAGGACCGGTAAAACCCGTCGGTCCCGTAGGGCCGGTCACTGTACTAGCTGCACCAGTGGCTCCCGTAGGACCCGTAGAGCCCGTAGAGCCCGTAGAGCCCGTAGAGCCCGTGGCTCCCGTTGCTGATGCTGCTCCTGCAGCACCTGTGGGGCCCGTCGGGCCTGTCACGGTTTGAGCTTCTAGTTTCCAAGCACCAGGGCCACCTGCACCTACAGAACTAAAAATCCATGTATGGTCGCCGTCACTAAATACTTGACCGTTAGTTGGTGACGTTGGAAAATTAATTGTTGCCATTGTTTGCCTTTAGTTTTAGTAATTTATTGATTTGCTTCTAGGACCGCAAGTATTGCTTTAGCTTTGCGTTGCTCAAGAAGTTCTGTGCGAATGCGAGCTGAGAGTTCTGCATGATGCCATGCGTCCGCAACTATCGTTACATCATCAAGATTTTCTATTTCTGCAATTGCAGTATGTTTATCTGTTCGATTACGATATTTTTCTAGATGTTCTGGCAGAGTTGCTGAAAGTGTTTGAAGTATTGCTGTAAACGTATCAATATTTATTTGATATTGCTCTACTTCTTTTTGTCTTAAAGTAATTAACTCTGCGTGTGTAATTTCTATATTTGACATTATTGTCTCCTTATTTTATTATTGTTTAGAAAATCTAACTCTGCCGGCAGTGGTCGGTGGTGTTGATGGGTCAGCGTATTTAGTTCCAAAACCAGATGACCAAGGGTAACCAGCAATAGAACCACCAGAAACACCAGAAAATACTATATCTGCTCCAGATGGTGAAAAGTCAATACCAAAACAAGAAACTAAAGTTACTCCTACTGGGTCAGAATATTTAGTTCCAAAACCAGAAGACCAAGTATAAACAGAAATAAAAGGACTAACTCCATGACCAATTGCTATATCTGCTCCAGATGGTGACCAAGTTGCAACCCAGTTAGTGCCATTAGGCAATGGTGATGGGTCAGCGTATTTAGTTCCAAAACCAGATGACCAAGGGTAAACATTTACAAATGGACTAGTTGAGCCATTAGTAATTGCTATATCTGCACCTGAGGGTGACCAAGCAACGTTTATACCAATACCGCTAGGGGGACTTGCTGGGTCAGTATATTTAGTTCCAAAACCTGATGACCAAGAATAAGCAGTAGTATAAGGAGATGCACTTTGAGAAAATGCTACATCTGTTCCAGATGGTGAAAATTTTACAGCGGAAGTACCTCCAGTAGGACGTGGTGATGGGCTAGCATATCTAGTTCCAAAACCTGATGATGACCAAGGATAAGCAGAAGTAAAGTTAAAGTTACTATGAGCAACTACTATGGCTGTATTATTTGGCAAAAAATCAACACCTTGACCATCACCAGTAGGTGTATTTGTTGGGTTAGTATATTTAGTTCCAAAACCAGATGGTGACCAAGGATATGCTGTAATGCGTGGAAAATTATCATGAGCAACTGCTATGGCTGAACCAGCAGGAAGCCACGCAACGTCCCTGCCAACAGAAGCGGGTAATGTTGCTGGGTTAGAAAACTTACTACCAAAACCAGATGGTAACCAAGGATATGCTACAACGTAAGGTGATGCGCCATCAGCAACTGCTAAGTACGTTAAATTTGTAAAATGAGAAGCAACAATTCCAATTGTACTAGGCATTATATGTTTAAGTCTCCAACAAGCAAGTAAGTATCAGTACCAGTGCATATTAATGTTGCAGCAGAGTATTGTGCACGAAAGTTAAGTCCTGGTGTAGCATTTACTGTAGTACCAGATGCTACAACTGTAGTTTGTCCTGCGCCAAGTTGTGCAATGTCAATTCTTTGTCCAACAGCCAAATCAAGTGATGCATCAACTGTTACGTTATTTGCACTTCCTACTGTCATAGTAATTAGTTTTCCTGCGTCAGCTGTTAACAATGTATAGCTAGCAGTTTTATTAGCTGTTGTTTGCGCGGTTGCCCAATCACCTTGTGCACCAGTAGGTCCAACGTTTGCATTGCCAAATTCTACCCATTGTGAACTTGTTCCATCGTTATAGTAAATATAAGTTCGACCATCATTATCGTTATACCAAACTTCACCATCTGCTGGTGCAGTTGGCGCAGTGGGTCCTGTAACAGTAAATTGCCCATCAGCACCTGTTGGTCCGGTCGGTCCGGTCACGGTGGATGCAGCACCTGTGGCGCCTGTGGGCCCAGTAAAGCCTGTAGGGCCCGTGGGACCTGTATTACCTTGAGCACCTGTAAAGCCTGTGGGCCCAGTAAAGCCTGTAGGGCCCGTGGGTCCCGTAACTGTAGATGCAGCACCCGTAAAGCCTGTAGGGCCGGTCGGTCCAGTAAAGCCCGTAGGACCCGTCACAGTAGAAGTAGCACCTGTTGGGCCCGTATAGCCCGTCGGTCCTGTGTAGCCCGTGGCACCTGTCGAGCCAGTCGGGCCAGTGTTCTGGGTAAGATATGGAAGACCATTCCAGTTGGTTGTACCGTCACCAATTTTAGCTTTACCAGTGTCGTATTCAAAACCAATTTCGCCGGCTAGAAGAATTGGGTTAGCAGATGTCCAGTTAGCTGCTGTGTCACGACGGACTTGTACTATAACGGCCATTTAAAATCCTCTCCCGGGTTCGTAAAAATCTCTTCTTGGTTCAAAGTATGTGCTAGCAGTTCCTGTTGCGCCTTGGTTAGCATCAAAGGTTGCAGCAGTAGGAACTGATGTTGAAGCAGTCATCGCAGTAGTATCTGCCCTTAGTAAATAGTGAAATTGAATGGAGTTAGCAAAACCGCCAGATACGACATCTTCTTGTTGGTGGTCCATTAACAAAGCATCTTGTTGCCTTTTAAGTTCACGTTTTAAAGTATTAAAAGCACGAACCATATTAGAGTTCGACCTGCTCTGGATTGAGCTCGACTCATAATAACCCCACACTGCGCGCACGATTATTCCTCTTCTTCTACTTTAGTAATTGATATAGTTGGTTGTTTTTTTTGCGACAATTCCAAAATCATAGAATGCAAGTCATCATCTGACAACTCTTTAACTGATGAGACATTGTTGACATTAACAGTCTGGATTTGCTGCATAAAACCAGTGGCCTTCAAATACAACTCGGCACTCTTGACATCACCAGATACACCCTTAGTATATAATGCATCTAGAAGTGCTTGAGTTCTTTCTGGGGATTGTGCCAATCCTTTGACGCCAAGTTCCCAGCGTTCTTTAAAAACTTTATTCTTTTCCCATAGACCTAAAGTATTAATATGGACGTCATATTTGGCTGCCCAGTCTTTCTTTGTCTTTGGGGATTTAGAATCATCTGGAGTCAGCAACCAAGCAAGATATGCTTCCTGGGTTTCACTCAAGAATAAGCGACTGGTTTTTGCCATGAAAATTAGATTCCTTTTTTTTCCTGTATATAGTAGGTGTGTTCATTACATGGCTAGTATACCATTTGGCATTAGAACTAGTTTGGTAATATATCACAGAAATATTAGATAAAGTTTGTTAGTAGGAAAAGAAATTGCTATACTATGTAGGCTATGAAAAATTACAAAGTAAACTATAGAAAAGCGGGTCCGTTAAAAGTAACTAAAGCTGATGGGACCATTACTATAGAACCAGCTTTAAAAAGCAAAGAGCTCTTGACTTTTTTAGAAAAGAGTGGTAATATTAGACGTAGAAGAAAAAAGAAGTAATACTGTAGAAAATACAGTACAAGGCAGTTCCTAACGCTGAATCCATCAACGTTTAAACCTGAAATACTGGGTAAGCTTGCAAGATGGAGGTGAGGCAATACCGTAAGGTGCCTCCCATTAGGGACAGTGTGCTAGCGAAGCCATGCCTTGAATGCCTTTATTCGGTAAACCTAATATTAAGTTAGTTACAGACGGTCTTTCAGCATTTAAATATTGAAATGATGGGGAGGGAAGATAATACTCTTTCTGGTGAAGCATTAAACCAATCAACCAATCAACCAATAATAATATTAAAGGTTAGTTATTTAAGGTAACTGTTACTAATAACTATAAATTATAATATTATTATTATAAGTTGCAATTTCTTTAGAAGGAAGGTATAATATAAGCATGACAAATAACAAAGGTAGAACAGGTGCTTCGATGGGTATAACATCCATTAAGCCAGAGCATCTAAGAAAAAAGAATCCAAAACATTCATATAAATCTTATTTAAACAGTCCAGTAACAGTTACTAAAGCTGATGGAACAGTTACTATAGAAGAAGCATTAACTGGACAACAGATTGCCGCAGTTATAAAAAAAACAAATAAACAATAGGAGATAATAATATGAATCCAGCAACAGATAAACAGATGGCACTAATAAAGAAACATAATATGCCAGTACACAGTGACACTCTAACTATTAAAGAAGCATCTGCCATTATAGATGAGTTTGCCAAAGCCAATGGATGGGCGCAAAAAGAATTCACGCCAAAGGCTAAAGCAGAACCAACACCAATGCCAGATTCGTTTTAAATTTTTTTTTATTATATGGGAATTTGCAAATGCCGCAAGGAGCTGATATAATATAAGCCTCAAAGGGTAGAACCCAATGAGACTTTAAAGAAAGTCTTTAGAGTTCATACTGCAGTGATGCATACCTTATAGTAATTTGTTTCTAGGTTAGGGATAACTTAGGGCTTTCGTAGGGAAGAGACTTAGGACTAACCTCCTAGGTCTTTTTCTTTTATTAACCTGTGCTTAATTTGGCATATTGTAATAATAAACAAAGGGCAGTACTTAAGGAAAAAGGGGTGGGGGTGCTTAGGTATTTTAGATATCCGTATGGCCATGGACTTATCGGTACTCTTATATAATATGGTGCGTAGGGGGGGTGGGTATGGGGGTAGGCCTAGGTGTTATATTAATACTACTATGACTAGTGTGGCTAAGCACAGGGTATGATGAGGATGTGTCTAGGAGAGCACAGAGGCTGTAGAATCTATATGGTCTACTCTGTGTATAGTATAAGAAGCATTTATTCTTATTGATTGGGGCGACCCACTGATTGGTTGGGGCCGGCAAAGGAACAGTGTTAAGACATAAACCTTGCCAGTGTATAGAATCATACCAGGATAAGATGCGGATAACAACATGACACATGTCACACTCTGTAAGGTTGCCGGCAAGAACAAGTCCTGATATAATGTAGAGAGTTAATTCTTAGTTCCTTTATAATTAACTATTAGAATAGAATAGAATAATTGTTCCTCCTTGAAGGGTAAGGCCAGGTGCTTGCAGAACTCATCCTGTAAGTATCCTGGTCTTGTTCTGTATATGGGCTAAGGCTAAGGATAGGATGAGGTAATTGTTGACTAGATTAGTAGGATATCTCTATTCTTTAATTAAAGATAACCCTATTAGCAACAAAGAGACTACCTATCTCTAATACAGATAACCAACCAAGCATCTATCTGTTATTATGCTTATGCATTTACTCTCTTCTTATAATACCCTTATGTATTGTTATGAGAGATTTAATGATTGATTGTTTTGCGGCGGCGGACTGATATCACATTTGTGCCGGGATAAAACTATGGGCCTAAGCTGAAATTGGAGAAAACAGCCTAGACCCACAGAATACAGAAATACGTAAACTAATTCTAAATTACGTACAGGATTAAAACCAGACTTTCTGGCTTTACACCTGATGGGACTTTCCCACGTATCTATAATAGCATTGGTTATCTTTATATGCAAGTTATATATAATATTTTTTTTATGTTTTTTTGCGGCCGAGCGGTCAAATGTTAATGTTAAAAACCCAAGCTACTAAAGTTTGCCAACCTTAATAACCTGGGGTTTTAAACTATCAGCTGGAACACATAACGACATTTAAAGTAAACCAGTGCTGTCAACACTGTATGCTAGACAGCTTGCAAGACGTCTAGCTCACGTCAATTCAGTCAAAGGAAATCTTGGAACCTTTGCTGTGGTAACTGGCGTGTTCATAATACTTTAATTATGGTGTCGAGTGAGTTGCTACTTCATCGACAACTACATTGTAACAGGACGCAACTGGGTTGTCAACTCTTAAGAATATGACGTTTGTCACATAAATATTTCTCTAATTAGAACTTGACTTACCAGTTCCTACCTGTTACTATCTACTTGTCAGCAATTCCGCTGGCCCAAAACGAAAGTACTAAAATGAATACTAAAATGAAATTAAAACACGAATACACAATCTACGTAGAACCGTGGACAGCTGATGAAAATGCAAATAATGAATCAGTGTTTGCTGACTACGTTATTAACAAATGGGACGAGAACACTTTAGATGAGTGGATTATGCGCCTCATTAACAACGTGCTATGTGATTATAACTTTGAAAATGCTGAGACAGTAGAAGAATTTGAGGCTTTGGCTGAAGCAGCTCTTAAAGATACGAGAGGTAACTAAAATGAAAGATAATACATTTGAACAAATAGCTGAGGAACTTAAAATAGAAACTGTAACCTATACAGCTCTTCTAGAACCTTACGTAGATGGTGATGAGTATGGACCAGGTGAATCTCAATTTGCCTACTGGTGCGATGAAAACGGCCATCAATTTGATATATGGCTCATGAATGTGGTTGACAGCATCATGTCTAAGCACGGCATGTACAGAGTAAAGACTCGTGAAGAGTTTGAAGCAGCAGCAGAAGCGTTATACCACGCATACAACTAAGTAGATAGTTCCCACGGTCACACTACGTGTGATCCGTGGGAATACTCTAACCCAAGAATACCCTTACCCTAATACAATTAATCGAAGGAGATTAAAATGACAAAGAAGAAGACAGTTAAGTTAACTAAGAAGATTCTGGAGACCTGCCCACACTGTGGACGCAAGAAGCTCAAAGATGAGAGTATAATTACAGCAGACCGCATGCAGGTTATTAATGATGTCATGCAACGTATAGATGATGTTAGGTTGTCATAAGATGAATGTTTATAGTTATAAGCCTGAAGATGAAAAGCTTTATAATAATTTTATTAAAAAAGTTAATATTGGCGGCGAATCAGAATGCTGGACATGGAGTGCTGCAATCAACAAGGTAACTCAACGTCCAATGTTTTGGTTTCAAGGCAAATGGACACCTGCTGCAAGAGCGTCAATGTACTTTAAGCAAGGATACCTTACTGATGGGTTGCATGTATGCCATGACCCTATTACTTGTAACAATACTCTTTGTTTAAATCCTTTTCATTTGCGCGAAGACACACCATCAGCCAATACCAGAGACCTGCTTGTTACAGGCAATCATAATAATAAAAGAAAGACTCATTGTCCACAAGAACATGAGTATTCTGAAGAAAACACTTACTATTATAAAAACAAAAGATTTTGTAGGATATGCAAAGTAGAACAATTAAAAAACATCAGAAGAAAGAAGGAAAAGTAAATGAAACGCTTTTGGGATAAAGTTAAGATTGCTGGACCAGATGAATGCTGGGAATGGAAGGCTGGAAAGAACACTTCTGGATATGGATGGTTTGGTTTTAATGGAACACAAATAACATCAAACAGAATGGTTTGGTTATTGATTAATGGAGAAATTCCTAATGGCATGTGTGTTTGCCATAAATGTGACAACCCGTCATGTGTGAATCCTGACCATTTATTTTTAGGAACTCATTCAGATAACATGAAAGATAAAAGCATAAAAGGTCGACACAACAATCAAAAGAAAACACATTGTCCAAAACAACACGAATATACTAAAGAAAATATTTATTTATATAAAGGACTTAGACACTGTAAAGAGTGTAGAAAGATAAAACAGAGGGTAAATTATGTTAAATAAGACAATCACATACGCAGGAGCCATTTGGATGATAGGTGGTTGGACTGTTGGTAGAATCATTGCTATAATTATAATTGATAGATTGGATAAGAAGAATGATTACTGAGATTATTTTTATGACTGTTATGTTTGCGGCAATTACCGTTATTATTAAGGGTTGCTGCGGGATTTTAGGAAAGTTCATTAAATGAAGGTTGCCGTTATAAGTATAATGAAAAATGAGGAACAGTTTATTGAACGATGGGCTGAAGCTTGTGCTGATGCCGAGTACCGTATTCTATTGGATACAGGTTCGTCTGATAACTCTGTTGCTTTAGCTAAGAAGTGTGGTGTTACTGTTCATGAGAAGGTTATTGACCCATGGCATTTTGGTCGTGCGCGCAATCACCTGCTTGACTTGATTCCAGAGGATGTAGATTGGATTATAAATCTTGATGTTGACGAGGTGCTGGGCCGTGGTTGGTACGATGCGTTGAAGGGCGTACCAACCGACGGTTCAATCAACAGACCAAGATACGGCTATACATGGAATTGGAAACGCTTTGAGCCAGATACCCAAGGTAAAGTAGATGTGTGGAAGACCATTGAATCAGGTGAGCCTGGTGTGTTCTATCATGGTGACAAGATAACTAAACGCTTTAGTCATCGTTGGGTAAATGCCGTGCATGAAGTTAATGTAACGCAACCTGGTTTTGAAGAGCGTCAAACATTTGTAGAAGGTATTAAGATATACCATTTTGCTGATAATACTAAGAGCCGTGGTTCCTATCTACCTTTGCTTTTGCTTGATGTAGAGGAAAATCCTAACAATGATAGAAATGTTTATTATTGTGCCCGCGAATTGTTTTTCTATGGTAGGCATGAAGAGTCTATTGCGATGTTTAAACGCCATCTTACAATGCCGGAATCTGTTTGGGGACCGGAACGTGCATGGTCAATGCGTTACTTAGCTAAGATGATTCCACATGAAGCAGAACACTGGCATCTACGTGCTTGTGCAGAATATAAAGAAGGTGCTGAAGTATGGACTGACCTTGCTAAATATTATTATGGTAAAGAAGATTGGTTCAACATGTTTTATGCGGCCAAACGTGCATTGACATGCCAACTGTACAAGGGTTTGTATTTAACTGAACCTGATGCGTATGGTTGGTGGCCACAAGATATGGTTGCGCTGTCTGCATACAGACTAGGTTACTTTAAAGAAGCCTTGCACCATGGCCAGATTGCCGTTGACCTGAACCCTGATGACCAAAGATTAAAGGATAATTTAATTTGGTACAAACGAGCTCTCACAGGCGTCACAGTGGTTATACCTACCAAGAGCAACATAAACGGTCTAACAACGCTTACAAGCGTTCTAATGAGCTCTGAAGGGGTGTCTAAGGTCATTGTCGTGGGCGATGGTATCGAAACAGCACCAATGTTAAAAGCTTTACCATCATCGATAATTAAAACCTACGTGCCACGTGGTGCGGGGATATCGGCTATGTGGAACCATGGCATGCAGTTAGCTAATGCAGGTGACCATGTATTTTTTATTAATGATGATGTGACAATAGACACGTCAAGTGTTATGGGAATGATTAATGCTTTGGCTGACGACTCACGCATTGGTTTAGTGTGCCCTAAATATGCTGGTGACAGTGATGTTGATATTATCAGTCACACCACATGTCGTGGCAAGTACGATGGAACCGGTGGCATAGCTGGCTTTGCAATGATGTTGGCTGGTGACCTGGTGCCACACTTCCGTTTTGATGAACGCATGATGTGGTGGTTCTCGGATGATGACCTAGTTAATTGGGTTAACAAGAAAGCTAATCGCTTATGTGTTATATCCGCCAAAGCAAGATGCCATCATGCTCACAGCGTCACTATAACCAGTGACCCACCTGCAAACTTTAGCAAACAAGTAGAAATAGATAGACAAATCTTTGAACAGAAATGGAGTGCATGATGCACCAAGCAGTAACTGATTGGGTATTTCCAGCTTTTCATAATTGGAGAGATGGCAGAACTCATTTAAGAGTATTAGAGATTGGTTCTCTTGACATCAATGGCAGTGTTCGTTCTATCTTTACGCCCTTTGCTGAGAAGTATATTGGCATTGACGTTCAAGAGGGACCAGGAGTAGATATTGTTGCAAGTGCTACAGAGTATCTTAATCCAGGATACTTTGATGTTGTTGTTTGCGCCGAGGTGTTTGAGCATACTCCTGAATGGAAAAAGATTATTAATAATTCTTATGTTAATTTAATGGATGGCGGCATCTTTATCGCTACTATGGCAGGGGAGGGCAGATATCCTCACTCGGCTATGGATGAAAAACCCATCAGAGAATGGGAACACTATTCAAATATAGGCTGGTGGGAATTGAACCAAGCCTTAAAAGCCTTTAAAACAAAGGCGGTTAACGTACTTGGCACCGATACACGATGCCACGCAATAAAATAAGAGAAAAAAAGTTACTATAGATAGGAAGATAATTATGATTGAATATTACAATAGGTTAGAAGATACAGATAAAAAGCTAGAAGCCATCGAAGCATGGCAAAAGAAGAAGCTAATAAAACTGTACGAAAAATCAGAAAAGAAAGTAATGAAGGTGTTTAAAAAGTTAGGCACCACGATACCGGAGGAAGTAAAGCATGTCAGAAAATAAAGCAATAATGGTTCAGGTTGCAGGAAAGATTGCTGGTGAACTGGTTGCCTCGATGCAACTGCGTACAACAGGAGACGTTATGGAATCATTTAACGAAGTCTTTGTTCGTGTGCTTACCGCCATGGATACAACAATCAATGCAAAAGAAGATAAGACAACGAAGGGCGGCAGAAAAATACCAGTGCTTAGCCAAGATGAAATCCAATCAAGATTGAATCAGAAGCTACAAGCTGGAACTGCTGTTACGAGTAACTTAACACACTTCTGAGATGAAACGTTATATTAAAAAGTTTTTAGACATAACTGGAGGGCTGGCATTTACTTTTGCCGGCTCTACAGTTGTGTTTATAACACTGTCTGGTCACACAAGAAAGACCGCTATGATAGCTACTGGGGTAGCGGTTCTCGTACACTACACATACGAATTAACTAAAAATGATTAAGTACATTGAAAATTATTTTGATGCGGCAAGTTATGAATTGCATTCAAAAGAAATTGAAGAACGAGTTAAAGATACAATTTCTATATTAATAAATAAAGAAATATATAAGTATGATTGGTTAAGTTTATTTAAAGTTACTTTCTTTAAAGGAGAATCTCAAGCACCTCATATAGATTTTACTGGTAAAAAAAATCGTCCTAATATTTCATCTGTTATATATTTAAACAATGACTATGAAGGTGGAGAAATTTACTTTCCTGAATTTAATATAGAGATAAAACCTTCAATGAATAGTTTGATTATTTTTAATTCAGATACTGTACATGGAGTAAAAGAAATTACAAATGGCAACAGACAAGCTGCGTCATTTTTCTGGAATGTTAAGGAGTAACAATGCCAAGTAAACAAGTAAAAGGTCATGTTCCTAGTCACGATGTTGAGTATAAAGCCGGCAGGCGTGTTAACTGGAAAAATGATTTAGCTGTTGGTCACAAGGGTGAAGCAATATTCCAACGGCTTTTTAGATTCTTTGGATGAACAACTGTTTGAGATAAAGTTTGACCAATACCGCAATGGTAGAATGGTCGTAGAGTGTGAACAGAATCCTCAGAACAAAGGATGGAAACCATCAGGGCTTATGGTTACCGAAGCCAAGTGGTGGATTTATGTCTTCTCTGCACAAGCATTCATTGCAGTAGAAGTTGCAAGGTTAAAAAAATATCTAGAAATAAATAATGAGATTCCAGTAAAAGAGTTTGCTAAGTTTTCCGCGAATCCAACTAAAGGTTATTTATTATTTCCAGAAGATGTAAGTAAGTTATTAAGTTCAGAATTATATGATTAAGGGGAAACAATGAAAGTTAATAAAAAGGCCCAGAATGTGGTTCATGACTAATAATAAAGATAATTCTATTTATTTTCGTGAGCTTCCGTTAGACACAGAAGAAATTGCACGTATACCTGACCTAACTAAACCAGAAAGTTTTATTCAGGCATTAATGCAAACAGTGCCAGGAGGAAACATTGCGTCATCTAATGAAGAACCTAATCTAATTAGAGAAGCATTGCTTGATTCAATGGAACTAATGACAGACCAAGATAAGTTTATTATCGATGCAGTCTATTGGGAAATGATTACGTTTGAAGAACTTGGTAGCAGGTTGCGGAGTTTCTACACCACACGCATGGAGATTAACTAGAGCAGCAGAAAAGAATCTAAAAGAATTATTAATGATGAACACTACACTAAGGGATTATATTCTGGATGAATCCTGAAGACTGGGCTCGTAGAATATTTTCTGAATCAGAGTTAGAGGAGTTGTCTGTTACCTCTGAAAAGATTGTGCATGATTCGGAGAATGGTATTATAATTAATATTGGTTTGTCCAATGACATGTGCGTCGACTTGGTTGAAGCGTGGGCCAATAGTCATCGCGATATTTTACAAGCTCAGATACACATGCTTCATTTTATTGATGGGTTTATAGATTATCTAAAAAATTATTTAGATGAGGAAGACATTCCATTTGACGAAGGCGATTAATAGTTGTATAATTTGTATATGACAAAAGGACGCAAAAAAAAGAACACACCAAGAAGTGGTAAGCTTCCCGGTGTGCCCAAGTTTAAGATATGGTTTCCAAGTGAACCATTTTTTAATATCTTCTGGAAAGATAGAACTGAAATAAAATTGCTTGAGTTATCAAGACGTATGAATATACCAGCCGGCAATCTGAAAAAAACTGCAAGACCTGGAACCTTAATAAGAGAATCAACAGCTGATTCTTATGCTATCAAGGTTGGTTATCATCCAATGATGATATGGCCTGATTGGTTTAGTGAAGAACCAGAAGAAGGTTCTAATCCAAAGTTCACGGCAGTGAAGAAAGCGGCGGCTTTGAAGCGCCACGCCAAGGAACAAGCCCATATCGTTTATACAGATACGACCCAACCGCCAGATTGCAATCAAGAGTAAGAAGTAAATCTAAATCACCCTTACATACTTGACGTACTGTCTGTTTGTGTATAGAGTTAATCTGTAACACGCCTCTGTCTATAGACTTATTCTTATTAAGAGTCCATGTGACATTGCCATGTTTATCAAACTTAGCATTGATTGCTTTGATGCGGCAACCTGATTCTCTTTTGGCAATATAAATAAATTCTTCTATTGGTAATTTATATCGCTTCAAATGCGGCACTAACCAAGCACACGGGTCTTTAGAAGCCTGTGCAGGTACGGCGCTGCCCAAGAGCAACACGAAAGAAATGAAGATGGAGCGAATCAGCTTGCTGAATCTGCCTTTTTAGCCTTTTTATCTACAGTGCTAAATACTGCGTTAATCTCAGATACTGATAATTTGCCGTCGTCCAAAAAGGCACGAGACAATCCTTCGACTACCACAGCAACACCACCAATGCCAGCCATCATGGCTGCCTTCCACAGTGGTACACCTGCTATTGCACCTGCACCCATGACCGATAGTCCTGAGGCTGCAAAGGTTGCAAGTATTCTAAGAAGTATGTTTTGTATTTGGTTCATATTTCTCTCCTACTTATTTATGGCTCTTTCTTCTTTTATTTTTTGTAAAGCAATTAGTCTATTAAGTTCTTCTGTTCTTCTTTCGGCTTCATTAACTTCTTGATATGGTTCAAGATTACGTAATGGTAAACCTAAAAATCCAGAAATTGTTGAAACATTTTGCGATGTTGGCGGTTCTGTTATTCCACCTTGTTCAGGTTCTGCTAAGAATGCTGGTGTACCAGTGCGTGTTGCATCTCTAATGAATTCGGCAACAGTGTCTGCGGTTAATATTTCTGCTGCTGCAGCTCCAGCTCTACCATAACGTTGTAGCACAGGTCCTAAGATAGTAAAGTTCTTTGCAAGATATTTGCGCAATTTAGCATCTGCTTCTGGGTCAAATTCTTTATTGGCAATTTGTTCTTTTCTAAATGCATCGTAGTTTAACAAGTATTCAAGTGGTGTTCTAACTGCTGGAGTAAGCGATGCAAGAACTCCTCCTGGCGAAGTAAAACCACCAATGTCTTCAGCCAAGCCAGTAAGACCAAGGTCTGGCATCAAGTAAGATGACCCACCAAGATTAAATGGTGCCTTAAAAGCTCCTTGTGTTTGCATGAATAATGGCATCAAATCACTTTCGCCTTCTTCATCTCTTAATCCATTTTTAATTTTTTGATAGATAGTATAAGCCTTTGGATTGGTTGTTAATATTTCTAACATCAATGGTAATGAGCGGCTCATCCACATCCAAAATGGAATGATTTGTTTTAGTACTTCGTCTGCTCTTGATATATCAGAGTAGTCAATAAGATATTTTGATGTGCGGCCAGCTGCTTGTTCTGCTGATAAACCCTTTTTTATTCCATCATATGTCAAAGCAAAACGTGAATAGTTTTCAATAGTATTACCGGCATTACGTGACCAAGTAAGTGGAGTACCAATTATTTCAGATAACTTATTTCTAGCAGTGGCTCCTGTTGCGCCTACGCCTCTAAAGCCAGTTCCTGCTCCTTCAAACACTTCACCCACTCTACCGAATCCAGCAACGCCTACGTTTTCAAGAGCAGTTTTAACGCGTAAGGCTTCTATTGAGCTTATGTCAAAACCAAGTCCACCTTTAGACAATGGGGTAATTATAAAATTTTCTATTAACGCATTCCCACCAGAAATTGGTATGAGTCCAGTAAATCCACCTGTTGCACTTCTAGCTTTAACTGAAGCTTCTTGGGTAAAAGGTAAAACTTTTGTTTTATATTCATTTGAAAACTTTAACCATCTGTCATAAACATCTAACGCTTCATCAATGTTTCTAAAGTCAGCACCAGCAGTAGCCATAAAAAAAGCATTTGAATATGCGTTGCGAGCATGGAATCCTGGAGTTGCAGTTACCCATGATTTGAACAGTCTATTGTATTTACCAATATAATTGTTCATCAAACGTAGTATTTTTGGGTCTTCTAGTCTTCTAAAGTTCTGCACCATGGCAGCGATTTCTCTTTGTGCTTGCACACCAGGAAGAATCTTTTTATTTAATTCAACAAAACCATCATCGGTCACTGCTCTAATTTTTTTAAAGTCTGTAATTGGACGGAAGTCAATTCTGCCACTAATTGATTTTGCTTCTCGGGCCAACGATTCTGCTAAAGCATCAGCTTCCAATGTTATAACAGAACCCATTGATGCTGTTACGTCTGGGTCTCTAGCAAGAGCATCAGCCATTTGTCTAACGCGCTGAACCGATTCTTCAATATCATCAGCAGAAAGTACGCCACCGGGTGTAAGTAACCTTACATTTATATCTTCAATCGTGCTAACAATTTCATCTAACTGCTCTACTGCATCTGGTATTGTTTGTATTGCGGCAATTCGTTGTGGAGTTAATGATGTTTCGACAACTGCGGCAACATCACCAGCGAATGGTTTTGCAGCAACTTCTTCTCTGGTAACTGGTTTAATAAGGCCAGTGCTACCGGTCCTAAGTTCTGTTTCTAATGTTTTTAAGAAAGCAATGTCTGATGCAATATTATCAACTTGATTTGCTAATGCTTCACCAATGTCAGTTGCAAACCAATCAAAATTAATTCCAAGTTCACGACGCATTATTTGGTTTAGTGCTTTTGTTCCACCAGCAACGTCTGCTGCAGTTAAAGTATAAGTTCCAACTTTAGAGCCAGGAGTTAATCTACGAGGTGTGCTAAGTTGACCAAGGAATGTTCTATCAAAGCCCATGAGTTCATCATACTCTTTTGACTTTGTTTTTCTTAATAAGTTTCTTGCCTTGTCACTTAGAACATGTGGAAACCAATTTTCAATTCTTGGAAGGTCTTTTACATCAACTGGGTTAACGCCAGATTTAAGTTGAACTTCTCTATATACATCATTCGAGGCATCCCATATTTCATTAAATGATGCTTTTGTTCTTCTTGCAAAGTTAAGTTCTTGTTCTGTTACTGTGCGTCCAACTTTTGCAGAAACAGCTGCAGCATCGTCGGCTGCAACTCTTACTCCACCTCTAACAGCATCAAATAAATTAACATCTGTATTAACAATAAGTTCTTCTACAGTTTTAGAAAATACACTATCTGCTGAGTTTGCAAATATTGGAGAAGCAATAAAGTCTAACTGCTGTGTTATTTCTTTAGCATTTCTTCTATATATTTTATCTAAAGATAATTCTTTGACTGCGGTTATCGCTCTTTGTCCAGTTAACTCACCAGTGCGCAGTTGCGAGCGAAGATTGCGTATATCTCCTTCTCCAGCAATACCTTTTTTACCAAGGCTTGTAGTCCATTCGATAAATGCTTTACCGGCTTCACTTCCTGCAAAACCACCACGAACAATGTATTCAGCACCAATCATAGGTTTTGTGCCTAATCTTATTGTTGAGGCACTGTTGCCAAAAAGGTTTGAAAATCTTTCACCAAATACTGGTGTCTTAAATTTGCCGGCACCAAAACGAAAGCCACCTTTTGTATAAAGTGCTTCTGCTACAGGGCCACGCATTCCTGCATATCCTCTATTAATAATACTATCAAGAACACCAGGTGTTTTATTTAAAACAGTATCTAAAGATTGCACTCTTGCAAGTTGTGCTGGAGTTAATGTCAATGTGCCAGCTGCTACTTCATCTAATGTTTTAGCTGCAGTTTCTGCAACATCAACAATTATTGCACCAACATCTTCGCGAGCACGTGCACCATACACTCTACGTGGAGTTCGTGTTCTTGCAAAATCTTCTGCGTTCTTTAATAGTAATTCTGGATTAGCTTCTTCTGCTGCAACTGCTGCTGCTCTTTTTGCTGCGGTCTTTTCTGCTGCTTTAAATGCATCATCTGCGACATCAACAACATTTTTTGTTATTAATCCTTCAGCGAACTGTCTTGCTGCATCATCTGCTGCTGCTTTTGCGGCATTTGCTGCTGCGTCTGCTGCAAGTTTTTTTGCACCTGCTTTTGTTAAGGCCTCACCAGTTGCACTAACTGCTGTCTTAATTCCACCTGCAGCAATTGCTTTAAGAAATGATTTACTTATTCCCGTGCCACCACCAGTCAAATATGTTGATGGAGCAAGAAAAACGTCCATGGCAAGTGCGAGTGCAGGATTATCTACAACTTGACTGTAGCCTTTTTGTTCTTGAGATTCTTGAAACAATTGTGTTTCACGAGGAGCATTTGTGATAACACGTCCAAGTTCTGATATAATACCTTTTTTACCAAATGGGTCAGTAAACGAACCAACATCAACTGGTTTGCCTTCATTAGCATTTTGTATTTGATTAATAATTCCAGGAATAAGATTTTCTATTTCAAGTAATTTATCAACTGGATAGAATGGCAAATAAGCTGGACGAATTTTTGTTCCAGGAATTCTAAAATTTAAAACAGAGTTTGCTGCGTTAAATACACTACCGGCAATACCCGTGTCTATATCATCTATTTGTTGTTGAGGTACCTCATAGTAAAGAGCTTCTTCTTTTGCTTGACCTAATTTTATTCTAGCTTCTGATACATCAGCACTAGGTGCAAGCATAAGTGTTGTTGGTTTATTTATAGCCATTTGGCCGGCGGGAGCAGCTGTTACAATTTTTCCAGTAGTTGGTCTAGCAATTGGTGCACGAGAGCCAGTTCCTGTTTGAATTGGCTTTACGGGAGCAGCAGTCGTAGCCTTAGGAATTGTTGTAGTTGTTGTTGTTCCACCGGGCGATGGACGAGGAACTGGTTCACGACTAGATATTCTTGGTGCCATTATAACTTCCTACTTTTTAACGTCGCCAATACGACTTCTTAAACTGCTTTCGTAATTATATGGTGTATCTTTTTTAAGGTCAAGATTTGCAAATATCTTTGCTTCTTCTTGCATATATGATTGCAGTCTGTCGGCTGGAACACCTCGTGCAACACCTCCTGATGTTTGTCTAAACGAAGGTGCAAGATAGCTTGATGGAGTAAAGCCTGGTTTGTCCGCGCCAACAGCTTTCAACCCAGCTTGTCTACCAAAAGCTACATCTTCTTCAGATGGGTTAAGTTTAAACAATGGTGTTACTGGAGCCCCCGGCACATACTTGTATGTAGGGTCAACAACTTTATTTAAAGCTCTAATTATTTGCGGATTAGTGCGAAAGTCAATTGTTTTTGCTGTGTAGTCTGTTTTATCTCCATAAGTAAAAGATGGGTCAGGTAGTTTAGCTTTAAAGTTTTTATCTGTTTTTAACGTACCAAGAGTTTTTTCATCTACCGAAGAAAAATATTTAGCTGCATCGCCATAAATGCTATCGATATCTTTTGTTAAATCATCAGTTGTCAATGCTGGTTTTAAATTTAAAAAATCAGTCTTAAGCAGTCTTACGACTTCTTTTGAAGGAGTACCAGCTAAAAATTCATTAGCAACAAATGAAGCGTAATCGTCAACAATACCTTGTTGGATTTTTTGATAACCATTATAAAAATTTGGATATTGTTTTCCAATACTTGATTTAATTGAGGAAACTTCTCCTGGTTTAATTGCTTCTAAATATGATTCATATTGGTCTGGTACATTTAAACTTGGCAACCATGAAAACAACGTTGGAAACTCAGACTCTGTCAAAGCAATAACCTCTTCATCAAACATGTCAGATGCTTTTTGTGGAGCAATACCTGCTGCTTTTGTTTTTGCTTCATATTGAGTTGCAAATTGTTTTGCTAAAGCTGGAGTAGCACCAGCAGCAATTAATCTTTGTTCAATTTTACTTGCCATAATTAAAATATCCTCCCAGTTTTATAAAAAGGTCCGCCTCTTTCAATGTTAATTGCTTCTTTTTGTTCCGCTGTTAATCCTACTGGTCCCGTAGGTTCTTCTTTAACTTCTTCTACTTTTGGAGGTGTAACACAATTTCCATTTGCATCTTTTACTTTTCCTGGAGGACATATGTATCCAGTTCCTACCAATGATGCTAGTGTATCTTGAATTGTTTGTTGACGTGCAGCTGCTTCTCTTTCAAGAGTTAATCTTTCTGCTGCGGCTTTAGCTTGAATGTCTGCTAATGATGCTAGTCTTTGCTGTTCTAATGAACCTTCTTGAGTAGCTCTACTTTGTGCAAGTTGTGTGCCTGCAACTGTTCGTGCCATTTGAGCTTCAGACATTCTAGACTCTTGACCAGCTTGCTGTAGTCTAGCCAATGTATTTAATAATTCGTTGTAGTTTTGCGCACCACCTTGAGCTGCTTGTTCAAGAGCGGTAATTGTTGGTTCGACTGGTGCAGTTGGAACTCCTTGACCAGCCATATATTGTGCTAAATCATTTCTAACTGGTTGCGCTTGTGCTCTTGTTGCTTGAGTAAAAGCAGTTGGTTGATTTTGTGTTAAGTAATTCGTTAACGCATTGTAACCAGCTGTTGTTAGTTGTTCTCCACGGCCATAAGATTCTGCCAGCTGCTTCATCAATGTATCATATTGGTCTTGTACATATTTTTCGCTGACGCCTTTTTGACCACCAACTAAGTCAATAAGTTTTTGAGGAGCTCCTTGTCCTAACAATGACTGTAAATACTCTGCTTGATTTGTAGCCCCAGCTTGAGTTCTCTGTATGGCTGCAACAGCAGCTTCTTGTTCAGCTATTGCTTTTTGTGCATCAAGAATATATTTTAATCTATTTGTTTCGGCATTGATTAATTTAGAATCTGTGCTGCCATATGTTTTGTAAAATTCATCTCCTGGAAGTGCCATATCATCCTACCTTAAATTTAGTAAAGCTTGCGCGTCCGCAGCTATTTGTCTAGCTTTTAGTGATTCTAAATCAGCAATACCTTGCTCATAACTAGCTAAACCTTGAGTTTGGGCTAGGTCATAGCCTCTCGTAGTTCCAGCTAAATCTTCTCTAGCATAGCCCAATTGCTTTGCTCTTTCTTTAGAATAACTTTGTAAGGCACGATTGTATACTCCAGAGCGAGTACTTATTCCAGTTAAACCTCTGCGACCATAAGATGATGTTAATCTTGGAACATCACCCATTCTACCAGTCGGCGTTGTACCAAATGCTGATTCCTCAAGCTGTGCTATAGGACGCTGTCCACGAACCTCAGCCAAATACTTTTGATAGGCTGTAAGGGCGGCTTGCTGTCCAAATTGATTAAACAGCCTACGTCTTGTCTCTTCGAATACACTTGGGTCAAATGCCATAAATTAAATCTCCTATAATACTACGTAAATATTACCTATTGTACTCATACCACTTGACAACAGCATATCGAGTACCTTTAGTT
>TARA_R110000823_G_scaffold130015_27_pt1 | contig 23313 bp, 23 predicted proteins | sample TARA_R110000823 | Tara Oceans TARA_R110000823 (sample SAMEA4397722) | marine metagenome | biome: Polar Biome; feature: [DCM] deep chlorophyll maximum layer (ENVO:01000326); material: water (ENVO:00002006), including particulate matter (ENVO:01000060) such as... | depth 20 m | reverse complement strand
CAACCTTGGCAAGGTTGCGCTCTACCAACTGAGCTATTCCCGCATACCATCGCGTTTAGCCACCGCCGTGGTGTCGCCGGAACCGGCGAGGCTGCCTATTGTATGCACCCAACCCTGCGAGTCAAGAACAACCGCAGGCTTTTAGCTGCAAACTCCTGAATTAAAAAGAGTTATCCCTGCTCCTGATAACCTGCCATGCAGCTTTCAGGTAAATGAACATGGACCACAAGGTCAATATGGCAGCGGTATACAGAACCATGTAGCACAGCGCGAGGAGCCAGTGCTCGCCCTGCCCCGGGCCAATCGCCAGGAGGCCGGCAATGGCGATCATCTGGAACGTGGTTTTTATCTTTCCGATGTAGGAGACAGCGACCGATGTGCGTTCCCCCAATTCCGCCATCCATTCCCGCAGTGCCGAAACGACAATTTCCCGGCCAATAATAACGCAAGCCGCCAGTGTGAAAAGCATAGTGTCATGCTGTTCTACCAACAATACGAGTGCGACCGCTACCATGAGTTTATCTGCGACGGGATCCAGGAAGGCCCCGAACGCAGTCATCTGGCCAAGACGCCTCGCCAGGTAACCATCAAACCAGTCCGTGATTGCGGCCAGGCCGAAGACAGCGGCAGCCACCAACATATGATTGTGGAACGGCAGATAAAATACGACCACCAGCACGGGTATCAGGAGAATCCGCAGCATAGTCAGGGCATTGGGAATATTGAGGGGCATGAGTCGAGTCTGATTCTGAGTGTGAGCCAAGCGGCCCAACCCGCCACGGTCTGTATCGGCATACTACCGCATAGCGACTTCAGCGCAAGAAACTATGCATCCCCAAGGTCGTGCGGTTGTCCTGCCCTTCGGGCTGGATTCGCTACGTTTTAGCGGACCGACAGGCGGTGAGTTGCGCCGTCCCGCACAACCTTGATGCTATATGCAATATCCATTGTATCCAATTGTTATGGATCAACTTTTAAACAACGCGCGGCCTGCGAGGAGAAGCCTTGCCAAGCCGCGTCAGGATGCTTTACAGTTAGCCCGACACTAGCCGATCAAGAGGATAAAACGCGCCCGAAAACGCTGTTTTTGCTGGCATGGTACGAAACTTGCTTAACCTTTGTGACAGAACAAATACAAGGCTTGAAGGCCTCAACACAGATTCAGCGCGAGCGATAATAATGCCAAGCCGCCACAGTGTCATAGCAGTACTTTCCTGTTTTCTGCTCGGAGTGCAAAGCTTTGCGGTTCAGGCTGGCAAGATCGACGCAGAACGCGTTGCGATCGTTCACAGCATCAATGGGCTGCAACTTGTCGAGCAAAAGCTGAGGCTTTCGCAGCTATTTGATTTCTCGCCTCTAACGAACAAAGGGCGCACCCGCCTGCCGCCGGGCTTCTCGGACCCACTGGGAACGGGCTCAGAACACACCATGACCGTGTTTTCAGGCGCGGTGCAGAATATGGACATACTCGGTGACTTCCATCCGTCCAATCCTTTCGATCCCACTGAAGTCGCACCCACGCTGGAGAGTCTGCAGACTTCCTTCCTGGTGAACCTACTCGTCTACAGCGCGCCACTGCCGGCCAAAAGCGTCCTGGTAAGCAACCAGTTGAACCTCATGTACTCGCCGAAAAGCGAGCTCAGCGAGCGGCCAAAAACCATTGAGACCAGCCCCCTGAACCTGGCGGGCTTCGGCTCAGTAAAAGAACACCCCGGCCCGGTAAGCCTGCACTGGACCCAGTGTCCGGACTATGAGTTCAAGCGCTACCTGATGAACAAAACCACGGCGAAAAAGGCCAGCCCTACGTTGCGGCGCAACAGGCCACGGCCGGATTGTTTCGTAATCTGATAAACAGCGTGCGGCTTCCTCCGGGACAGCTCAATTTGGATCATGCAGATGGTCGTAAATTTTCTGGGCTATGGTGGCACTGATTCCTGCAATCTTTTTTAACTCGTCTACATTGGCATTCTGTACTCCCTGGGCGCTGCCAAAATGACGCAGCAATTCACGTCTGCGTTTGGCACCAACGCCCGGTATATCCTCCAGCGCAGAGCGTCGCCGAGACTTGTCCCTGCGCCCTCGGTGGCCGGTTATGGCAAAACGGTGCGCCTCATCCCGTATCTGCTGGATAAGGTGCAGTGCCGGACTGTCACCTCGCACCACCTGTTCACGACCACTTGCTCCGTGTACCAGCGTTTCAAACCCGGCTTTGCGCGTGAGACCCTTTGCTACACCGATAACCTCCACACCGCTTATTTGTAGCTCTTCCAGCACGGCAAGCGCCTGCGCTACCTGCCCTTTGCCGCCATCGATAAAGAGGATGTCAGGTAGCGCCGCTTCGCCCGCCTTCAAACGCTGATAGCGTCGCGACAGAGCCTGGCGCATGGCGGCGTAATCGTCGCCGGCGGCCACGTCTTCAATATTGAAAATGCGGTACTCGGACTTGCGCGGGCCATTTTGATCAAACACTACGCAGGACGCGACCGTCGCTTCACCCGAGCTGTGGCTGATGTCAAAGCACTCCATGCGTTCTGGCAACTCGGGTAGTTCCAGCAAATCCTGCAGGGCATGCACACGGCCGAGAATATTCTGCCTGGCTGCAAGATGTGACTGCAAATTGGTTTCAGCCGTCTGCTCAGCCAGTTTGAGCCAGCGTGCTCGCGCGTCGCGCACACGCGCGCGCAGTTTCACCTGCCGGCCCGATTGCAACGAAAGCGCTTCGGCAATCATATTCGCATCTTCCGGCGCCGCATTGACAACCAACTCCGCCGGCAGCGCGCGGGACTGCCCGAGATAGAACTGTGGAATAAAAGCACCCAGCACCTGCGATGGATGCTCGTCCAGCTTCAGGGGGGGGTAATAGGTTTTGCTGCCCAGCACGCGAGCTCCGCGAACAAACAGTACCTGCACGCAGGCCCGTCCATGTGAGGTTGCGGCCGCGAGTATGTCCATATCTCCCACCGCGCCTTCAATACCCTGACTCGCCTGCACATGCTGTAGCTGGCTTATCTGGTCGCGGTAGACTGCCGCCTGCTCATAGGCAAGCTCAGCCGCGGCCGACTCCATGTCGTCGGCGAGCCGTACCAGCAACTCCTGGGATTTCCCGCGTAGAAATAACTCGGTGTTTTCGACCTGGCGCGCGTAGTCCTCCTCGCTTACCAGTTGCACGCATGGAGCGGTGCAGCGACCGATCTGGTGTTGCAGGCATGGCCGGGAACGGTTGCGGAAGTAACTGTCTTCACACTGGCGAACCTTGAATACCTTTTGCAGAAAATGTAGCGATTCACGCACGGCCCCGGCACTCGGATAAGGACCGAAATAGGTCCCTTTCTGGCGCTTTGCACCCCGGTGCAGGGCGATTCGCGGGTAGGTGTCTTCGCTCGAGAGAAAAATATAGGGATAGGATTTATCGTCACGCAGCAGAATGTTGTAGGGCGGCCGGTGGCTTTTGATCAGGTTGTGTTCAAGCAGCAGCGCATCCACCTCGGTAGAGGTCACCGTAACCTGAATATCGCTTATGCGCGCCACCAGCGCCATTGTCTTTGTAGTGAGGCCTCGCGCGCGGAAATAGCTGCCGACCCGGTTTTTGAGGTTTCTCGCCTTGCCGATGTAGAGAAGCTCGCCGTGTTCGTCGTACATCTGGTAGACACCCGGCCGGCTGGTCAGTGACTGTAAAAACGCCTTGTGGTCAAAACTGCTCACGGGCGCCTCCGTAAACCCGTGGCTCTATCACCAGCGATACACCAAAGGTCTTGAACACACTCAGTGCGATATCCCTGGCCAGAGCGAGCAGCGTCAGGCCGGTGGCCTCTCCGCGGTTCACCAGTACCAGCGCATGCTCGGGATGGACCCCGACAGTCCCGCGAGTGCACCCCTTCCAACCGCAATACTCTATCATCCAGCCGGCTGCCAGCTTCACGCCACCGTCCGACTGGGGGAAAACCGGAATCGCTGGATAACTTGCCTGCAGGGCGTGTGCATCCTCCGCGGTAACCACCGGATTCTTGAAGAAGCTTCCCGCATTGGGTTCAACCGCCGGATCCGGAAGTTTAGTTGAACGAATAGCCACTACGGCGTTAAAAACGTCTTGTGGCGAGGGTGAAGGTATTCCGGCGGCATCCAGCCATGCCGCCAGCGCGGCGTATCGGGTATCCACCTCCGGCCTCAGGCTGAGCGTGAAATCAACGGCAGTGATGATAACCTGATCACACAGTTGCGATTTGAAGACACTGTCCCGGTAGGCGAAGCCGCAGGCATCGCGCGGCATCGTGAAAGGACTGGCATCGTTCAGGTTCACGCCATGCACCTGATGCACGCTATGTTCGAGCTCAACGCCGTAAGCGCCGATGTTCTGCACCGGAGCGGCACCCACAGTGCCGGGAATCAGCGCAAGATTCTGTAAGCCGTAGTAGCCCTGCTGCAGCGTCCAGACAACCAGTTCATGCCAGTTTTCTCCGGCACAGACCCGCAAAAGCACATGCTGTGCTGTTTGTTCCAGTAGCGTGATTCCACGATTGACCAGTCGCAACATGCACGCGTCCACGTCACCCGCAAATACAATATTGCTGCCTGCACCGAGGGGAATCACTGCCCTGCCCTGGCTGCGCGCCATGCTGAGCGCCGCAGACAGCTCATCCTCGCTATCCACCGTCGCCAGCAACGCCGCCCGGGCCGGCAGCGCAAGCGTGTTGAGCTGCTGCAGTGGCGCGTTCTCAAGCACTCGCATGGGCGATATGCTTGTTGCGCAACAACTCCTGCAGCAGGCCTTCACTCGCGGCTGCTACCAGATCCAGTACCTGGCTGAACGACTCCTTGCCTGCATGATATGGATCGGGCACCTCGGCTACGTCGCGGTCACACGCAAAATCCATAAACAAGCGCAAATGGCCCTGGAAGTCCTGCGGGCACTGGCTTTTCAGCACGGCCAGGTTGGCGCTATCCATCGCAAGGATATAGTCGTAACGAACAAAATCCTGCGCGCATAGCTGCCTGCCCCGCAGACCGCTGATATCAATGCCGCGCAATGCGGCCGCATGGGTGGCACGTATGTCCGGTGCTTCAGCCACGTGCCACCCGGAGGTACCGCAGGAATCCACCCGCACCTGATCGCGTACGCCGTGGCGGACCAGCAGGTTCTCAAACACACCCTGGGCCGTGGGTGAGCGGCAGATATTGCCGAGGCATACAAACAGCACGCCGGGGGTAGCCGTTTCCATCAAACGCTCTCCCGCTGGGCGAATACGGCTCGCACCTGTTCAAGATCCGCCTGGGTATCCACCCCACTCGGCACCGCTGCCATTGCCTCGTCAACGCGTATCTGCGTGCCCTGATGCAACGCCCGAAGTTGCTCCAGTTTTTCGAGCTGCTCCGTGGGCGCCGCGGGCCACTTCACATATTTATGCAGAAAGCCTACCCGGTAGGCGTAGATGCCGATATGTCGAAACCACGCCCCCTCTGCAGGCATCTGCGCAGTCGTCGAGTGAAATGCGTCCCGCGGCCAGGGCACGGGTGCACGACTGAAATACAGCGCCATGCCCGCTGCATCGCGCACCACTTTAACCACGTGCGGGCTGGTGAGATCCTCGATGCGTTCAATACGCTCGCACAGTGTGGCCACGCCTGCCCCGTCACTCTGGGCGAGGTTCCGGGCCACCTGGTCGATCACGGCAGGTGGAATGAGCGGCTCATCCCCCTGTACATTCACCACCACCGCCCGCGGGTCCATCCGCAGTGCCTGTACCACCTCCTGCAGCCGGTCCGTGCCCGAGGGGTGATGTTCAGCGGTGAGGATCGCCTCGCCACCAAAGGCACTGGCGACGTCGAGCACACGCTGGTCATCGGTGGCGATAACGACGCGGCTGGCAGCGCTGCAAGTGGCCTGCTCCCATACACGCTGCAGCATCGGCTTGCCCTGAATATCCAGCAGGGGCTTGCCCGGCAGGCGGGTGGAACCAAAGCGCGCTGGAATAATCACTGTAAACGGCATGCGAGAGCTCCGGGGGTCAATTGCTGGCGAGGTGGATCACGTCATCTACCAGGCGTTGCGGCAATCGCGCGCTCACCCTGAGATACCAAGCGTTGCCTCCAGCCAGGCCCACACATTTTACCGCGTCTTTTTCGGTCATGATAATGGGTCTGTCTGCCAGATGGGCGAAATCGGCGCGACTGTAGTGATGATGGTCTGGAAAAATTCTTGGCTCCAGCTGAAAGCCGACAGCGCGCAGGCTCGCGAGGAAGCCTTCAGGACTGCCCACACCCACGACGGCATAGACATCCGAGCCCATTGAAGTCGGCGTGAAGGCTGTCTGCTGTCCCGTCTTAAGATTAACCAGGCATTCAGGCTGCAGTATCACATCGGCACTGTCATCAATGCCGCGCGAGAGCACATACTCCGCCTCGGCCAGCCGTGTGAGAGGTTCTCGCAACGGGCCGGCTGGCAGCAAGCGCCCATTGCCAAACGCGCGATAGACGTCGAACAGCACCACCTCCATATCGCGTGCCAGGGCGTAGTGTTGCAAGCCATCGTCACTGATAATGACATCCACCTGCGCAACAGCCATAAGCTGACGCGCAGCCTCCGCTCTGACGGGAGCGGTGACACAGGGGCAGCCTGTTCGACGCTGTATCACCAACGCCTCATCCCCGCAGTCGGCTACCGTACTACCGGGGCCTACCACGTGCGGGGAGTGACTGCGCCGGGCACGGTATCCGCGGCTCACCACACCAGCCCGCAGGCCATGTTGGGACAATGCCTGCACCAGTGCTATTACAACCGGCGTTTTGCCTGTGCCACCCGCAGTGATATTGCCGATCACGATCACCGGCACGGGCGCCCGGTATACGCGGAGAAGGCCGAAACGATAACAGGCGCGACGAACTCCCACCAACACACGAAATATCGCGGCGAACGGTTGCAGCAGAACAAGCCATCTGTCGCCGCGCAGCCAGGCGCGTTCAAGCGTGTGTCGCCAGCCGCTGATCAATCCGCGAATTCCCGCGCATGCAGCTGTCGATACAAACTCGATTGTGCCAGCAGCTCAGCATGGCGACCACTGGCGACGACCCTGCCAGCCGCGAGCACAATGATGCGATCGGCAGATTCCACCGTAGCCAGCCGGTGAGCGATGATCAGCGTAGTACGACCTCGCGTTGCCTCTGTCACCGCTTTGCGTACTCGATACTCAGTTTGCGTATCCAGGGCTGAGGTAGCCTCATCCAGAATCAACACGGGCGCGTTTTTCAGCATGGCTCTGGCCAGCGCAACCCGCTGTAGCTGTCCACCACTGAGCCCTTCTCCATCTTCCCCGAGCAGCGTATCCAGCCCCTGGGGCAAAAGATGCACAAACTCATCGCACCCCGCCGCGCTTATTGCCTCCAGCGCTTTGCTCTCGGGGCTGTCCCGAAGCGCACCGAAGGTAATATTGTGATACACACTATCGCGAAACAGTGGTGGACGTTGCGAGACCTGCGCAATTTGTTCACGCAGGCATGCCAGCCGGTAGTTTTCAATCGGGACGCCGTCCAGCAAAATGCTGCCTTCGGGTGGATCATAGGCCCGCGTCAGCAGGCGAGTGAGCGTGGTTTTGCCACTACCGGACGGCCCGACAAAGGCGATAGTTTCTCCCGCGGCAATCTCGAGCGTGACATCTTCGAGCGCCGGACGCTCGCCACCCGGGTAGGTGAAACTGAGGTGCCTGATACTGATATTCCCCGCAATTCGCGGGACGCTATGGGTGCCGGTGTCGCGCTCGGAAACCGCATCGAGTTGCGCAAAAATGTCCTCGACGGCCGCGAGGCCGCGCTGCAGAACACTCTGTACGCCACTCAGCTGGCGCAACGGCTTCCCCAGTTGCACGGCGGCAACCAGAAACGCCACCAGTGAGCCCGCGGAGAAGCCGGCAATGACTGACGGGCTGAGTGCAAACCACATGAGTACCGCGAGTGACAGAGAAAGCAGAACCTGCAGCGTGGGTGTGTTCAGCGCCTCTACAAATGCCAGCTTCAAAGTTTGCTCGCGGTTCGCTTCACTGGCGGACAGAAATCGCTGCTGCTGAGCCTGCTGGCCGCCATACATTCTGATTTCGTGTACTGCGCCGAGTACTTCTGTGGATATTTGCGTAACATCGCCCATGGAGGCCTGTATACGCCGGCTGTAGCGGCGGAAGTGTCGCCCTGCCGTTGTCACCACAAAGGCAATCACAGGCGCGACAGCGAGAAACACAAGACACAGTTTCCAGTTCAGGTAGAGCATGTAGGAGACGAGGCCGATGACCACAAGGCTCTCGCGCAGAATGGTTTTCAGTGCCTTGGTAACGGCACCTGTCACCTGGTCTGCGTTATAGGTGATGCGTGAAACCAGAGTGCCCAGATTGTTCCCTTCATAATAGGCAAGCGGCATCGACAGCATTTTGTCAAACAGGCCTCGCCGCAGGTCGTGCACCAGATTGCGCGCCACCAGGCTGACGAAGTAACTGCCGGCGAAAAAGCCGACGCCGCGAAACAGGGTCAAGCCCACCAGCAGCACAGGCACCGCAATTCGCACGAAATCGAGTCGCTCGCCCACGGGCACGGCAAACGCCGTATACATAATGCCGGATATAATTCCCGTAGACGCATCGGCGGGCTCCCCCATGGCGTCCAGCAGGAACTGCATGAGATCAGCCAGCAATACCACGCCAGAAGAGTACAGTCCGAAGCCCAGCAGGCTTATGGCGAAAAAATGCCAGTAAGGGGCGACAAAGGCAAGCAAACGCCGGTAAAGCGCCCAGTCAGTGACATGCCCGGGGCGTGAACGTGGTAGTGGCCTAGCCATCGTCCGGCGACTTTGGCGAAGTCGCTGGCTGGCGGGTGGTAATACTCAGGTGCACGAAGCCCATCTGCCCTGCCGCGTCCATTGCCCTCACCACGTCCTCATGTGCTGCCTGCGCATCGGCAGTAATGATCATTGGCAGCGTTGTATCGCCTCGTGCCTCTTTGTAAATCGCTGCCTGCAGCGTTCGCATACGCGTATCTACCAGGGCGCGACCGTTCACACGGTAGGCGCCGCTCTCGTCGACGAGTATTTCTATCTGTGACTCCACACTGTCGCGCGGCTCGCCTTTTGCTTCCGGCAGGTCAATGCTAAGTTGTGTTTCGCGAGTAAAGGTCGTTGATACCATGAAAAAAATCAGCAGCAGGAATACCACATCAATCAACGGGGTCAGATTAATGCCTACCTCTTCCCGGCGTTGACGTCGGAATTTCAAGCGTCGTCTTCCGTGTTCTCTTCGCTGTGCAGGGCGTCTACCAGTTTGATGGTTTCCTGCTCGAGCTCCACGACTATGCCGTCGATCCGGCCAATGAAGTAACGGTGCATTACCAGAGCGGGAATTGCGACGGTCAGGCCGGCAGCAGTAGTGATCAATGCCTCGGAGATACCGCCCGCCAACGCACTCGCGTTACCCGTGCCCTGGGCCATGATCTCCGCAAAGACCTTTATCATGCCCACCACGGTGCCGAGCAATCCCAGCAGTGGCGCTACCGCCGCGATGGTACCGAGCGTGTTTAGATATCGTTCCAGTTCATGCACGACGTGCGCAGCCGCCTCCTGAATGCTCTCTTTCATCACATCGCGACCGTGGTAGGCATTGCTCAGCCCAGCGGCCAGTATCCGTCCAAGTGGCGAAGAATCGCGCAGGGTACGCAGGCGGGAGGCGTCCAGCTCACCGCGCTTCAATTGCTGCCACACCGTGGCGAGCAGGTGCGGAGGCGCGATCTTCCTGGGGTTGAGCGTATAGAGTCGCTCTATGCAAATTGCCAGCACCAGCACGGAACTGAGTACGATCAGCACCATGAGCCAGCCGCCGGCCACCAACAAATCAAGCACCTTGATACCCCTTTTTCGCGTCCAGGCATCCAGTATACGCCCAGCACTCTGGTGCGTGAAGCTCGGGCCGGGCAGCTACATCCAGTAACGGCGGCGTGATTCGCGCCAGAGTCTGCGTTCGAGGCTGCCCCCGGGGTCCAGGACGAATTCCTGCGCACCTGTCAGAGCGGTATTGAGTACCGCGGTCGCAACGATCTCCTGAGTCTTGCCGGCATACGCAGCCAGGCCCATCGCCTCAAGCCGATACACCACAGCCGGGTGGGGATGACCAAAACGGTTCTTGTAACCACTACTTACCAGCGCGCTGTGGGGCCGCACCTGTTTCAGCAGGGCATAGGATGTGGACGTGTTACTCCCGTGGTGGCCGACCAGAAGCAGGTCAGCCGCAAGCTCGCCTGGCCAGAAGCGCACCAGCTCGCGCTCTCGCTGCGTATCGATATCGCCGGGCAGCAACATGCGAAGTTCGCCATGGATTATCTGCAGCACACAGGAACTGTTGTTGCTGCTCAGACCATTCTCCCGCGCTGGCGAGAGGAACCGCAGTACTGCTCCGCCCGGCCAGCGCCAGCTCTCGCCCGCCACGCAGGGAAGGCCAACCCGCGGAGACACGACAGACTCCCCGCCGTATCTCACGCGCTCCACGGGGAAGCTGTTGAGCATGTCTCGCATTCCGGCACTGTGATCCATATCGGCGTGGCTGATAACCAGAGCGTCGAGTTTTTGCACCCCCGCTGCCCTGAGATACGGAATGACGATGCCAGCGGCTAAACTGCGACGCCCGGCCCCTCCACCACCGGTATCGTAAACAAGGGCACGCGCTCCAGCCCTCACCACCACGGCGGTGCCCTGACCGACATCGAGTACCGTCACTCGCAACGGGGCCTTGCGCAAAGTGGGCAGCGCATCTGATGGCACCAGCACCAGCGGCAGGAACAGCGCTGCGCTCAGTGTACGATCCCTGATTGACAGGGGCATCGCCCATAACAAGGCACCCAGGCCAGCGAGCACCAGCGGCAGCGCGCTGCTTTGCAAAGGCGCATACACAACACCGTTTGCCGCCAGCGCGAGAGCCTCCGCCGGTGATAAAAGTCGCGCTACGGGCCATATCGCCAGCAGCCAGAGCTGCTCCGCCAGCGGGAGGGCCAGCAGGTGCGCAAACGCAGCCAGCAATGCCAGCGGCACGACATACAGGCCTATCAGCGGGATCATGACGAGGTTGGCCAGCATCGCCACAAGGCTTCCGCCGGCAAAAAACCAGCCGCCCAGTGGCAGCATCACCAGCGACATGTAAAGATGCGTGCCCAATAGATTGCGGACCCGGCCATGTCGCTTTTGCCATACTGCCAGCCATAGCAGCGCGCCCACCGCCCCAAACGACAGCCAGAACCCGCTACCCGTGGTAGCGAGCGGGTTTAGCACCAATACCATTGCCGCCGCCAGTAACAGGTTGCCCGCCGGCTTGCTTTGTCTGCCGAGAACTGGCGCCACGGCAAAGGGCAGCAACATGCACAGAACGCGCTGAGTCGGTAATGAGAAGCCGGCAAGCAGTGCGTAAGCAAGCGCCAGACCCAGCCCGCATATTGCCGGAAGCGCGACGCCCCACACCATCCTGGCAGGGAAAACGCGCATCAGCAGCTTACCCAACAGGAAACCCAGCCCGGCCATCAGCCCCACATGCAAACCAGAGACGACCAGTAAATGATTAATGCCGAACTGTTGAAACAGGCTCCACAGACGGTAATCCAGCGAACTCTTGTCGCCGATGGTCAGGGCGCGCAGAATGCCGCGGGCGTCCACGCCCACAGGCAAGGCGTCGATTGCCTCTCCCACTGCCTGGCGCAAACTATGGTGGTGATAGCGCAAACCGGCGGCATCGGGGAGTTGCGTAGCCAGCCCGCGCGTCGGCACGCTGCCAACCGCATCGATTCCCCGGCGCGCAAACCAGCCCTGCGCGTTGAACGTTCCCGGGTTCGCCAGGCCCCAGGGTCTTTTCAGAACTGCCTCAAACCGCCAATGATCGCCCGCTACCATGGTTTCCGGGCCATAGTAAGAGATGCTGATCTTTCGCGGCCCGCGGCAGGCAAGCGGCTCTATATGGCGAGTGACAAGATCAAAACGCTGGCGCACTGCGCCATCTTGCATCTCATCGCGCTCGGGCAACGAGGCGATTGTGCCGGTGACGGTTGCGAGTTTTCCCGAGCAGGGTTCATCCAGGCGGGAAGCGAGCAGCGCATGGCCGTGTAACAATCCCACACAGCAGCCACATGCAAGCCCTGAAGCCAGGTTCACCAAAGGCGATGGAGCTCGCAAGGGCAGCACTGCAGGCAAAGCTGCCAGAGCGAGGACATACAGTGGCGGAAGCCAGGGCCAGCCCGCAACACTGGCTATTCCGATGACCAGACCGATCATCCATGATCGCATTTGCAGCGTCCTGCGAAGCGTGCTTGATTGTCATCCGGCAACCCGCATAATGAACCACCAGCCTGACCAGCGGCGTTGGCAGCATTAGCAACGAGGATGCCGACTGTCGCAGTGAAGCATACACACAGCGCCAATGGCACATCCTCTGCGACCTTCCTGAATATGCCCAAGAAAACGCTAAAATCCATAGTTCCCAGCGCCGCGCGCATTCGCGGCATCGGTGCGCTGCATATCCTGGGAGACTGGATCTACGCCGGCAATCTCTGGCATATCAACCGCTACTCGAGCTCAATGGCCTTTTTCGTCGGGCTGTTTATCGCCTTCATGCCCGTACCCGGGCAGATGCTCATAGCCGCAGCGCTTGCGGTAATTCTGAAGTGTAATCTGCCGTTGTCGGTCGGCCTGGTTTGGCTGACGAACCCGGTCACCATGCCCGCTGTCTACTTCATGGCGTACAAGGTGGGTGCACTGATACTGGAAACACCGGTGGAACGCCTGAACTTTGAACTCAGCTTCCACTGGTTGACTACCAGCCTCGCGGCAGTCTGGAGGCCATTCCTGCTGGGCTGCGTAATCTGCGGTCTGTTCTTTGGTTCGTTCGGCTATTTCCTCATCAGCCAGATATGGCGCTGGCGCGTCTCCTACCTTTGGCGCCAGCGCAGATTGCGGCGCGAGCAGATCCTCAGAGATCGTCAGTGAGCACGCGGGCAGGCAGAAGGCGAGCAGCGCGTCGCGCGGGGTAGATAGCCGCTAGCAGGCACATCAGCAGGGCCGTACCGGCGACAAGAAGCACATCTGCGGGCAATAAACTGACGGGTACAAACGACACCGGGTAAACATCGGTACTGAGAAATCGGATATTCAGTACACCTTCAAGCCAGGCGACAAAGGTCGGCACGGCAAGACTTCCTGCCGCCCCAAGCAGGCTGCCAAAGAGCGCACCAACCAGACCGATCATCGTCCCCTGCAACAGGAAGATCCAGGCGATATCAGCGCCCGAGGCGCCCAGTGTGCGCAGAATCGCGATATTGCCCCGTTTGTCCAATACCACCAGCACAAGAGAGGACACCACGTTGAACGCGGCTACTGCGATAATCGAGAGCAGCAGTATGGTCACCAGGCTGCGTGACAACTGAATGGCAGAGTAGAGATTGCCGTGCGTCATCATCCAGTGCGTTGCATAGTATCCGGGAGGCAGGCTCTGTGTGAGTTGCCAGGCGATGCGTTGCGCGTCGAACAGATCGTTGGTGGCGATGCGAAACCCACTCACCTCGCCGTCGAGACCGGCGATCTCCGCGGCCATCGGCAGGTGCAGCAAAGCGAGGTTCTGATCCAGTTCAGTGCCAGTATCGAGAATCGCCAGCAATTCCAGCGATTCGAATCTTGCCGCCTGCGGCCGCAGCGTCCCCTGCCCCTGCGGTACAACGAGGGTCAGACGCTGGCCCGGCCTCACATCCAGTCGCTCGGCGATACCGCGCCCGAGAATCAACCCATCGCGACGACCGCGAAAGACGCTTACCGCGTCTTTGCCCAGATAGGCAAGGACAGCGGAAGGCTCATCATCACCGTCTGTTGCAATGCCGATGCCGCGCGCGGTTTCGATGTCGGCGCCGCGCATCAGGAGTGTGTCAAATTCCACAAAGGGCGTCGCCTCGCGCACCTGGGGGTGTACGCGCAGTTTTTTCAGGTGAGCTTGCCAGTCGCTTGCGGGAATAGTGGAATACACGGTTATGTGCGGCACGAGCGATAGAATCCGCTCACGCATTTCCTTGTCAAAGCCGTTCATCACTGACAGCACGATAATCAGCAGGCCTACCGCGAGCACCAGACCGAGTATTGACAGCGATGACAGGAAAGTAGAGAGATTGGAGCGCCCCGACGGAAAGGTGTAGCGCAGCGCTATGCGCAATCGCTCGCGGTGGGTCATGCCAGCTTCCCGGCTTTCAGCTCCAGGGTTCGATGCATGCGTGCGGCAATCGCCGGATCATGTGTTACCACGATAAAAGAGGCGCTTTCGGCGCCCAGTTCATCGATCAACCCCAGTACCTGCTGTGCGGAGTGTGGATCGAGATTACCCGTGGGCTCGTCGAGAAGAACACAATCCGGTCTGCCCACCAGGGCCCGGGCGATGGCTACGCGCTGGCGTTCACCGCCAGATAGTTGCCCCGGGCGATGCGTGGTGCGCTCTTGCAGGCCGACTCTGGCGAGTATTTCACGTGCGCTGTTCCAGGCGTCCTTCCGGCCGATTCCGCGAATCAGGAGCGGCATGGCCACGTTTTCCAGCGCATCGAACTCCGGAAGCAGATGGTGGAACTGATAGACGAAGCCCAGGCGCCTGTTGCGCAACCCGCACAGCGCGCGCTCCGAAAGCTTGGCGAGATCCTGCCCCCCGAGCACTACCTGACCTCCACTGGGATGATCCAGGCCGCCGAGAATATTCAACAACGTAGACTTGCCCGACCCCGAGGCCCCGACGATGGCTATTTTCTCGCCCGCGGCCAGCGCGAGATCGATGCCGTCGAGCACGCGCACCGAACGATCACCATCCTCGTACACTTTGCTGATACCGTTGCAGCGCAACACGACATCACTCATAACGCAGGACCTCAGCCGGCGCTATTCGCGCTGCCCGCCACGCCGGATACAGCGTGGCTGCGAGACTCAACAGGAAGGACGCGATCACCACAGCCCAGACATCGCTCCAGAGCATGCGGGCGGGCAATTCGCTGATAAAATACACTGCCGGGTCAAAAATACGGATACCAAGCACGTTCTCAACGCTGGTAGTTAAAGCGGCTATATTGCCTGCGAGAAGCACGCCCAGGCAGGCACCGACGGAAATTCCCACGGCGGCGAGACTAAGACCGTGGGCCACAAAAATCGCCATGATCCCCCGCGGCCGCGCGCCCAGAGTGCGCAGCACCGCAATATCCCGCCGTTTCTCGGTTACCGACATCACCAGCGTGGAGACGATATTGAACGCGGCAACGGCGACCACGCTCAACAGCAAAAGACTCACCAGAACTTTCTCCATCTTGACGGCGCTGAACAGGGACCCCTGCGTCTGACTCCAGTCTCTGATCGCAAAATCAGCCGGCAGGCGTGCGCGAACGCCTGCGAGTATTTGTGTTGCCTCGTGCAGATCCCGGGTGCGAACCTGCAAGCCATCCACCGCGTCGCCAACGCCAAGCAGACGCTGGCCACTGGCCAGAGAGATATAGGCCTGATAGGTATCGGGTTGAGCGCCCACCTCAAACACACCGCTTACCGTTAGGCGTTTGCTGCGCGGAAAAACGCCCAGTGGAGTCACCGTCAATCGCGGCACCGTCACTTCCACCTGGTCGCCGGGAGCCACACCCAGTAGCCGCGCAAGAGAAGATCCGAGCACAACGTTGAACGCCGGGTCGTCGAGACTCTGCAATTCACCCTGACGCATGGCTGAGGCTACGCGCGAAACGCGCGACTCCGCCTCAGGCTCAATGGCCGTGAGCACCGCACCACGCCGGGTTCCCCCGGCGGTCAGAATCACCTTGTCAGAAATATACGGCGAAACGGCAACGACTCCCGGCATGCCCTCGACCTGTTCCGCCAGCGGGCGCCAGTCTTTGATACCCTGGCGATGCTCGACAAAGCCGTGCGGCACCAGCGACAAAATGCGGTCGCGCAATTCGCCGGCGAAGCCGTTCATGATTGACAAGACAACAATGAGGCTGGCAACACCCAGGGCCATACCCAGCATGGAAACAGTTGAAATGACGCCGGTGAAGCGATTGCGCTTGCGCGTAAAGCTGTAGCGCAGCCCGACGAAGCCTACGTAACCGGTGATTGCAAAAACGACCGCAGGCAAGTGCTAGCGCACCGGTTCAGCGATCAGCGGGGTAATACAGGCCGGGATTTTTTCTGCCCTCTTCACCGTCGCGGGTGTCTTCATCGCAGCGCTTGGGGTCGCCACCGCAGATCTCACACGCGTTATCAATGCCAAGAGCGCCAATTCCACCACAGGAACCCTTGATCGGAGCGCGCCCGGCAAGTACCCCCACCGCCATGCCGGCGACAACCACCAGCACAATCAGCAGACTGAGAAAAAACAGTGTCATAACGCGTCTCCCGGGCCTCTGGCCCGTTCTGAATCCGGCAGGTGCTGCTCAAGAGCAGATGTGTGGCTATGTATCAACCCTTCTGCACCTCTGCGAATAAAATATACCGCCAACCCCTTCGACTCCGCCACTGCCGGTGCCTCCGCCGCGCCGAGCACTATCAGCGCGGTGGCCCAGGCATCCGCCAGCATGGCGCTCTCGTGCACTACGGTAACGGACACAAGATCGTGGGCTACCGGCCAGCCACTGCGCGGATCGATGCTGTGTGAGTATCTTTGACCATCGTACTCGAAATAGTTGCGATATTCGCCTGATGTGGCAAGCGCGATGTCAGTGATGCTGAGAACCGCCGCCACTTCCCGTCCTGTGCTGGCCGGATCCTCGATAGCCACCCGCCAGGGGTCGCCACGCCCGCTGAGTCCCGACAACGCCATTTCACCACCCACCTCCAGCAGAAACCGCGAGACGCCCTCTGAGCGCAGCGCCAGCGCCGCCTGATCAACCGCGAAGCCCTTGGCAATCGACGAGAAATCCAGGGAAACGCCTGCAGGCTTGCTTGCCTGCATACCTTCGGGGTCGGTTTGAATCCGTGTCTGTCCAACCCGTGACAGCGCGTGCTCGATGGCTTCCGGCGCGGGGGGTTCCACCAGCGCGCCGACAGGGCCAAAGCCCCACAGATCAACAAGTGGCGCCACGGTGACATCGTAGGCTCCGGCGCTCTGCGCCCCAACCTCCAGCGCCGTGTCTAGTACCTGCATGAATTCTGCAGAGAGGGAGACCCAGCTCTCGCCCGGCGCACGGTTGAAGCGGCTGATCTCTGAATCCTGCTGGTAGGTGGACATACTGGCGTTAACCGCATCGAGGGCCCGCTGCACGCTCTCTTCCACCGCATCCGCCGTTGGCGTGTCAGATGTCGGCACATAGCTCAAATGCCAGGTTGTGCCCATGCTGGCTCCCGACAGTTCAACCTGAGGGGCGTCGCGGCTACAACCGGCCGCCAGCAGGCATAGAAGCATACAAAAAAGCCACTCGTGTGAGTGGCTTTTAATGGGCGGGCGCATGTGTCTAGCCACCAAAATCGTCCAGCATGATATTTTCTGGTTCGACACCGAGATCTGTCAGCATCTGGATCACGGCCGAGTTCATCATCGGCGGGCCGCACATGTAGTACTCGCAATCCTCTGGCGCGGGGTGATCCTTGAGGTACTCCTCGTACAGCACGTTGTGAATAAAGCCCGTGAGGCCTGTCCAGTTGTCTTCAGCCTGGGGGTCTGACAACGCAACGTGCCATTCAAAATTGTCGTTCTCCGCCGCCAGTTGATCGTATTCATCCTGGTAGAACATTTCCCGCATGGAACGTGCGCCATACCAGAACGATATCTTGCGCTTGCTGTGCAGGCGTTTAAGCTGATCGAACAGATGCGACCGCATAGGCGCCATACCGGCACCGCCACCGATGAATATCATCTCGGCATCGGTATCCTTGGCAAAAAACTCACCAAATGGCCCATAGACCCTGACCTTGTCTCCGGGTTTCAGATTGAACGTCCAGGAAGACATCTGCCCCGGCGGAATCCCTTCACTGCCGGGGGGAGGCGTCGCGATCCGGATATTGAATTTGACGACGCCCCGCTCTTCGGGGTAGTTGGCCATGGAGTAGGCCCTGATTACGGTTTCGTCAACTTCGGATACCAGATTAAAGAAGCCGAACCGCTCCCAGTCGGCGCGGTACTCTTCGTCTATGTCGAAATCCGAGTACTTGACCACGTGGGGCGGACACTCGAGCTGTACATAGCCACCGGCGCGGAAATCCACGTTCTCGCCCTCGGGCAAGCGCAACGTGAGTTCCTTGATGAAAGTTGCCACATTGGGGTTGGACTCAACCGTGCATTCCCACTGCTTGACGCCGAAGACTTCCTCGGGAACAACAATCTTCATGTCCTGCTTGACAGCCGTCTGGCAACTCAGGCGCCAGCCCTCGTCCGCCTCACGACGCGTGAAATGGTTCTCTTCTGTCGGCAGCATGGCGCCGCCGCCCTCAGTGATGATGCACTTACACTGGGCACAGGTGCCTCCACCGCCGCAGGCAGAGGCCAGGAACAAATCCGCTTCAGACAGGGTTTGCAACAACTTGCCGCCGGCAGGAACAGTGATGGTCTTTTCGCCGTTGACCTCTATGGTCACTTCGCCGGAACTCACGAGTCGCGATCTGGCCCCCAGAATCACCAGCACCAGCGCCAGTACGATCGCGGTGAACATGCCGACACCAAAAATGATTGTCATATCCATACTGGTTCAGCCCCGCTGCTAGAGATCAATGCCGCCGAAAGACATGAAGCCCAGGGACATCAGCCCGACGATAATAAAGGTGATACCCAACCCCTGAAGGCCTTCCGGGACATCGGAATACTTCATCTTTTCACGAATACCCGCCAGTCCGACGATTGCCAGTGCCCAACCGACGCCAGAACCCGCGCCAAACACCACGCTCTCGGCGAAATTGTAGTCGCGCTCGACCATGAACAGGGACGCCCCAAGTATTGCACAATTGACAGTGATGAGAGGCAGAAACACACCGAGCGCGTTGTACAGAGCCGGGACAAACTTGTCGAGAAACATCTCCAGTATCTGGACGAGGGCCGCGATAACGCCAATGTAGGACAGCAAGCCGAGAAAGCTGAGATCCATGTCCGGGAGTCCCGCCCAGGCGAGCGCCCCGTCAGCCAGCAGATAGTTGTAAATGAGGTTGTTGACGGGAACAGTTATCGTCAGCACGACAATAACTGCAATGCCCAATCCCAGCGCGGCCTGGATTTTTTTCGAGATGGCGAGAAAGGTGCACATGCCAAGGAAAAACGCGAGGGCCATGTTCTCGATAAAAATGGCGCGAACAAACAGGCTGATGAGCGCTTCCATCTACACGCCCTCCCGCGCCGGTGTATGGCTTGCCATTTTGTAGTCAGGCTCTTCCACCTGCTCCTTGTCCAGACTGCGCAACACCCAGATGAACAGCCCGATCAGGAAGAATGCGCTGGGTGGCAACAGCAACAGCCCATTGGGCACGTACCAGCCGCCCTCCGTCACCAGCGGCAGTATCTCGTACCCCATCAAACTGCCCGAGCCGAGCAGCTCGCGCACGATGGCTACGCAAATCAGCACAACGCTGTAGCCAAGACCATTGCCTATACCATCGATAAAACTGGGCAACGGAGGATTCTTCATTGCGTACGCTTCGGCGCGCCCCATGACGATACAGTTGGTTATGATCAGGCCCACGAACACGGAAAGTTGCTTGCTGATCTCGTAGGCGTAGGCCTTCAGGAACTCATCAACCACTATCACCAGCGACGCAATAATGACCATCTGCACAATGATGCGAATGCTGCCCGGGATATGGTGGCGAATAAGCGACACGCCCAGGTTGGCGAAAGCGGCAACAAAGGTAAGGGCCACACACATAACCAGCGTGACTTTCAGCGAGGAGGTGACTGCGAGCGCCGAACAGATACCCAGAATCTGCAGGGCGATGGGATTGTTCTTGAAGATCGGCTTTGTCAGCGTATCTTTCATGGTATCCATGTCAGGCCTCTCCCATTTTCAGTTTGTCCAGGAACGGCTCGAAGCCATTTTCGCCCAGCCAGAATTGCACCAGGTTGGTGACACCGCGCGCAGTGAGGGTGGCGCCTGAAAGGCCATCCACCTGCCACTCGGCCTTTGGACTGGAGGGGTCTACGGCACCTTTGACAAGGCCGAGTTCCACCTCGCCGTCGCGATAGACTTTTTTGCCGGGCCATTCCGCTTTCCAGCGCGGATTGTCGACTTCACCGCCCAGCCCCGGTGTCTCCCCGTGATCATAGAATCCGAGCCCCGCGACGGTATTGGCGTCCTCCTCCAGGGCGATGAAACCATACAGGGTGGACCACAGGCCGTAGCCACGCACCGGCAGGATGATCTTTTCAATATCTCCCTGTTCGCCCTGTACCAGATAAACCGGTGAGTAATGCTCCCTGCGCGAAATATTCGCGATGTCTTCATCCGGACTCAACGGTTGCGACATTTGCGGATTTTTAGCCGCCTTGAACTGGTTGTAACCCTCGGGGTCTACATCGTCCGTGAATCTACCCGTGCGCAGGTCCACCATTCGCGTGGTGATACGCTTGAACTGTTCTTCAACGCTTTTGCTCTCGTCCAGCATGCCTGCCGCCGCCAGTATGTTGCGTCTTTTGTCCAGTTCCTGGTTGGTTTCCTGTGCGGGTTTTAACACCACTGCCGCAGTGGAGACGATGATGGAACAGACAATACAGAGCAACAATGCAACGGTTAGGGTCTTGCCAATACTGTCGTTACCTGACACGGGCGAGCCTCCGTTTGATGTTGGCCTGAATGACGAAGTGATCCATGAGCGGCGCGAACAGATTGGCAAAAAGAATGGCCAGCATGATGCCCTCGGGGAAAGCCGGGTTCACCACTCGAATGAGCACCGTCATAACCCCTATCAGAATGCCAAAGGCCCACTTGCCGGTGTTCGTCATGGCGGCCGACACGGGATCCGTCGCCATATAGACCATGCCGAACGCAAAACCACCGGTCACAAGGTGCCAGTACCAGGGCATCGCGAAGGCCGGGTTGGTGGGTGACCCAATAGCGTTGAACAAACTGGACAGCGCGACCATGCCGATGAACACGCCGGTAATGATGCGCCAGGAAGCCACCCGCGTGAGCAGCAGCAAAACCATGCCCAGCCCGATAGCCAGCGTGGATGTCTCGCCAATGGAGCCGGGTACAGAGCCTATGAAGGCTTCCATCCATGTCCACTGGCTACGCAGCGCCTCCATGCCATCGGCGGCGACAACCGACAGCGCGGTTGCGCCGGAATAGCCGTCCACCGCAACCCAGACGGCATCGCCCGACAACTGCGCCGGGTAGGCAAAATACAGGAAAGCCCGGCCGGTGAGCGCAGGGTTGAGAAAGTTCTTGCCGGTGCCGCCGAATACTTCCTTGCCGATCACTACACCGAAGCTGATACCGAGAGCTACCTGCCACAACGGAATATCCGGCGGCAAGGTGAGCGCGAACAGCACGGAAGTAACGAAAAAGCCCTCGTTGACCTCGTGCCCGCGACGCACCGCAAACAGAATTTCCCAGGAAATCCCCACGAGAAAGGTGACGATATAGATGGGCATGAAGTACAGGGCACCGAACCACAGACAGTGCCAGAGGTTGCTGGAATCATAACCACCCAGCAGGGCAATCATTGATCCACGCCAACCCTCAACGCCCTGCCCCGCGGCCATCACATCCGTGGCCTGAAAGCCGAGGTTGTACATGCCGTAGAACATGGCCGGGAAGGTCGCCAGCCAGACCGTGATCATGATGCGTTTCAGGTCGACGCCGTCTCTGACGTGCGCCGTCGAGCGCGTTACGCTGGGCGGGGAGTAGAGGAATGTATCGAACACCTCATAGAGGGCGTAATACTTCTGCAGTCGGCCACCCTCCTGAAAATGGTGCTCGACGTTATCCAGCATTTGTCTCAGGCCCACGGGTCAACCCTCCTTTTCAATACGAGTGAGGTTGTCACGCAGGATAGGACCGTATTCGTACTTGCCGGGGCAGACATAGGAACACAACGCCAGATCCTCCTCTTCCAGTTCCATGCAGCCCAGAGCCTGAGCCATCTCGGTATCGCCCACTACCAGCGCCCGCAACAGTTGCGTCGGTAGAACGTCGAGCGGCATGATTTTCTCGTAGCTGCCAACAGGCACTATCGCGCGTTCGCTGCCGTTGGTGTTGGTGGTCATGGGCAGCGGCCGCAGGCCAAAAAAACTGCTCACATAAATACCGAGTACCGAGTGCTTGCGAAAGCCGGGCGATAGCCAGCCCATGAATTCACGCTGTCTGCCCTCAAGCAGCACCGATATCTGGTTGTGATAGCGACCCAGATACGCTGTGGCGCCCGACACGGCTCGACCGCCAAGCACGGAACCCGAGATAACGCGATTTTCGCCATTCTTCAGCTGCCCGGCACAGAGCGCCTGCAAATCAGCACCAATCCGCGTGCGCAGCAGGCGGGGATGGTCGACCTGCGGGCCGGCGAGCGCCACCACCCGCTCCGTATACAAACGCCCATCGAGGAACAGCCGACCCACCGCAATTACATCCTGATAGCCTATGGTCCAGACGACCTTGTCGATGCTCGCACCTTCCAGAAAGTGCACATGGGTACCCGCCAGGCCGGCGGGATGAGGCCCGGCAAATTCCGCCACGTTGATATTGCTGGCGCTGCCGCGGGGCACGCTGGCGCCCGGGGCGATGCAGAGGTGCAGAGTGCCGCCGGTGAGCCTGGCGAGCAGATCCAGGCCGAGCGCAAATGCATCGCGCTGTTCGGCAATGATTATCTGTGGGTCTGGCGCCAGGGGATGCGTGTCGATCGCGGTAACAAATAGCGCTGCGGCTTCGGCATCCAGCGCCGGCACCTTGCTGTAAGGCCGTGTACGCAGGGCGGTCCACAGGCCACTTTCGATCAGTGTCGCCCGAATTGCATCGGATTCAGGCAACTGCTCCGGGGTGCAGGTGGGAAAAGCTTCGGCGTCGTCACCGTCCACCTCTATCACTACCGACTGCAGCACCCGCCGGGCGCCACGATTGATCGCTGACACGACGCCACTGGCGGGGGAGGTATAGCGTACGCCCTCGGTCTTCTTGTCGGTGAACAGCAGTTGCCCCAGCTTGACGCGATCGCCCTCGGCGACCTCCATGGTGGGCTTCATGCCCACGTAGTCAAAGCCTACCAGGCCAACAGCACGCGCAGCGGGTGCGTTTTCGATAATCTGACGGGGATTCCCTTCAATGGGAATATCCAGGCCCCGTTTGATATTGATCATACGATCTGCCTACAGCATCGATTTAGTTGTGGGTGTACTGGACACACGC
>TARA_R110000823_G_scaffold293822_1_pt1 | contig 23356 bp, 20 predicted proteins | sample TARA_R110000823 | Tara Oceans TARA_R110000823 (sample SAMEA4397722) | marine metagenome | biome: Polar Biome; feature: [DCM] deep chlorophyll maximum layer (ENVO:01000326); material: water (ENVO:00002006), including particulate matter (ENVO:01000060) such as... | depth 20 m | reverse complement strand
ATAAATATTAAATACAGCATAAAGCTATGAAAATCAAATGTAAAATTATGTTAACTTAGATTAATATGTGCGTAATTTCTTATACAAAACCCTTGATAGTTATAGAAATAACAGTTGTTTGAAGGAAAATGTTAAATTTTTATTTTTTTTAAAATCCTTATAGGTTAAGAAACTTGGCTAATGTAAATAAAAAAAGAGAATGTATTATTTTTACATTCTCTTTTTACATTTTCTCACATTATAATGTAATGCTTATACTTGGCTTTACATAGGCCAATCGTTTACGTGCTGTCCAGTCCCCATTGTGATAGAACGAGCAGATATTACAATCGATTCGTTCATTGGGTTATCTCCTGTGTGGTCGAAGTTTTCAACATACTTCACAACATATCCTTCGTTAAATTTAAGTTCTTTAGCAGTAGCTTCATTGTCGCGTTTCAAGAATTTAACGGAACCATCACGGCGTTCAAAATTATTGAACATCCATTCTACTAAACTTGTGTCAGCAGTAGATTCTACTGTTAATTTAACGCGTCCTCCACGAGTTACGGAAGAAGGTCTTCCTGTTGCATCTGTTTCTTGGTAAAGATCATAACTACAGTTTAGTACGTTATACTCTTTTCCATTTAGATTTAATTTTGCTTTAAATGACATAATAATTTACTTTAAGTTAATTAACGGCAATAGTGCCTTATAAATATTAAATACAGTATAAAACTAAGGAATATAAAAACAACTGCCTTATAAATAGAGAAAGGAAACTAAACTAGTGTTAAAAATGAATGTTTATAAAAGCACCGACTGTAGGAAGTGACTGATATTACAAGTAAACGTTAAAGTTTAACTAAACCTTCTTTGTGGCTTAAGGTTAGTAGGTGGTTCTAGTTTAAAGCTAATAAACAATGAGGTAATTAATCTACTCTTTGACAAATAATTACATTATCTTCTTTAATACCATTACTATCTACAGTACGGGCGTAATCTATATATTTCATACCTAAATACCATTTTGGTTTACGATAGAATACCCAGCCATGTGGTTCGTTTTCAGAATTAATATAAACAATCTTATTTTCTGGGTGACGGTCGTTGTAATCGTTTATAAAAAAATAGAAAAGTTTACCGAATGCCATTTTTTCGGGTGCTTTAAGCCTAAAATTACTTAATTCTGAAGTTTTTTCATCTTTATGAAACTCAAATGATATTACTTGAGGGTTGATTAATTCTTCATCTTTTGGATCTTTTATATGTTTTCCGATAGGATAGAACCATTTTTTATATACAGGTAAGGGAATAGAGGTTGCAAACTCATAGGTTTTTATAACCAAAATTGGGACAAGAAACCAAATGGCTGCTCCTAGAAAGTGAAACACATATTCGGGTTTAAACATATTAACAATAAAAGCAAAGCCAATAAGTGCGATACAGTTAACGGCAATAGTAAATATAAATTCAGACCAAAAGCTGTTGGGTTTTTCAGATAATAGTTCAAAATATTGGCGGCAAACATACACGTGTAATATGCCTAGAAGTAAAAACACAATTTGAAACGCTATAAATGTATGCAGGGGGATGTTGTTTAAAACATTTTCATTACTTAATAGTGCAGTTAAAGCAAAGAAAGCCGCAATTACTAATATGTAAACTATTAGTTGCTTTTTCTTTTTAGAAAACAATTTTTTTATCCCTTTCATAAAAACCATCATAAGGATACCAACCACAAAAAATAGAATGGCCATTTTTATTAAATCGGGGCTAAGTGAGGAGAATCTAAGTGTTATCATAAAGTAGTAGTTAATCCCATTAAGGCAGGTTCGTTTTCGTGTAATACAAAGCCTTCAGTACTGCGTTCAAAATCAATTTTTGTTTTCACTTCCATTTCCATGGGGATAAAGTAATCGTAAAAAACTTGAATAAAACGCATAGTTGGAGAACCTTCAATAAAGTTTTTAATGTTGTTTTTATTAACGGGTCCTATTTTGGCGTTTACTTCAGGGCAAAGAATTGTTGACTCGTCAACGCCTAAAACCAAATCTACACCTAAGCTATTTTTTTCTTTTTCTTCTTTTTTAGGTTCTTGGTAAGGTGCGTTCACTTTTTTTAGTGTGACTTTTTCATCGATAATTTTTTCAAGACATAAAGCTGTTAACTTTAAGTTGCCAGAAATTTTATGTGAATAGGGTAGTAGTTTAATTAATTTTAATAAAAAATTTTGAGGTAAGCTTTTATCTACTTGCCAAAACTTGAGTAAAAAATTGTTTTTAATGTCTGAAAACCTATCGATTAATGCTCTTTCCTCTTTTTCAATCCCTACATATTGATTGAAGACTTCATTTTCAATAGGCTGAAAAAAGAAGCGCGCTTCTTTTTCTTCTTGTTTTTGTTTTTCCCTTTTTTTCTGATAGGATAAACTTTTTAACTTAGGGTCTGATGGATTATGAAAAACACCTTCCGGAAGGCTGTCGTAGATTCCATTTCGAGATAGGTTGAAATTGAGCGTATAGTTGTTACTGTTGGTTAACGATTGTTTGTAATCTATAATATCTCTTCTGTAGGGGCGTTTAAAAGTACTTGAGTTGTGTACAGTAAAATCTGAAAAGTCTGCTGCAGAATTTTCTAATATCTCTGAAACTACGACCTCTGCTTTAATATCTTCAAAAACAGATTTTAGTTCGTTTAATACGCTCTCAAGTTCTTTTTTAACCATATACTTTTAGTTATTAGAGCTATTGTCTTTATAAATTGGTAATGGTTTTCTTCCAGCACAAATAAAACGTTCCTGCCACCATTCATCAGTTAAGTCACTTATTTTAACTCCACGCACTTTTTCTGGACCACTGTAACCAGACGCACTGACAAATTTGTTGTTTTTAAGATAGATGCCTACGTGGGTTATTGTTTCGTCATCGACATTAGGGCGTTTAAAGAAAAGTAAATCTCCTTCTTCTATAAACTCTTGTCCTAAAAATTTATCGGTTGTTTCTGAGTCGTATTGTCTACCTGAGGTACGCTCTAACAAATAACCATACACGTTTACATAAAGATGTTGTGCAAATGAGGAGCAATCAACACCTTCCATATCTTCACCTCCCATTAAATAAGGAGCTCCCATCCATTCATCGATAAAACTATATAGACTTGTGTTGTCTAAATCGGTTGGATCTACATTTAATATATTAGCATACTTTAACTGTATGGGTAAAATTACAGGTTCTTTTTTCTCAACTGTTGTTTCAGAAGTGTTTTCAACCTGCGGTTTTTTGTCTAACTTTGGTTTTACAATTGCTAATTTGTTTTTGGAACCTCCACAGCTACTTAAAGTTATAAGTAACAATGAAAAAATAATAGTGGGGATTAATGCTTTTTTCATAATGTCTAATTTCTTTTCCTACAAATATAAATAAAGGAATTTCATGTTTCAAGTTTAACAAAAATAACCAAAGATATTAGTATTTTGCCTTAGTAAACTTTTTTAACAAAACAATTTCTCATGCCTAAAGAATATTACTCCTTACCTTTTAAGCCAAACGCTTTTATAAGTAATGATGATCATGATAAATGTTCTATACAAGAATCTATTTCTAGTTTCTTACATTTATTAGCAACAACTTATTTTGGGGAGTGTACTTTTGATGAAAGTTTTGGTAATGCCTTGTGGGAGGTAGATTTTGATAACTTAACCAGTAACGATAAACTACGAGCTATTATCACAGAATCGATTCTTGACAGTGTTGAGCATTATGAGAAAAGGTTGGCTAAAGCCGCGGTAGAAATTAAATTACGACAAGAAAGTGTTACTAAAAATGGAAACCTTCAAATGGTTCGAAAACGAATAGATATATTAATTTCAGGCACTATTAAACAAACGAATGAACCTTTTTCATTTGTTGAAAGCTTTTATATTGCTCCCATGTCTTTTTAAAGAAATTTCCGACAGTTACATGAAGATTTATTTATATTTTTGAGTAGGAAGGAAAAAGTTGTATAACCTTCTTTAAAGCTACTATAATATGCAGACAAAGAATAATGAAAAGGATATAAAGAATAGAATGATCCAGAAAGCTGCTTCTCTTTGGGGTATAGCTCCTAAAGATATAGATAGCTCTTTTGATCCTTTGGTGTCGTTGCTTATAAGTGCTTGTGCTTCTGAAATAGGAAAGATTGAAGGAGAAATTTATAATTCACAGACGCGCATTACCGAGCGGCTTATCCAGCTAATGACACCAGAAGCAATTCACGGAGCAAATCCAGCTCACGCTATTGCATATGCAGAACCAGTAGATAAAAGCATTACCTTAAAGCCAAAAAACCAACTATACCACAAGAAGAAAACTGCTTCTGCTCGGAATAGGGCTAAACAAAAAAATATATTTCTCTCCCCATCTAGAGAGATGCGGCTAATAGATGCCGAAATAACCCGGGTTCTTTGTGGTGATAAATTGTTTTCTCAAGATGGAAAAAACGGAAAACAATATATTGGCACAATGGAAAATTATGCAGAGCCTTCAAAGCTTTATTTAGGCATAAAAAGCAACAAAGACAATATTCCGTTAAAAGATGTTTCTGTCTATTTTGAACATCAAGATACCTCCTTAAGTGATCTTTTTTATCATCACCTTAAAAATGCTAAATGCTCATTAAACTCTGAGAAAATAACTATAACTAAAGGATTTTTTGAAGATAAGGAGCAGGATCACTTGAATGTGGAAGCTTTTTTTAATTCGGTTACGAACAAAACCCAAAGCATAGAAAACCGGATAAATCAATTTTATCAAAAAAACTTTATATCAATTAAATCGCTTTCATATCTGTCTAAAAAAGGAGCTTTACCAGAAGGTGTCTTTAGTGATGCAGATATAAAAGACAATCCCGAACTGAAAGATTTGAATTGGATTGAGATAGAGTTTCCAAGAATAATTGATACGGGAATTTTAGAACAAGTTTTTGTTTCATTGAATGCCTTTCCTGTATTGAATAGGAGGCTTACCAGTTTTTCATACCAGTTGAAGGATTTTATACATATAATCCCTATACAAACCAATGATTTGTTTTTAGACATAAAAACGGTTGAAAATACGGATGGTAAAAAATATATATTAAGACAAAACAGTACAACACAGCAACGTAAAGGAACTTTTATTTTAAGGGAAGACCAAGCAGGGAAATTAGACTCTCGAAATGCTAAACAGTTTTTAAGTCACATGATGGAGTTGATGAAAGAAGAAAGTGCGGCGTTTTCTTTTTTAGGCAGTGATTTTTTACAGACTAATATTAATAAGCTGAACCAAACCATACTGTTACTTGAAAAAAGAGCGGAAGATCTAACCGAAAAATCAAATGAGACCGTTTATATTTCGGTAAAGCCATACAGCCCTAAGGAAATATTAATGATTGAGTATTGGACTACCGATGGAGATATGGCTAATAAAATAAAAGGCGGTACTTCCTTATATAACTATGAAGGGACCGACATAAAACAAAAGAGCGCTAGGTTATTGACCAATACATTTAATGGTAAAGACACCTTGAGTATGGATGAACGGCTTAATAGCTACAGGAGTTCTTTATTATCAAGAGATAGAATTGTTACAAAACAAGATGTTAGTGCGCTTTGTTATTCTATTTATAATGACCGTATAAAGGATGTTGAGGTGCAAAGGTCTTATACTTCGGATATTTCAACAAACAAAGGGGTGGTTCCTTGTATGAAGATTACTTTGCATGCAAATAGAAGAAACAAGCTTGAAGAGCAAGAATGGCAATCACTTAATAATAATTTGTTGTCAATTTTAGAGGATAAATCAGTTAATGTGTTTCCGTACGTTGTAGAAGTTAAAAACTAACTATTTACTTTTGAGGTTCAAGATTAAAAGAAAAAAGATTTCGTTTTTGTACTTTTATAAATAACAAGAATATAATTCTAAAAGGTTAACCCAAATAAAATACTATGGAGACAAGAAAAAATACATACTATCACTTAGATAAAACGGTATTGTTGTTTTTTGTTATTGCAATACTTGGCTTTAGTTCCCTTTTTGCATATAAATATTATTCATTAGAAGATTGCCCTATGGTTCAATTTAAAAATGAATCGAAAGATTATAGAGTGGGATCTCTTATAAGATTTACAGATTATACCGCTGGAGCTGAATCTTGGGAATGGCATTTTGATGATAGTACAGATGTTAGGACAGAGCGTAATCCATATCATACTTTTTCAAAACCTGGAAAATATGATGTAAAGTTAACGGTTAATGGAAGTTGTGAAACAATTAAAACAATAACTATTGAGGAAAAAGCTTTTATTTTAGATTCAACCAAGTTGCCGGTATTTACGGCTCCTAAACAGATTATGGTTGGTAAAAAAATTATTGCAGTAGATAGCACAAAAGGAGCTAATACTTGGGAGTGGCGCTTTGGTGAAACTGCAAGTGTTAATTCCTACGAGAAAAAAGCAGAATATACCTATAAAGAATCCGGATTAAAAACTATTTCGTTAGTGGTAAACGGAGATCTAAAACATATTGGCAAACGAAAAATAAAAGTATTGCCTAGGCCTGAAGATAAAGAACGTATTGAGCGAATTAGCTCTGCAGATCCTTTAGATAGTGATATAAAATATAAGCCAGACATCGAAGTGATTAAAGATGCTCCTGAAGGACAGAAGAAAAAGAAGGTGCCTTATATTTCAGAAAGAGATTTTGCTCAAAAGTTAGTTGACATTTCAGAAGAAAAAATAACTTCAGAAGCTCTCAAACGATATATCTGCGGAAATCTAAACATGCCGGTAATAGTAAATAAGAAAAAAGAAGACCTATTGGTTTTCTGCCAAAAAATTTCTGGAAAGAAAATAACAGTTAAAGACGTGCAGATCCATAGAGATGAGGAAAGTAAGTGTATTACCAATATACTTATTAATGTAAATAAGGGCTGGTTTTAAATAGAAGAAGAACACTATGAATAAAGAAGGAACAGCATATAATAGAATAAATTGGATTGATGGGATGAAAATAAATAAATCCCATTTTATCGGGCAAGACAATGCTGCGGTAAAATTGATTCACGAAGCATTGCAGAAAGATATTTCTTCTGTTAATTTCGGATTGCTTCCAGATGCCTCTACAGATGATGCTGTAGATATGGTTTTGTCCATGGATGGCCAGAATACAGTTCACATCAAGTTGCATAAATGTAGAGCCGTTACGCAAGGAGGATATTTAATAAACATTACCAAAGCCGAAAGCAATCAACTTGAAAAAGCAAATAAAGTAATAACCGCAAAACACACTTTTAACGAAGACGAAACATCTTGTTATATAGTCCTAACAATTCATCCTTATAAACGGGTTCCTATTGGGGAAGCAGACGAGGAAGAAGAGCCACCTAGGCATCCAAATGTAATACCAGAATATTCTCTAGATATCATCCCAGAAGAGAATATAAACCAAAGCGAATTTGGAATGTATTATGTAACCATAGGGAAAGTTGTGTATGAAGAGGGAAGAGCTACTTTAGTGGAAGATTTTATTCCCCCTTGTACCTCCATACAAAGCCATGAGGATCTTAAATATACGTATGTTGAGATAGACACTTTCTTAAATGCAATGGAGCGGTATTCATTACAGATTATTCAAAAAATCCATCAGAAAAAGCAAGCTAATGATTTAGCTGTTATGGTTAAATACATTTCTGAAAATGTGTTACAACATTTGGGCGGTAAACTTCCAGAGTTTAGACAAGAGGATCGTTTTAACCCGCCTATTGCTATGATAACCAAATTAATGGCATTATCGCGTGTAATTAAAAACAGCATGGATGTATATGTTGGTACCGGAAAAGAAGAGTTGCTAAACTACCTATCAGATTGGTGCGATGTAAATCAAGGTGCTTTTGAAAATGTTCTGGTTGAAATGATAGAGCTAGAATACCAACACACCGATATTAATAAAGCATTATCTAAAGTATCTGCATTTACAAAATTAATGTTATCATTGTTCAAGAAATTGAATGAGCTAGATTACATTGGTAAAAAGTCCGATTCAAAAATATTTGTAAAAGAAGAAATTATAGCAAAAAACGAAGTAAAAAACAGAAGAAGCTTCTTACTTGATTAAAAAAATACTCCTTACCATATGAAAGCAAAAAACAGAAAAGCTCGTAGAAACAGTTTTTTAAAATTTTTCTTATTATTTATTTTAACTACTGCTATTATAGTAGTTGCGCTATTTTTCGATTTTAACGTCATGCCGTTTAAAGAAAATAAAGTATTAAGAAACCAAGCGGTAGAAATTGAAAAAGAAATACAATTTCAAGAAGGGTTCTCAAAAGATATTCAATTGTTAAGAGACATGGTAGATTCATTAGATATACCAGGGCAGAACAGAGCTTTTTTAAACTCCATGTTAAGTTCTCAAATCGTTAAATTACAAGAAAAAATTCCCGTAAAAGACTCTACCTATCGATATGATATGTATAATAACGTTATTTGGTCTTTTGCCGAAATACAAAAACTCAAAGAGGAGTTAAACTCGTATTCAGATGTTGAAGAACGTATAACAGAATACAAAGAAGAACTCGAAAAGTGTAGGGATGAGCTAAAAGAAGAAAAGAGAACTGTAGACGCCCTAAGAAGAAATAATTAGAGTGAGTAAGTTGAAGTTGTAGACTATTTTTCCTGTTTGTAGGAGGTCGCTTCATGTAACAAACATATTCTCTGGTCGCTCAATATTTATTTCAATCTACATTAGAATCCATAGCTAAAAGAACCTTCTTTCACCCAAGTTTCAATATATAAAAAGTCACTTTATGAGTTGACTTAATAAGGGTATGGACCTTGGTGGATCTACTAAAGTAATTTCGCTTATAAAGTTGTTAGTTATACCGTAACAAAACGTCTTACATGCTTTAAAAATAAATCTAAATGCCGTATGTTGCCCACATACCTAAAAATGAATTATGGAAGAGAATAAAATGATACCCTATATAAAAGATGTATTAGAAAATATGCCAACTGATTGGTTGCTTCTAACAACCCATCGACTAGATATTTATAATGAAGAATTGGCTAAAACCCAATTCTTAGAAAAGTTTGAAGACTTATTCAATGCGGATAATTCTGAAACTTTCGCCCTTAGTGAATTACCCACCGCCTACGATTATATTCGATTAGGACATCCATTGTCAAGTATATTAGAATGGGGAATTGCTAATTTGCAGCAGCTTGACCCAGAAAACGTAATCAGTTTTCAATCTAAGACGATTCCTATTTTAGCAATTCTAAGAAAAAATGCTTTAAGTAATAAGCGAACTCAGATTGTCTATACCGATGAATTGCCTAAAGAGTTTGATGCTGAAGTGGTGCAACGTGTGTATGGGTATAATTTTGAATTAACAAAAGTTAACAGCGTAGCCGGTATTTCCGAATATAATGGCAGTACGATTTTCATTTCAGAAGACGATAAAGTTTCTGCTGTTAATCTCACTTCAAATATTGATTTTTATATCAGTCTTCAAGGTCATCTTGGAAGTATTCTAGTTGTAAACGGAAAAGATAACGAAGGTTATATTTCAGAAATCCAACACGTAAGAAGAAGAGAAACCATTGCTATGACGCCAGACAATTGCTACACGGCCTTAAAATCGTTAGTAACACAATCTTCTTTCGAATCTAATAACTCTAGTCAAGCCTACAAATCAAGCGTTGTAGATTCCATTAATACCATTACGGGTACCACTACAAAGGCATTAGTCGCTTCTTGTGGACTATCTATGCAATATGCGATTATGATGGGACTCATTCACGATGCATTAGAAAATCATAAAGGGAAAGACATCAAATTTATTGTTCCTCCCAATTGTTACGGCGGAACAAATGACCAAGCAAGACGCGTAGCCGCTTGCCTTGACAATGTTGAGGTGGTAGATTTACCTGTGGATGGTGATAACGATATGGTTACAAGTATCGATACCGTTTTAACTAAAATTGCCAAGAAAGATGCGGTTCCATATATCATTGCTGAAATTCCAACAAACCCAAGGGTTGAAGTTCCCAATCTTCAAAAATTAAAAGAAGTTTTAAGTGCAAAACGTAAAACGGCAACAGGTGAAACAGCAATCGATCCCGTTTTTATTTTAGATCAAACATTTTGCCCTAATTTTCAATTTTTAGGGGAAGGTGAGATACTCTCAACGGTGCGAACCATTTCATACGTTAGCGGATCTAAATTCCCAAGTGGCGGAAAATGTACAGCCGGTTATTGTGTAGGAAATAAAAAAACCGAAGCGTTGCTGGATAAAGTAGAAAAGCACCTAGAACTTTGCGATAACGAAGCGACTGCACTTCAATACGAAATAATAGCTAAGCAAATGCCTTCTATGAATCAACGGATTACAGATGCGTATAAAAACACACGTGAGTTTGTAACCTTTATCCACGATGTTTTACCGGAAGCGAAAATTAATTTTGTGTCAGATGAGCTGGCAAATGAAGGGTTTACACCATCGGTTTTTTCATTAGATCTACCTGCAAAAGGAGCTACCGCTGAAGAAAAAGAAGCGCATAAAAGAGCATTAAACTTGAAGTTAATCAATTTAATGATCACAGAAATCCCTAATGAAAGTAAGTTCTGCGTAAGCTACGGACAATTAAAAGGATGCTATTGGACCATACCTGCAACCTCTACCCAAGGAACGACAAAAGAAGGAGACAAAGATTATATTGTCCGAGTATCCGTTTCTGGTAACTTAGATCTAGAACGCCATAAAAAGGTGTTTATGGAGTTTGTTGAGAGTATGTAAAAAATGGGAGGTGCTTAGCACCTCCCATTTGTATTTTTATAAAATATAGAAGACAGAGTATTAAAGCTCTAATCTTACTCATACTCCCCCTTCAAATTCGTTAACATTTTATCCGTCATTTCATCTAACGAATATTTGTGCTGCCAGCCCCAATCTTCTCTGGCTTTGCTATCGTCAATGCTACTGGGCCAGCTATCGGCAATTTCTTGTCTAAAGTCGGGTTCGTAGCTTATTGTAAACTCAGGGATTTGCTTTTTAATACTTGCTGTAACATCTTCAGGATTAAAACTCATGGCAGACAAATTATAAGAGCTTTTAATTTTGATATCCTTTTCATCGGCTTCCATAATACCTACGGTGGCTCGAATAGCATCTTCCATATACATCATCGGTAAGGTCGTTTCAGCATTTAAAAAACAAATGTAGCTTTTATGTTTTAGGGCTTTGTGGTAAATATCAACTGCATAATCGGTTGTCCCGCCACCAGGAAGTGTTTTGTAACTGATAATTCCGGGATAGCGAATACTACGAACATCTACACCAAAGCGCTTGTTATAATATTCGCACCAACGCTCGCCGGTTTGTTTGCTAATTCCGTATACGGTAGAAGGCTCCATCACGGTGCGTTGTGGGGTATCTTGTTTTGGGGTTGTAGCACCAAAAACAGCGATACTGGAAGGCCAAAATACTTTATCTACTTTTCCTTCTTTAGCCAGATTTAAAACGTTGAAAAGTGAATTCATATTCAGGTTCCAAGCTTTCATAGGGAATTTTTCACCCGTAGCAGAAAGCATGGCAGCCATTAAATACACGTCGGTAATCTCGTAATTAATTACTACGTCCTGCACAGCATCATAATCCATAGCGTCCAAAACCTCAAAAGGACCACTTTCCATCAACTCATCATCTCCTTCACGAATATCGCTGGCAACTACTTTGTGAGCGCCGTATTTGTTTCGTAAAAAGGCAGTTAATTCAGTTCCTATTTGCCCGCAAGCACCAATAATGAGGATTCTTTTTTTCATAGTGGAATTTTAATCGATTTAAAGCAGGGCAAAGATACTCATTCTATAAGGGACTTCTTTAGCATAAAACGGACTTAATTTTACAGATATCACGTATATTTGTCACGTGTTGGTATTTACAATGAATCGACTTTTATCTTTTTTAACGGTAGCTTGTATTGGTGTGCTTATGGTTAATTGCGGCAATGAAGAAACGCAAAACGAAGCCGATACCCTACAAGAGCACACCGATGTTTTATACGGAAACACTAGCTTTTCATTTCCTAAGCTATCTGAAAATGCTCGTTCGTACACCAACCAATGGGGCGCTTTTGAAGACTTCGAATCTCAAGCCATATCTATTAATGGAAGCACTGTGGAAGAATTGAAAAATAAAACAGAGCGTCTTTTAGTATATACCGATTCCATTGCAAAAAAATTACCCGATACGTTGGCTGTACAGTCTATAGAATCTCGCGTTATGATAGCCAAAACGAGAGCCCACTTACTAGACCAATTGGTTCATAGAGCGCACATCGATTCTATTACACTTCAAACATACATTGCTGAAATGAACAATGCTACTAGTAATCTAATTGTTCAGCTTAATGATAAATTTAAAAAAGATGCTATAGACCAACAGCGTATCGATACCGAGAAAAAGGAAATTGAAACGCAAAAAAGGGTTCGGGACTCGATATTTCAGCAAGAATTAAAAGATAAAAATCAACAATAACTGTAACAATATCAATTTTTTGATACGTATATAGATAATGCAAACTTTAAAAAATACTAATTCAATAACCAGACAATGAAAACAAATATGTTAAAATCTGTTGTTGCTGTTGCAGTCCTTACTTTAGCAGTAAGTGCTTGTGATAACAAGGACAAAAAAATGGCTCAAAGCGAAGAGGAAGAGCGCGGGATTATCCTTTCAAATATGGATACCACTGTGAATCCTAAAAATGACTTTTACAATTATGTAAATGGTACATGGATGAAAAACACCGAAATTCCAGACGATCAAGTACGTTGGGGTGGTTTTGGTGTGTTAAGAAAAAAGACTGCTCATGATATGTTGGGCATTCTTGAAACAGCAAAAGAAAGTGACAAGTATGCCGACGATACAGATCAGGCTAAAGCACTAATGATTTTTGAAACAAAGTTGGATACGGTGGCGCGAGACGAAGCGGGAATAAAGCCACTACAGCCAGCATTAGATAAAATCGCAACTATTTCTTCGGTAGAAGATCTTCAAAAAGTTATTACAGAAGATGCAACAATGGTGAGCCAACCGTTTTTTGGTATTGCGGCATATTCAAACCCAAGCAATAGTGCTATGAATGCGGCTTATCTTACTCCAGGTGGATTAGGATTGCCAGATCGTGACTATTACACTAATATTGATGCCAAATCTATTGAAATACGAAAGGAATATGTAAACCATATTACACGTATGCTTCAATTTTTAGGAGATTCCGAGGAAGAAGCACGTACACAAGCTGAAACCATTTTAGCTTTTGAAACAAAATTGGCAGAACCAAGATTGGATAAAGTAGCGAGTCGTGATTTCAGAAACTTCAATAACCCACGATCTATGGATGAAGTACAGGAAATGGTGCCAACTATCCAGTGGGAGCAAGCTATAAAAGACTTGGGTGTAACAAAAACGGTTGATACGTTAATAGTAATGCAGCCTAAATATATGGATGTTGTTGAAAAAACACTTGCAAACGGCGATGTAGATACTTGGAAAACGGTATTGCGTTGGTCAACTTTAAACGATTCTGCAGGAATGCTTACTACAGAAATCGACAAAACAAACTGGAATTTTTACAGCAAATACCTTAACGGAAGTAAAAAACAAAAACCAGCAGACGAAAGAGCATTGAGTACAGTAAACGGAACTGTTGGAGAAGCAGTTGGTAAATTGTATGTGGACGAAATGTTTCCTCCTGAAGCAAAAGAAAAAGCTGAAAATATGATAAAAAATATCATCGTAGCTTTTGAAGACCGCATCAACAATTTAGAGTGGATGAGTGATAGTACCAAAACAAAAGCCATTGAAAAGTTGGATAAATTCACTGTTAAAATCGCATATCCAGACAAGTGGAAAGATTATTCAACCTTAGAAGTTAAATCAGGAAACAGTTATTACGATAATATGATCGCTGTTGGTAAATGGAACCTGAAAGACAACTTGGAAAAAATTAACGAACCTGTAGACCGTACTGAATGGGGTATGTCGCCACAAACGGTGAATGCGTACTTTAATCCGTTTAACAACGAGATTGTGTTCCCTGCAGCAATTTTACAACCACCTTTCTACGATTATAAAGCAGATGAAGCTGTAAATTACGGTGGAATTGGAGCTGTAATCGGTCACGAAATCTCTCACGCTTTTGATGATAGTGGTTCTCGTTTTGATGCGAGCGGAAACTTAGTAAACTGGTGGACCGATACCGATCTTGAAAACTTTACTAAAAGAGGAAACCAATTGGCTGAACAATACAGCAATATTGAAGTATTAGACAGTGTATTTATCAATGGTAAATTTACTTTGGGTGAAAATATTGGTGATTTAGGTGGTGTATTAGCTGCTTATGATGGTTTACAACGTTTCTACGAGAAGAACGGACGTCCAGAAAAAATCGATGGATTTACTCCAGAGCAACGATTCTTTATGAGTTGGGCAACTGTTTGGCGTACTAAACAACGTGACGAGTCATTAAGCGAGCAAGTGAAAACCGATCCACACTCGCCAGGTCGTTACCGTGCAACACAGCCTTTACAAAATGTAGATTCTTTTTATGAAGCATTTAATATTAAAGAAGGAGATTCTATGTGGTTAGCACCAGAAGATCGCGTACGAATTTGGTAATTCGTATTCTATAAAAACAATAAAAAAGAGCCTTTCGGGGCTCTCTTTTATTTCTTTAATTTATTCACATTAGATAAAATATCAAGTCGATAAGTTTTTTCTTCTTTTCGGTTTTCTAGAAGAAAGATATACTCCTAAAAAGATCAATACTGCTGCTACTATTCTAATTGGGGTAAGTGTATCAGCACCTAACAAAACAGCAAACAAAACGGCTAAAACTGGCTGTAGATAAATAAATGCACCAATGGTGGAAGGGCTTAATTGTTTCAAAGCATAAATATTGAATAAATACGTTAAAAACGTAGTGCCAATTACTACAAAAGCCAATTTCCAAATAGCATCAAATGGTAAATTAAACCAGTCAACGGCTGTAAATTCAGTAAACCCTATAGGTAGATTTATTAGTATTGCAAAGAGGAAAAATAACTTCATTAAAGTGATAGAGCTGTATTTTGACACCAACGGTTTTACAATAATTAAATAGATGGAATACGAAGTGGCATTGATAATAAACAACAAATTACCCAATGGAATGTTGGGAGCGTTCGGCTGAATTTTCAACCCAAACAAAATCAATACTAAGGCTCCGGCTAAACCCATACTAATACCTATCGCTTTTCGAAGGGTAATACGTTCTTTTAAAAACAAAGCCGAAAGGATAAGCAGCAAAACCGGCGAGAGCGTTATCACAACCGAACTGTTAATTGGCGTGGATAAACTTAAACCTTTAAAAAACATCAACATATTAATGACCATTCCAAAACACGCACAGGCAACGATTCGGGGCCAATCTTTCTTGTCAATTTTTTCCGAAGGATAAAAAATACTTATCGCCCAAAATAGTACGGCAGCACCACCCACGCGCAAGACGATAAACCCATAAGGTTCAATTACAGTAGGCATCAAGTCTTTTGCTATGGTATGGTTTATTCCATATATAGCACTGGCAGCAGTAGCCGCGAGTAGGGCTAGTACTCGGCTACTCATGTATTGTTGTGGATTGAATTTTTAGCGGCTTCGACCGTTTTTTTGCTGTTACCGATAAAAATTTCGTCATTATTCACGATAACGGGGCGCTTTAAAAAAGTATAATGTTCTAACAACAAGCTTTTAAAATCCTCTTCAAGTAATTGTTCTTCTTTTAGGTTACGTTTTTTATACAATTGAGCGCGTTTACTGAACAATGCTTCATAGGTACCTGCCAAATTATAAAGTTCTTCAAGTTCATTTTCCGTGATACCTTCGGTTTTTATATCTTGTTTTTGAAACGATTGTGGAATTTCAATTTCTTTCATAATACGCTTACACGTATCGCAACTGCTTAAATAATATACTTTTTTCATGATTTGTTATTTTAAATGTACATTCTGAATTTAATCCAGGGAAAAGGTTAGAAACTCTTTGGCTTTTTCGATTGGTATTTTCAGTTCAATAGGACCATCGGCATAGCTGGCAATATCGTATTGATTATAAATTATAATCACGTCGCTTTCAGTAAACCCGATGTTTTCAGGAAGGTAAAACGTTTCATTTTCAAACCAAAACCCCGTTGAGTTTATCGATTCGCTTTCTGAAATATTATGTTGTTTTTTAAACTCCTTTTCAGCAAAACTTTTAAAATCAGCTATATTATTAAACAAGTCCTTTTTCTGAAGCAACTCGCCAGTTTTAGGGTCAAAATTAGCAAAAGTAGTGCTTCCGTAACCATGGGCACCGCCAGTAAACTTATATTGTTTTTCTTCAACCGAAAGCATTTCAGAGTTGTCAAGGTTTCTACGTACCGCAATATCAACTACATATTCGCTTGCCATATCTGGAAATTCTACCTTATCCCTTCGGTATGTTTTAATAAAGTTTGTTGCCGCTTTTTCCATACTGTTGGCAGTTGGTTCTTCTTCCATAGTTTTTAAGGAAGAAAGAATAAATCTCTCTATTTCAGAATTAATTTTTTTTGAAACAGTTTCTTCTCCTTCTACCGTAAAATAGTTGATAGTAATTTCGGGACAATCTCCATTATTACAATCGGGGAGCGTTTTTTCAGTGAAACTTTCTGAAGAAAAAGAAAGGGGTTGTTCTTTTTTACAACTTAGTAATGAAAGTAGACAGATGCAAATGAGTAAAAATTTGTTATTCATACGTTAAATAATTGATGGGTTTATCTTTCCAAAGGGAAACCAGTATCTTTATTTATCAAAAGTAGTAAGATTAGAGAAAGCGACTCTAAAAATTATATTAAAAGGTTAAAAGCAACAGTATATATGAAGGGTATGAAATTTAATACAAAAGCAATTCACGGGGGACAAAAAGATATAGATCCAGCTTATGGATCTGTTATGCCTCCTATTTATCAAACTACTACTTACTCACAAAGTACACCTGGCGGCCATAAAGGTTTTGAATATTCCCGAAGCGCAAATCCAACGAGAAGTGCTTTAGAACGAGCTATTGCTAGTATTGAAAATGGAAACCACGGAATGGCTTTTGGAAGCGGTCTAGCTGCAATTGATGCGGTTTTAAAATTATTGAAGTATGGTGATGAGGTGATTTCTACCAACGATCTGTATGGAGGTACGTACCGATTATTCACCTCTATTTTTGAAGATTTTGGAATAAAATTCAAGTTTATCGGAATGCAAAATGCTGAAAATATTGAAGACCATATCACCGATAAAACAAAACTCATTTGGGTAGAAACACCAACCAACCCAATGATGAATATTATTGATATTAAAAAAGCAGCAACAGTTGCTAAAAAGCATAATGTTCTCTTAGCAGTAGATAACACTTTTGCGACAGCCTATTTACAACGTCCTTTAGATTTGGGAGCAGATATTGTAATGCACAGTGCTACTAAATATCTAGGGGGTCACAGCGATGTGGTTATGGGTACGTTAGCTGTTAAAGAAAAAGAACTAGCCGATAAACTTTACTTTATCCAAAATGCTAGTGGTGCCATCGCTGGGCCACAAGACTGTTTTTTGGTGTTACGAGGTTTAAAAACATTGCACGTAAGAATGCAACGTCATTGCGAAAATGGGAGACAGGTAGCAGAATATCTTTCCAGCCACCCAAAAATAGAAAATGTGTATTGGCCTGGACTAAAAGACCATCCTAATCACGATATTGCTAAAGAACAGATGAAAGATTTTGGAGGGATGATTTCTTTTACCACTAAAGGGAATAACTATGAGGAAGCTATTAAAATAGTAGAGAACTTAAAGGTATTCACCTTAGCCGAAAGTTTAGGAGGCGTAGAAAGTTTAGCTGGACATCCTGCGAGTATGACCCATGCTAGCATCCCAAAAGCAGAACGTGAAAAAACTGGAGTTGTAGATTCCCTAATTAGGTTGAGTGTTGGTATTGAAGATGGAGACGATTTGGTTGCCGATCTGGAACAAGCGATAGGATAATAATTAGATTTGAATATATAAAAAAGCTCGGAATTTAAGTTCCGAGCTTTTTATTTTATATTGTTTTGGTTGATTAATCTAAGTAATAAATATAGCCTACATTCAACCAAAAAATCCAGTCGTTGCTTTTATTTTCTGGAACGGGGCGAACTTCGTTTTGGTCTATACCAGGGTTAAGACCATCTACCCAATCACTAAAGTAATATTGCCAACGACTATCGAGCATAAGATCGCTCAATGGAGTTAATTTATACCGAACACCAATACTTCCTACCATAGAAAATGTAGAAGCTGCTTCTTGTTGAAATGCATTTAAATATTTAACAGGTGTAGAGGCTGGTGTATTTAAAGGGCCGCGACTCGATGAAACTTCAGGGTTAAAATTCACATAATGAACACCAAAACTCACAAAAGGGGCAAGTTTATAGCCTCCAGCAGTAAAATCTCTAATACTAAATGGATAATATTCCAGCTGTGAGCCAATATCAAAAACAGTTGTAGAAGCTTCCATGGCACGTAGCTGTTGTGCAAACTCTGAGTTGTCATCAGGATCAACCCAACGCCCCATATGTTCTAAGTTGGTTTTATGATAATCTATCTCATTACGTATTTTAAAATGATCATTAAAGTACGTGTCGCGAGTATAACAATTACAATCAGCTCTGTACGAAAAGTTTAAATAATGTATTAAACCTATACCAAAACCTACGTTTCCTGCATTGGTTTCAAAGTCATTTCGTTGTCCAAAATCTGAATAAAAAGTGACAGGTCCGGTAATTACACCTACCTCGTGAGAAAAGCCAAATTGGCTCAAAACTTCCTGTTGGGCAGAGATTAGTAGTAGAAATACCAATAGTAGATTTCTGGTATTCATTGTGGATTGGGTTTAGTTTGAATCGTAACAAATATATAAAAACATATCTAACAGTGAAATATAATAAAGATATTTAGCTTATTTGTAAAAAATTAACGTCCTTTTTTTATATAACGTTTATATTTGCAATCTAATAACGTAAACAAATTTTTTAAAGTATTTTGAAGCGGTAGAAACTATTTGTAAAAGTTTAAAAATCATCTTCTTATTTTCTAAATGCTTTCCTATAAACAATAAAAAACCCTTTCTAAGATGAAACAAAGTATTCAAGATTTCATTTCAAAAGTTGAACAAGCCAATCCCAATGAACCGGAATTTATGCAAGCTGTAACTGAAGTTGCAGAAACAGTTATTCCGTTTATAGAAAAAAACGAAAAATACCAAAACAAAATGTTGCTAGAGCGTATGGTAGAGCCAGAGCGCACTGTGTTATTCAGAGTCCCTTGGATAGATGACAATGGCGACATTCAAGTTAATAAAGGATATCGCGTTGAGTATAACTCGGCGATTGGACCATACAAAGGAGGGTTGCGTTTTCACCCTTCAGTAAACCTAAGTATCTTAAAGTTTTTAGGGTTTGAGCAAGTTTTTAAAAACAGTCTTACCACATTACCAATGGGTGGTGGAAAAGGAGGTTCTAACTTTAACCCGAAAGGGAAAAGTGATAATGAGGTAATGCGTTTTTGTCAAAGTTTTATGACAGAATTGGCTAGACATATTGGTCCAAATACCGATGTTCCTGCAGGAGATATTGGAGTTGGAGGACGTGAAATTGGCTATATGTTCGGTCAGTATAAAAGACTTCGTAACGAGTTTACAGGAGTTTTAACTGGAAAAGGACGTTCATACGGAGGATCATTAATCCGTCCAGAAGCAACTGGTTATGGTAACGTGTACTTTGCAAAAAATATGTTAGAAACTAAAGGCGAATCGTTTAAAGGAAAAACGGTTGTAATTTCAGGATCTGGTAATGTAGCGCAATTTGCAGCTCAAAAAGCAATGGAATTTGGTGGTAAAGTAGTTTCTTTTTCAGATTCATCAGGTTTTATATATGATTCTGAAGGGATTGATGAAGAGAAACTGGCTTTCGTAATGGAGCTTAAAAATGAAAAACGTGGTCGTATTAAAGAATATTTAGACAAGTATCCATCAGCAGAGTACCACGAAGGGAAACGTCCTTGGAGCATAAAATGTGATATCGCTTTACCGTGTGCAACTCAAAACGAATTAGATGCCGATGAAGCTAAAACCCTAGTAGACAACGGTTGTATCTGTGTGGGCGAAGGAGCCAATATGCCTTCTACCCCAGAAGCAATAGAAGTATTTCAGAAAGCTAAAATATTATTTTCTCCTGGTAAAGCTTCAAATGCCGGAGGTGTTGCAACTTCAGGTCTAGAGATGTCTCAAAATTCATTACGTTTAAACTGGACTGCTCAAGAAGTAGATGAAAAACTCCATGCAATTATGAACGATATTCACGCAGCTTGTGTTCAATATGGTAAAGATGGCGATGGATATGTAGATTACGTAAAAGGAGCCAATATTGCAGGATTTGTAAAAGTAGCAGAAGCTATGATGGCTCAAGGAGTGGTGTAATTTCTGAATAGAAGTTCAATTAAATAGTATAAAGGTTGATGGTTTAGTAATTAAATCATCAACCTTTTTTCATTAAAATCCTGCAATAAATAGTATTTTAGCGTGTTATATTTCTGAAAAAGTATTCTCTATGAAGTATGTTGTAACAACTATTCTGTTTTTCATTGTTTTTTCTGGTAGTGCTCAAAATTTTGAAAATTCTTGGTCCGGGTATTTTTCATACACTTCAATCAAGGACATATCTCAAGGTAATGATAAAATCTATGCAGCTTCAGAAAATGCTGTTTTTACTTACGATTTAAGCACCAACGAAATAAAAACTATTTCAACTATTAATGGTCTTTCCGGAGAGCTTATTTCAAACATTCATTATAGTGAAAATCATAGTTTATTAGTGATAGGATATGAAACGGGACTTATAGAGATTGTTCAAGATGGCGAAGAAAACGTACTGACGGTTGTAGATATAGTGGACAAGCTAGTGATTCCGCCAAATCAAAAAAACATCAATCATTTTGATGAATACAACGATCTGCTTTATATTTCAACAGAATACGGTATATCTGTCTATAATTTAGCAACCTTAGAGTTTGGTGACACCTATTTTATTGGTGTAGGAGGAACACAAATAGACATTGCACAAACAACAGTAGCAGAACCGTATATTTTTGCAGCAACTGCTTCCAATGGAATTAAAAGGGCGCTATTGGAGAATGAAAATTTAATCGATTTTCAACAATGGACCACCATACAAAACGGAAATTTTAAAGGAATTCAAAAACTAGGCACAGAACTCTATGTTGCCAATACTGGTAACGGTGTCTCTAGGCTTAACCTTGATGGAAGTATAAATCCCGTAGGTAATTTTAATAGTATTGTAGACTTCCAGACGTTTAATAATGTATTAACAATTACAACTACAACATCTATTTATGCATATACGGAAGGATTTCAGCAGCAGGGGTCTGTAACATCGGTACTAGACTTTGATTATCAGCTATTTTCTGGTTATGCTCTAAACAATGTATTCTATATGGGTACAAGGGAAGATGGTATTTTAGCCGTACCCTTTGATAGCAGTCAAGCCAAACAGGTTTTACCAAATGGCCCGCTTTCTAATCAAGGTTTTAGCATTGATGCTTCTCCAGGACAATTGTGGATGAATTATGGTGAGGTTACCGTTACTTTCAATCCATTCCCCTTGACTTTTAAAGGTATTAGTAATTTTAGAGAAGGCGTTTGGAATAATATAGCTTATGAAGATCTTGCTGAAAAATTTAATACAGACGTAAACGACTTGGTTCGAGTAAAAATTAACCCCAATAACTTTGAAGAGGTTTTTATGACTTCATACCAAAGAGGTTTATTGCAGATTATAGAACAACAACCTACTACTTTGTATAATGAAACTAATAGTCCTCTTGAGATAACTACCTCTTCAAGCGGAGGAGAAGAAGGGATTCGCCTTTTTGGAATGGATTATGACAACCAAGGTAACTTGTGGGTTACACAGTCTAGAATAGCCGAAGGGCTTATAAAACGAACTCCAGAAGGACAATTTCAACAGATAGATGTAAGTGATATTGTTAACACAGATAACGAATTAGCTTTAACTGAAGTAATAACAACTCCCCAAGGTTATGTTTTTTTTGGGACTGCTGAAAGCGGTTTAGCTGGATATGACCAAAATCAAAATAAGTTTAATAAAATTTCCGAAGGGGAAGGAAACGGAAATTTACCCAGTGTATATATTCGTGCTTTAGCGTTAGATAAACAAAATAGACTTTGGATAGGTACTTTCGAAGGCTTGCGAGTATTATTCAATACTGGTGGCTTTTTTGAAGAGAATGCAGATGTGCAAGCCCAAGAAATAATCATTGTTGAAGATGGTGTACCACAAGAGCTACTTTTTGACCAATCTATTACACAAATAGTTGTTGATGGCTCAAATAACAAATGGATAGCAACTGGTAACTCTGGTGTTTTTTATGTATCGTCTAATGGACAGGAAACCTTATTGCGCTTTACCAAAGATAATTCTCCCTTACCCTCTAATAATATACAAGATATCGCTATAGATGAGTTTAGTGGCGTGGTTTATATCGCAACAACCAACGGTTTGGTTTCCTACAATGGGACAGCAACTGCCCCACGTGAAAACCTAGATGAAGTCTATGCATATCCCAATCCAGTACGTCCGGGATTTAATGGAAATGTAACCATTGATGGACTCACAGCTAATGCCAATGTTAAAATAACCGATATAGAAGGAAATCTCGTTTTTGAAGAAAGAAGCGAAGGTGGTAGTATTTTGTGGGATACCACAGCTTTTGGTAAATATAAAGTCGCCTCTGGAGTGTATTTGGTTTTAATAAGCACAGAAGATGCGTTAGAAACCAAAGTCGCTAAAATTATGGTCGTTAGGTAATGCTTGTCTCCACCAAAGCTATTGTTATCTCTTCGGTACGCTATTCTGAAGCCGATTTAATTGTAAGTTGTTTTACCGAAGCCGATGGTTTAAAAAGTTATATGCTTCGGAATATTTTGAAATCTAAAAAAGGGAAACTTCGCTCCTCCTTTTTTCAACCTTTAACGCAACTTGATTTAGTTGCTAACCATAAAAATAAAGGAACTTTAGAATATATAAAAGAAGCAAAGATCATTCAGCCTTATCAAACCTTGCATAGCGATGTGTATAAATCATCACTAGTTATGTTTCTTTCCGAAATATTAAAAAGCACCATTAAAGAAGAAGAAACCAACACCCAACTATTTCAATTTTTAACTTACTCCT
>TARA_R110000823_G_scaffold307678_4_pt1 | contig 23484 bp, 24 predicted proteins | sample TARA_R110000823 | Tara Oceans TARA_R110000823 (sample SAMEA4397722) | marine metagenome | biome: Polar Biome; feature: [DCM] deep chlorophyll maximum layer (ENVO:01000326); material: water (ENVO:00002006), including particulate matter (ENVO:01000060) such as... | depth 20 m | reverse complement strand
GGCCCGCCAGGTCATCAACCGCATGGCTTCGAGTTCAATGGCGATATCCGCAACCATAAAGGCCACAGCCTGGCGATTGGAAATGGGCTCGCCGAAGGCCACGCGTTCATTGCAGTAAGGCACCACATAGTCGAGCACTGCCTGACAGGTGCCCACCGCCAGCGCACAGATGCCGATGCGCGACAGATCGATAAAGCGCTGCAGATCGAAGCTGCCCTCGCCGAGCAGGGCATCCGCCGGGAGCTGCACATTCTCAAAGCTGAGCGTGGCTAGCTGTGCGCCCGCAAGGCCCATATTCTCTTCGACGCTGCGTGTCATGCCCGCGGGCGTTCCCTCAACAATAAATGCGGCGGGCTGCTTCTCATCCAGCATCGCGATCACCAGCGTGAGCCGGGCATCGGCTCCCAGCGGCACCATGACCTTTTTCCCCTGCAGCGTGAAGCCATCGGCATTACTGGTGGCGGTTGTCCGGGGTGTTGTCGGGTCGAAGGTCGCACGTGGCTCCAGTAAAGCGGTGGTGGCGGCTACGAATTCGCCACTGCAGAATTGCGGCAGGTACTTCTCGCGCTGCGCATCCGAGCCCTGGTCCAGCAGGGTATTCACCACTCCCAGCGGTGCCGTCGCACCCAGTGTGAGCGCCATGTCGCCATGTGCGAGATCTTCCAGAATCAGCGCGTTGGACAGTGGGGAGCGCGGCATACCGGCGCCGCCCAGTGCCTCCGGGATGGACAACAGCGCAACTCCCAGTTCTGCCATCTGTTGATAACAGGCGTCTGCCGGCTGCTCGCCGGCGTCGACGCGCTTGCCGGGATCGCGCATCTCCTGCGCGGCGAAACGCTGCATGGTTTCGCGATTCATGCGCTGCTCGTCCGTCAGGCTCAGGTCGAACAGCAGATCGTCTTCGTTGGTGGGCATGGTCTTTGCTCTCTGTGTATTGAATGGGTTGCCTGGGATCGGACTCAGAGCGTGGCGACGCTGGGAGCCTCGAGCCCGCCGATCAGGTAGTCGACCAGGTGGTCGAGCAGGCTGTCTTCATCAAAGTGGCTGAGATCGCCGAGGGGTGAACGCATCAGCCACGACACCTCGGCCATGCCGTGTACCACGTTGGTGGCTATGAACATCAGGCGCAAGCGGCGCACTGGTGCCGGCAGTTCGGGTAGTGCCTGGGCGAGCGTGTTGTCCAGCCGCTGCCAGAAGGGGGCATGCACGGCATTCACCGTTGCGGCGATGTCTGCGTCGGTCTCGCTGACCAGGCGTGAGACAAAGCGCAGCGCGTCATTGCCCCATGCCTGCTCCCGGCGCAGCAGCACCAGCGGCAGGAGTATCTCGCGGCAGGCCCCGCGCAGCGTACGCGGCGCGGGATGTTCGTCGCGCCGTGCCACGGTAATGCGCTGGATCTCATCGCTGATCATTGTCATGAGTGCTTCGACCACACCCAGCCTGTTGCTGAAATGGTAGTGCATGGCGGCTGAGTTCCTGGACCCGGCCTCGGCGCTGATACGTCGCAGCGAGACCGCGTGCAGGCCTTCATTCGCGTACAGCCGCATCGCGGTGTGCAGCAGGCGCTCCCGGGTATCGAGGCCGTCCTCAAGCTGTGGGGCGCTCGCGCTCATTCCGAAGCCGCGCCCTGCACCCGTGCGAGGGACGGCATGAACCGTGTGTAGCCGACCGGAAACAGGCGCACGAGGAGCGAGATAAAACGCGCATCGTTGCCTATCAGCAGGCGCTTCTTGCGCTTCGCTATGGCGCCAATAATCTGTGCCGCTGCGTCTTCGGCGGTAGTGCGAGCCGCCTTCTCAAATTGCTTGCCGCGCTCATCGGGCGATTGATTGGGGTCGCCACCACGGGCCATCTTCGCGATATTGGTACGAATGCCGCCGGGGTGTACGCAGCACACATGGATATTCGTGCCCTCCATCTCCTGGCGCATCGCTTCGGTATAGCCGCGCACGGCAAATTTGGCGGCGTTGTAGGCCGACTGCGTGGGCACGCCGATGAGGCCGAACACCGAGGACATATTGATGACGTGACCCTGTTGCGCTTTGCGCAGCAAAGGCAGGAAGGCCTGTGTCCCGTGCACCACGCCCCAGAAATTGATGCCCATGAGCCAGTCGAGATTCTCATAGTCGCAATCCTCCACCAGTGACATCAGCGCCACACCGGCGTTGTTGATCACGATATCGACGTGGCCGCTCTGTGATGCAACTTCGTCCGCCCAGGCGTGCATGTCATCGCGCCGGGCAACGTCGACGGTGCGTGAGTGCACGGCAACGTCCTTGCGCGGGAGGCCGGCAACAGTCTCTGCCAGGGAATCGGCGTTGATATCACTGAGGTACAGCCGGCAGCCCGTCTGGTTGAGCTGCTGTGCGAGCGCGCGCCCGATACCCGATCCCGCCCCTGTGATGACTGCGACCTTGCCTTCTGTGTAAGCCATGAACTCCTGCATCCTGTCTTGGGTCGGGAGCACATCATAGGCGCTTTTGCGATTAAAGCAATTGCTTTATCCGGAGCTGGCGGTCTCGGTCTCCCCCTTGCGACGGGCAGCGGCGGCTGGCGGGCACATATCGACCCGCCAGCGGCTAATCTCGGCCGGAGTCTGGACACTGCAGGGGCGATCCCCTAAAATCCCGCGTGTTTTCACACGCTCGGCCGGCGCACCGGGTGTAGTGTGTTCCTGTGACAACCAGAGCAGTATTCCAGAGCGAACAGGCGAGATGCGGTTACCCATCTCGCCTTTTTGCGAGCGCCCGACCGAAAGGTCAGGCGATGGAGCACGCCAGAAACCTGCGTCAGGCCACTGATCACTGGAGGTTTGTTTGTCTGTTCCAGCCATTTTGGCCCTTGAAGACGGCAGCGTTTTCAGAGGGGTGGCAGTGGGTGCCAGCGGCACCTCGGTGGGTGAGGTGGTCTTCAACACTGCCATGAGTGGCTATCAGGAAATCCTTACCGATCCGTCCTACGCGCGTCAGATCGTGACGCTCACCTACCCGCACATCGGCAATACCGGCACCAACGCAGAAGACGAGGAGTCCCGGGCCGTTTGGGTCGCCGGCCTGGTCATCCGCGACCTGCCGTTGCTGGCCAGCAACTACCGCAATCAGCAGTCGCTGGACGATTACCTGCGCGAGCGCAATATCGTCGCCATCGCCGAGATCGATACCAGAAGGCTCACGCGTATCCTGCGCGACAAGGGTGCCCAGGGCGGCTGCATCATGGCTGGCGAGGATGTCGACGAAGCGGCGGCCCTGGCGCAGGCGAAACAGTTTCCCGGTCTAAAGGGTATGGATCTCGCCAAGGTGGTTTCGGTTACCGAAGCCTACACCTGGCGGGAGGGTAGCTGGCGCTGGAACGAGGGCCACAGCGAGCGTCCCGAGGCAGAGTTGCCCTGGCATGTGGTGGCCTACGACTACGGCGTCAAGCGCAACATCCTGCGTATGCTGGTTGATCGCGGTTGCCGTCTGACGGTAGTCCCGGCGCAGACTGCCGCCGCCGATGTGCTGGCGCTGGCCCCCGACGGCGTATTCCTTGCCAACGGCCCGGGTGATCCCGAGCCCTGCACCTACGCGATCGAAGCCATTCGCGAGCTGCTCGATAGCGGAATACCGCTGTTCGGTATTTGCCTCGGGCACCAGCTGCTCGGCCTGGCCTCCGGCGCTTCCACGCTAAAAATGAAGTTCGGTCATCACGGCGCCAATCATCCTGTACAGAATCTCGACGACGGCAGTGTACTCATTACCAGCCAGAACCACGGTTTTGCGGTGGACGAAAGCAGCCTGCCGGACAACCTGCGCATCACGCATAAATCCCTGTTCGACGGCAGCCTGCAGGGCATTCATCGCACAGACTGCGATGCCTTCAGTTTTCAGGGCCACCCGGAAGCGAGTCCGGGGCCGCACGACGCCGCGCCCCTGTTTGATCATTTCATCGAGCTGATGGCGGCTCGAGCAGAGAAGAACTGAGCCATGCCGAAGCGTACTGACATTCAAAGCATCCTGATTCTCGGCGCCGGCCCCATCGTGATCGGCCAGGCCTGCGAGTTTGATTACTCCGGCGCGCAGGCCTGCAAGGCGTTGCGCGAGGAGGGCTACCGGGTGATCCTGGTGAACTCCAACCCGGCCACCATCATGACCGATCCGGCGATGGCGGACGCCACCTACATCGAACCGATCAAGTGGCAGACAGTCGCGCGCATTATCGAGCAGGAGCGCCCGGATGCGCTGCTGCCCACGATGGGCGGACAGACGGCGCTGAACTGCGCGCTGGACCTGGCCCGCGAGGGCGTGCTGGAGCAGTTCGGCGTGGAGATGATCGGCGCCACCAAAGAGGCGATCGACAAGGCCGAAGACCGGCAGCTGTTTGACCAGGCCATGAAGCGGATCGGCCTCGAGACGCCGCGTGCCGCGCTGGCGCATAGCCTGGAGGAGGCCTTTCAGGTACTCGACTCCATCGGCTTCCCCTGCATCATCCGCCCGTCATTCACCATGGGTGGTAGCGGTGGCGGTATCGCCTACAACCGCGGCGAGTTTGAGGAAATCTGTCGTCGCGGGCTGGATTTGTCGCCCACGAATGAACTGTTGATTGATGAATCCCTGATTGGCTGGAAAGAATTCGAGATGGAGGTGGTGCGCGACAAGAACGACAACTGCATCATTGTGTGCTCCATCGAAAACTTCGATGCGATGGGGGTGCACACCGGCGATTCGATCACCGTGGCGCCGGCGCAGACCCTCACCGACAAGGAATACCAGATCATGCGCAACGCCTCATTGGCGGTTTTGCGTGAGATCGGCGTAGAGACTGGCGGCTCCAATGTGCAGTTCGGACAGGATCCCGAAACCGGGCGCATGGTCATCATCGAGATGAACCCGCGCGTGTCGCGCTCCTCGGCTCTCGCGTCCAAGGCGACAGGTTTTCCCATTGCCAAGGTGGCGGCAAAGCTGGCGATTGGCTACACCCTCGACGAATTACAGAACGATATTACCGGCGGTGCCACGCCCGCCTCCTTTGAGCCTTCCATCGACTACGTGGTTACCAAGATCCCGCGCTTTGCGTTTGAGAAGTTCGCGGGCGCCTCACAGCGGCTTACCACCCAGATGAAGTCGGTGGGCGAAGTGATGGCCATCGGGCGCACCTTTCAGGAATCTCTGCAAAAGGCGCTGCGCGGCCTCGAGGTGGGATCGGCGGGCTTTGAGCACCGCATCGACGTGGATGATCCGGAGTTGCGCGATGAGCTGGTGCTGGAACTGACCAACCCGGGTCCCGACCGTATCTGGTACCTGGCCGATGCCTTCCGCGCCGGTATGGAGCTTGCGGAGATATCCAGGCTGTCCGGCGTCGACCCCTGGTTCCTGGTGCAGATCAAAGACATTGTCGACACCGAGAACAGCCTGAAAACCGTGCAGCTCGCCGAAATAGACAGCGCCCGGATGTTCGCGCTGAAACGCAAGGGCTTCTCCGACGAAAGGCTCGCGGTACTCCTGGCGGTGTCTGAAGCGGAGGTGCGCGCGCGCCGCGATCAGCTGGGTATCAGGCCGGTGTACAAGCGGGTCGATACCTGCGCAGCGGAGTTCGCCACGGCGACCGCCTACATGTATTCCACCTATGAAGAGGAATGCGAAGCGGCGCCCAGTCAGCGCGACAAGATACTGGTGCTGGGCGGTGGCCCCAACCGTATCGGTCAGGGTATCGAGTTCGACTACTGTTGTGTGCATGCCGTTCTGGCGATGCGCGAAGACGGTTACGAGACCATCATGGTCAACTGCAACCCCGAGACTGTCTCCACCGATTACGACACCTCCGACCGCCTCTACTTTGAGCCGGTCACGCTGGAAGATGTGCTCGAGATTGTGCGCGTCGAGCAGCCAAAGGGCGTTATCGTGCAGTTCGGGGGTCAGACCCCGCTGAAGCTCGCCCGCGCGCTGGAGGCGGCCGGCGTGCCGATCATCGGCACCACGCCGGACGCGATCGACCGGGCGGAGGATCGCGAACGCTTTCAACACATGATTCAGAAGCTGGGCCTGCGCCAGCCCGCCAATACAACCGTGCGCAGTACCGAAGAGGCGGTGGCCGCGGCACAGCAGATCGGTTACCCGCTGGTGGTGCGGCCCTCCTATGTTCTGGGCGGTCGCGCGATGGAAATCGTCTATCGCGAAGAAGATCTGCTGCGTTATATGCAGAGCGCAGTGAAGGCTTCGGATGATGCGCCCGTGTTGCTGGATTCCTTCCTCTCCGCTGCGATCGAGGTGGATATCGACGCGGTCTCCGACGGGCGGGAGGTGGTGATCGGCGCGATCATGCAGCATATCGAGCAGGCCGGTGTGCATTCCGGTGACTCTGCCTGTTCACTGCCGCCGTACAGTCTCGACAGCGCGGTGCAGGATGCCATGCGCGAACAGGTCAAGCAGATGGCGCTGGAACTGGGTGTCTGTGGGCTGATGAATGTGCAACTCGCCTGGCAGGATGAGACGATCTACGTTATTGAAGTGAATCCGCGTGCTTCGCGCACCGTGCCTTTTGTTTCCAAATGTATTGGCGCGTCTCTCGCCAAGATTGCGGCTCGCTGCATGGCGGGCACGAGTCTGGTGGATCAGGGCTTTACGCGCGAGGTGGTGCCGGATTATTTCAGCGTGAAAGAAGCGGTGCTGCCGTTCAACAAGTTTCCCGGCGTCGATCCGATCCTGGGGCCGGAAATGAAATCCACCGGTGAAGTCATGGGTACCGGTGATACCTTTGCCGGGGCGTTTGCCAAGGCGCAGCTCGGCGCTGGCAATGGTCCGCCCAGCGAGGGCACCGCCCTGCTCAGCGTGCGTGATGTGGACAAGCCCGGCATCGTGGGAGTGGCGCGCGATCTTGTGGAGATGGGCTTCGATCTGGTTGCCACCAGCGGCACCGCCAGAGCGCTGGAGGATGCCGGCCTGAAAGTACGCCGGGTGAACAAGGTCACCGAGGGGCGCCCGCACATCGTCGACATGATTCTGAACGACGAGGCCGACCTGATTGTCAATACCACTGAAGGTCGCCGCGCCATTGAAGACTCAGCGTCTATTCGCGCGAGCGCCGAGGCACACAGGGTTTTCTATACCACCACGCTGACCGCGGCGCAGGCCATTTGCCTGTCGCTCAAGCACAAGGAAGATCGGACGGTACGGCGGTTGCAGGATTTGCACCGGAGGATCAACACATGAACAAATTTCCCATGACGGTCGCCGGTGAGGCGGCCCTGCGCGGAGAACTGGAGCGCTTGAAGAAAGTGGAACGTCCGCGCATATCGCAGGCTATTGCCGACGCCCGGGAACACGGTGACTTGAAAGAGAATGCGGAGTACCACGCGGCGCGTGAACAGCAGAGCTTTGCGGAGGGGCGTATTCAGGAGATTGAGGGCAAGCTGGCGAACGCCCAGGTAATTGATGTGGCGTCTATCCCCAAGACCGGCAAGGTGATTTTTGGTACCACGGTCGATCTTATCAACCTGGAAACCAACGCCACCGTCACTTACCGGATTGTCGGTGAAGACGAGTCGGACGTGAAGAGCAACCTGATCTCCGTGGTATCACCGATCGCGCGCGCGCTCGTAGGCAAGGAAGAGGGCGATGTGGTGGTCGTCAAGGCACCGGGCGGCGATATAGAGTATGAGATCGACCAGGTGCGCCATATCTAGCCAAAACTCCCACTCCTGCTGATCCAGGGCAGCACTGCCCTTGATGCTAATAATTCTCATTAGTGTTATGCTGCCGCCACTTTGCTGAGTGGACACCGATGGACGCAACTGTTTCCCTGTGGTCGCTGCGGGCCGGCCAGCCCTGCAGAATTCTGGGTTTTGACGAGACTCTCGCCGAGCCCTACCGCATTCGCCTCATGGAACTCGGTTTTCACCCCGATGAGCGCGTAGTCTGCCTGCACTCACCCGGGTTCGGCGCACCCAAAGTGTATCGTGTGAGCAATACGGTTTTCTCCCTGGATGACGAGGTCGCCACTTATGTGCGCGTGAGCCTCGATGTCTAGGGTTCTACTCATCGGCAGCCCAAACTCCGGCAAGAGCCTGCTGTTCAATCGCCTCACCGGCATGGCGCATAAAGTTGCGAACTTTCCCGGGATCACGGTCGATGTGGGCATGGGCAGTCTGCGCGGCCTGCCAGACACGCAACTGGTGGATTTTCCCGGTACCTACTCGCTGCAGCCGATCTCGGCGGAAGAGAAAGTAGCGGTCGCCGAGTTTGAGCGCGCACTGGAAGATACCAACGTCGAGCAGGTGTTGTGCCTGATCGATTCCACCCGCCTGGAGAAAAGCCTGTATTTCACGCTGCAGGTGATTCGCGATTGCGCGCGCTTTGGCAAGCCTGTCATCGTCCTTGCGAATATGATCGACGTGCTCGACCGGCACGGGCTCGCCTTTGATGCGCAGGGGTTGTCAGACGCACTGCAAACACCGGTGCTGCCGATCTCGGCCCGCTCGGGCAAGGGCGTGGACGCAATCATCAGCCAGCTCCGCCAGAATCGAGATACAGCACAGACGGCTTCGGGGGGAATATTTGCGGATAGCCCCGATGTTTTGCTGCGCGGCACCGCGCACCAGCTTGCGCGACGCTATGGACCAAAGGGCGATGTGCTGGTGCAGAGCCAGGCGCGCCTGGATCATTTCTTCCTGGGCTCGTTGACAGGCGGTGTGTCTTTCTTCCTGATCATGTACCTCCTGTTCCAGTCCATTTTTACCTGGTCCGCTCCGGCCATGGACGCGGTGGAAAGTTCGCTGGCCTGGCTGGCGGAGCTTGTCGTGCCAATGATTGGCAGTGATCTCCTGCGCGACTTCACGGCCGATGCGCTGTTCAGCGGCATCGGCGCGTTTCTGGTTTTTGTGCCGCAGATTTTCGTGCTCACCTTCATCATCGGCTTGCTGGAGGATTCCGGCTACATGGCGCGGGCTGCGCTGATCTGTCACAAGCCATTGCGCGCGTTCGGTCTTACCGGCAAGAGCTTTATTCCGATGCTGTCGGGGGTGGCCTGCGCCATTCCGGCAATCTATGCCGCGCGCGCGGTCGACTCGCCGCGCAAGCGCCTGCTGACCTACATGGCTATTCCGCTCATGCCGTGCTCCGCGCGTCTGCCGGTGTATACCCTGTTGATCGCCGCGTTCGTGCCCGCCACCACCACGCTTGGCGGGTTGGTGGGGTGGCAGGGCCTGGCCATGTTCGGGATCTATTTTTTCGGGATGTTGTGTGGCCTGATTATTACCGGCATCGTCTCGCGCATGAGCGAGGATCGCTTCACCGATCTGCCCTTTGTGCTGGAGTTGCCGCCCTACCGGCTTCCGGGGTTTACGCCGCTGGTGCGCAATGCGTTCAACCGCGCCAAACATTTTGTCACCAAGGCAGGCAAGATTATCCTGGCGGTGACGGTGGCAATCTGGGTGTTGGGTTATTTCCCCAATTATGGTGCCGATCTCGGACAGTCCTGGCTGGGACAGCTCGGTCACTGGATCGAGCCCCTGTTCAGCCCCCTCGGGCTGGACTGGCGCTATGGGGTCGCCATCTTCACCTCATTTCTCGCACGTGAAGTGTTCGTGGGCACGCTGGGTACGATCTTTGGCATTGAGGGCGCCGAGGACAACATGGTGCCCCTGGTAGAGCATATTCAGGCCAGCGGCATGGCGCTCGGTTCCGGCCTGGCGCTGCTGGTGTTCTTCGCCATTGCCCTGCAGTGTGTGTCAACGCTTGCGATTCTGGTCAAGGAGAGTGAATCGCGCTCCCTGGCCATCAAGATGTTCTTTGGCTACTTCCTGTTTGCCTATCTCGCCGCCCTCGGCGTGTATCACCTGGCTGCCCTGTTCAGCTGATCCCTCGAAACTTTTCTGCAGGCTGGCATCTCCGGCTCTTTAACGATAATGATTATCATTACTGTTGACATATAAACGCAAATGATTATCATTACCGTTAATATTAACCCGCCCGCAGTACTGGTTTGTCAGGAGATCCGGCTTGAAACGTACATCCTTCGCAACAGTAAGATCTTTGAGTGTTCTCTTCAGCCTGGGCGCCGGCCATGCCGCTCTGGCTGAAGAGCCGGTTTTGGAAGAGGTGTTTGTGTGGGGCACCCAGGTTCGTGCGTCCTCTGTCAGTCTCGGCGAGGAGCAAATCGCCATTCGCCAGGCCGATCACATCAGTGATCTACTGAGAACAGTTCCCGGCGTGGACGTCGGGGGCTCACATTCCCTGAATCAGCGTATTACGATCCGCAGCCTTGGCGACCGCAGTTTGCGTATCAACATCGATGGCGCCAACCAGAATAACTACATGTATCACCACATGGGGAATCTGCAGATCCATGCGGATATTCTTGGCTCGGTGGATGTTGACGTAGGCACGAACTCTGTCGCCGACGGCGGACTGGGCGGGGTGGTGCGTTTCGAGACCAAAGACGCCGCGCAATTGCTTTCTGCTGGCAGCCGGTTTGGTGGTCGTGTACAGGCATTCTATGGCGACAATGCCGCTCAGGGATATTCCGCCACCACCTACGGTGCGCCCAACAGTGCGCTGGACTATCTCGTCTATTACCACAATCTTGATCGCGATAATTATGAGGTCGGTGGTGGCAAGATCGAGGATCGCAATGGTGCAGAAATTCCAGGCACCGACGGCGAAGTGCAAGGTCAGGAGGGCGAGCTCGACAATGCGCTGGTGAAGCTCGGCTGGAATATTGCCCTGGGTCAGCGCCTGGAGTTCAGTTATGAACGCTACGAGGATGAGGGCGATTACAGCTATCGGCCCGATATGGGTCTGGCGACCGATATCGCCATCAGTAATTCACTCGGACTGCCGCTGACCTACGATACGGAGTTCACTCGCGATACGTTCATTCTCGGCTATGAGCTTGAGTGGAGTGAAGCCGCAAGCCTGCGTGCAACGCTGTACAGCAATGAAAGTACGCTGTGGCGTGATGAGTCGGGTATTCAGGCGGTGTTCCCCGGAGATCCTGCGATTGTTGAAGGCAAGGCCGAAAATACCGGCGTGAATATCCTCGGGCGCTATTTGCTGGATGCTCACGAGTTGACCTACGGCCTGGACGTCATCGATCACGACACACGGTACAACCCGGATGGCCTGGCGTTGGCAGAAGAGCAGGCCACCGATTCGGCGGTCTTCGTGCAGGATCGAATCTGGCTGGGTGAGAGGTTCGCGCTTATCCCGGGGCTTCGCTACAACTATTACGATGTGGATTCGCACGTTGTTGAGGATGATTTCAGCGCCTTTACGGCCGCCCTCGCGGGTGAATGGTCCATCACCGACAGTCTGCTGCTGAAGCTCAGTAGCACGCAGCTTTTTCAGGGCCCGGAACTCGCCGAAGTATTTATCGGGGCGGGCCTGAATGACGCAGCCAACCCCGATATTGAAGCGCAGTCCGGTTATAACTCGGAGTTCTCGCTGGCCTATGAGCACGCACTGCTTGGCGCCGACCAGTTTTCCGCCGGATTTACGCTGTTTCATACGGATATTGAAGACTATGTGTACGAGTACGCGAGTCCGCCCGCTGAGGTGGAAGCGCGCTACTGGAAAGACAACGTGGGCGACATGGAAATTCAGGGTGTTGAAGCCTACATCGGTTACGAGACCGGCAACCTGAGCATGTTGCTGACGTACTCGGTGTCTGAAAGCGAGTTGTCTGCGCAGCGCGAGTATGCCGCCCTGGAAGACGCGCGGATTGATCGTGAACAGGGCGACACACTGAGCGCCAACATTGAGTACTACATTGACGCGTGGAATGTGGCGCTGCACTGGGATTTGTTGTGGGTGGACGGTCTTGATGCTGCGCTGGACCTCGACGGCGCGACGCTGGACAACGCCAAGGAAGGCTACAGCGTACAGAACGTCTCGGCACGTTGGCGGCCGGCATTTGCAAAGCGGTTGGAACTGACTGTTGGCGTTGACAACCTGCTGGACGAGTTTTACGCGTCCCAGTCATCGCGCACCGGTGTGTCACTGCATCCGCGGTTTGGCGAACTCTTCCTGACGGACTTTGAGCCGGGCAGAAACATCAAGGCGACGATTGCCTATAACTTTTAATCTTGTGTTGCCGGTGGCCTGATTCCCTGTTGTGTGTGGGCCGCCGGCCTTTTTCTCTTCTGGCTGAGAGCGAATCGTGAACCCTGCTGTTTTCAGGCTAAGCCGCACAGTGCACTGGATGAGTTCCGCCTTCGGGCTTGTGACACTCATCTTTTTCTCGGTAACGGGAATCACCCTGAACCACCCCGAGTGGTTCAGCTCGGCGCGTTCAGTAGACGTCGCGAGCATTGACGTGGAAAATTCCTGGATGACTGCGTTTGGTCGCGCAGATGAGCGCGATCAAATGCACATGCTCACTCAGCGGGTGAACTCGCAATGGGGTCTGGGTGTACCGCAGACCATTGACCGGGACGAACTGGAGTGGATGCTGGATTACCCGCGCCCCGGAGGCGTGAGTGTCGTGGTGCTGGACATGGAGCAGCAGCGCCTCACGCATGAGCGCGTCGACGACGGCGTTGTGTCGCTGATCAATGATCTACATAAGGGCAGGCATGCAGGTCTGGAATGGCGGCTTCTGGTCGATGCGGTGGCCGTGGTGTGCCTGCTGTTTGCGTTTACCGGCATTATCCTGCTGGTCGCGCATGCCACGAAACGTCGCAGTACCTGGCCGCTGGTGTTACTTGGGGCATTGGCACCGCTGGGATGCTATGGGCTGTTCGTGCCATGAGAAACCGGCTTTTACAGTGTGCCCTGGCACTTCTTCTGCTGGTGGGCCAGGCGTGGACAGCCGCGGCGGCCAGCATCGATGTGTCGGTTGAGATTCCCGATATTGATATTGCCGAATACCATCGACCGTACGTAGCCGTCTGGCTGGAAAACGATGCCCGACAGCCGGTGGCGCATTTGGCCCTGTGGCTGGAACAGGAAAAATGGCATCGCGATTTGCGCGCTTGGTGGCGGCGTGGTGGCAGCGCCTTGCGTCTTCCCGTTGATGGTGTATCCGGCGCTACGCGACGCCCCGGACATTACCGCGTGACCACCACGCTGGAGCTTGAACAGGGCAGCCGTTATGTGCTGAACGTGGAGGCGGTGCGCGAAGTGGGCGGGCGGGAACTCCTCAGAATCCCTTTTGTCTGGCGCGGCGCCACGTTTAACGGCAGTGCCGAAGGGGTCGATGAACTCGGCGCGGTCACGCTAATTGTGAAAGAGGAGCCAACTCCATGATCTCGATAATCCGATACACCCTGATGTCGGTGCTGGTGCTGGCGCTCTGCCAGCCGCCGGGCGCCTGGGCGCACAAGCGCTGGCTGCTGCCGAGTGATTTCACTCTGAGTGACAGCGAAACGGTTACGGTCGATTTTACAGCCTCGAACAATGTGTTCTATGTGGACAAGGGGATGCCGCTGAGGGATGTCGAGGTTCTTGCCCCGAACGGCGAGCCGCTGGAACTGTTGCGTGCCGTGGAAGGCGATCGGCGCTCCAGTTTTGATTTGTCCGTTGCACAGCGCGGCACCCACAGGGTGGTGGTTCAGAGCCCGCCCGTATACTTCCTGTCCTATCGTCTCGCAGAAGCTCGTGAGCCTGTGATACAGCGTGGGGCCCTGACAGCATTGCGTGCCGCAGTGCCCGAGGATGCGCAGGATGTGCAGTTCATGGCCTCATCCTCACGGATAGAGACATTTATTACGCTGGGTAATCCCACGCCGCCGCCGGTACTGGATGACGCGGACGGGCTGTCTTTACAGTTCCCGTCACATCCGAACAGGCTGTACCAGGATGAGTCGGCCACGTTTACACTCAGCTTTCGCGGCGAGCCTGTGGCTGGCGCAATTGTTACCGTGATTGCCGATGGCTCGCGCTACCGCGACGGCCTCGAGGAGCGCGTATTTCAATCAGACGAGAACGGGAGTGTCACGATAGACTGGCCCGCGCCCGGGCGGTATCTGTTGGAAGCGGCGCTGGAACGCAACGCCCCCGATACGAGTGTGAGCCGGCTGCACCATGGTTATTTCCTGACGCTGGAGGTTCTTGCTCCCTGAGGCCGTTCAGCCGGCGAGGCGGCGCCTGGTACCGCGCGGCGCTGTCCAGCTATCGAACGACAGCAGTCCACCGCCCCAGACAAACACCTGTAGCAACAGGATGCCCCAGATGTAGTGCAGGTACAGCGCCGCCGGCGGCACCTCCTCCAGGCTGATCACTGCCACGATATTGATGATAAACAGGCCGGCGGCGGCAAAGCGGCTGCCCAGCCCGACGACCAGCAACACCGGCAGCAGGATCTCACCGGCCGTGGCGAGCAAAGCCGCGGTGGCAAACGGCAACAGCGGCACACTGTACTCGTACTCGAACAGGAACAGGGTGGTTTCCCAGTCCTCCAGCTTGGTCAGTCCCGAGGCGAAAAATACCCAGGCGATATACAGCCGCGCCGCCGCCTGTGCGAGGAACGCGAGTTTTACCATGGGCTCCGAGAGCCGGTAGTAATTGCGGGTTAAAGTGTGAAAGGCAGGTTGCATGTCAATTCTCCTTGATGGGATAAAAGTGGTTGATGAGATTGTTGCCAAGAGCCCGGGCAATCCAACCCGGAAAGTCGAAATCGCGCGCGGCCGGCGCATCGAGCAGGCTGCCGATTGAGCGACCGGCGCGCAGGCCCAGCAGGAAGGCGTGTTCCTCCGGGCTGATCAGCATGTGTTCAACGCGGAACTCGCGCCGGAACACCAGCACCGGGCGCGGTATATCGGACACCTGCAGGTTGCCCGGGACGTCGGTGTTGTCAGCGTGCCAGGCAAGAATATCCACAAGCGGGTAAATGGAAGCGACCAGGCCCGCGTGCTGGGCAATTGCGATGCCTACATGGTCCAGGCCTTCGCTTTGCAACAGGGACGCAGTAGCCGTATCGAACACATTGTTCGCGGCGCGGTTGGCGCGATGGCGCAGCCACTCGAGGGCGGACACCGGCGCGACAAAGGGAAACTGCCTGCCCGCGTCGCAGCCGGCGATCAACAGGGGCAGTTCTTCTCCCCACTCACCCCAGTCTCCGCGAGTAGGCGGGTATAGGGCGAGCAGTTCGGCCACCAGTGCCCGAAAGACAGACTGCCCCAGCAGGCGTCGGGCGGTGGGATAGGTGACGCCCAGGGCCGCTTCCGCCGCGGCGAACAGGTTGCGGCGATACACGGCAAAACCGTCATCCCGGCCCGGCGAGCCACTGCGCTTGGCCGCGTTGAAGAGATTTGCCACAAAGCCGGCCTGTTGCCGGCCCAGTTCGGAAATACCGTTGTTGATAGCGGTCGTCATTGAACAGCTCCTTGCTTCGCAGGCAATGCTTCAAAGGCGGCGCTGCCAATGCGCCGGGCTCGCGCGGCCTCTTCCACAAGGTCCGGCCACGGTGGCAGGCGCGTGTCCCATTCCACCAGCGTGGCTACCGGGCCCAGACGGCCAAGGGCGTATTCATAGACCTGCCAGGCCAGCTTGGAGACCGGCGCAGCGTGATCGTCCACGGCCAGCGCCCCCGGCGACGGCTCTGAATAGCCCGCCAGGTGAATCTCGGCAACCGCTGCGGCGGGCAGCTGGTCGAGCCACGCCATGGCGTACTCGCCGGGGGACGGAATCGCCAGGTTGTGTGCGTTCACCAGCAGGTTGTTGATGTCCACCAGCAGGCGGCAGCCCGTTCGCTTTACCAACTGGCACAGGAATTCGGTTTCGCTATACGCTTGCTCGGGGTCGTCAATGTACGCAGAGATGTTCTCCAGCAGCAGGGGGCGACCGATCGCCAGTTGCACACGGTCGATGTTGGCCTCCAGGACGGATAGCGCCTCCCGTGTCCGCCGTACCGGCAACAGGTCGCCGGCGTGCAGGCGACGGCCGTCCAGATTCACCCAGCAAAAGCACAGGTGGTCTGAAACCAACAGGGGGTCGATGCGCTCCACCAGCCTGGCGAGCCTGTCTATCGCGTGCTGCGGAATGCCTGCGGCGGACCCCAAACCCAGGGCGGTACCGTGCAGGCTGATGCTGTACAGTTCGCGCGCGCGCTCCAGCACCTCGAGGTTGGCGCCGCCGTCGACGTAGAAATTCTCGGTGTGCACTTCCACGAAATCGATATCCGCGGCATCAGTGAGCGCCTGGTCATAGTGGGGATGGCGCAGACCGACACCCACTTTGGGTGCGGTGTCGCCGGAGGCGACTGGCGTGGCTGTTGCGCTGTTAGTGGTCATTGTCAAAATCCGTGTTTGAAAGGAGGCGCCGGGGCGCCTCGTAGCAGGGTCGGTGACGGTTCAGCCGCTGGCTTTGCCGTTCTTGCTGGCTGCATAGCGCGCCTTGGCTTCCGCCTTGAGCATGCCGCCCAGGCTTTCACAGGTGCCCTTGTCCACCAGCTTCCATTCGCCGGGATCCTTGTCGACCGTGGACTGACCGGCGCAGGAATGGGTGCCCGCCAGGTTGCCGCAATCGTTCTGGCCGATGCCGGCGATGCCGTAGCATTTCTCCTTGCCGGCGGCGCTCACCGGGGCCACCACGGCGCTGGACAGTGCCGCCACCAGCGCGGCGCTTGCTATCAGTGTCTTGTTCATCAGTGCTTGCTCCTTTTCAGTTGTGTGTAAAAAGCCTGGCCTGCTCGGGGCCGCGGGAGGGGTTCGCGTGCGGGGAGTGGGGTATCGAACGCCTCTCCCGTGGGCCGGCCCCTCGCAGGCCAGGAAACGATTCAATTACTCGGCATTCGCCTCTGCGACGCTGAGGTTGTGAATGCCGTGCCAGTTGCGACGGGCGGTGGCGAGATTGCCCGGGACATCCTCGAGCCATTTGGCCTGCACCTGCTTGTTCAGGTTCAGGTACAGCTTGCCGTCGACCACGCGCCAGGCCGTGGGATCCACGTCCAGCTTCTTGTTCAAGGCCACGCCCATCGCGCAGTAACCGCCGAACTGGGGTGCGTACTTCTCCGGGTTTTCACGGAAGGCGTCGCGGTTGGCGGCATTGGAGAAGTGGTAGATGGCATCCCGGTAAGACGCGCTGTACTTCGCCTTGCCCTTGGCCGGGCCGCTGCTGGTGAAGTACGAGACCGCATCGTAGCCGTGGATGGCCAGGTCGTTCGCGTCGGTGTTGACCTGCGCGTCGGCGGCGAAACTGCCGGTGGAAAACGCAACGGCGACTGCCGCGGCGAAACGTTTCAGAAATTTGGACATTTTCATGGTGTGTTGCTCCTTGGTTACTTGATTTGAAATTCAAAAGTCTCAGTTGCTGTCATTCGTTGTTGCCGGCGGCGGCTGCCGTCGGCGGGTTCATTCAGGTACCAGTCATTCGCATACTCATCCTCCCGTCTCTAGTCAGTGTTTGGTCGTATGTCGTTTTCGTTTAATCCGGGCCAACCCGGACTCAGTTGCCGGCCCGGAACAACTCGCGTTCATCCTCGCGGATCGCCATCTCGTTGATGCTGGCGTCGCGGTTGTTCATCAGGCCGTCCGCGTCGAAGATCCAGTGTTCGTTGCCGAAGGCGCGGAACCACTGGCCGCTGTCGTCGCGGTATTCATAGCGAAAGTGCACCGCGATGCGGTCGTCGCTGAAGGTGAACAGTTCCTTGCGCAGCACGTAGTCCAGTTCCCGCTGCCACTTGCGCGCAAGGAACGCCTCAATGGCCTCGCGGCCCGCAAAGAACTCGTTGCGATTGCGCCAGGTGCAGCCCTCGGTATAGGCCCGCGCAACTTGCTTCGGATCCCGCGAATTCCACAGGTCCTCGCCGCGCTGGACCTTTGCCAATGCAGTTCTCCGGGTGAATGGGGGTGTGATTTGTTGGGTCATGGCATTCCTCTCTAAGTAAACAGATCTGTATAGTATGGAATGCAAGATAAACCGATCTGTTTACTTCGTCAAGACGGGTGCAAATATTTTTTTGTTATAAAAACTGCTGTTTTGCGTTATTAATCAGTAAGCGTGCGGAGAAAGAGCGATCAGAGAGTTACAAATAGGAGGCGGAGAAGTATACTGATCGGTATATATTAAGAGGAGGCACAAATGCCGCCAGCATCCAAGCGCGACATCATCGTCAACGAGGCCCTGAAACTGTTCTACCGCAACGGCTTCCACGCCACCGGCGTGGACCGCATCATCGCCGAGGCCGGGGTGTCCAAGAAAACCCTGTACAGCCATTTCCGCACCAAGGACGAACTGATCCTGGCCACACTGCGCAAGCGCGACGAGATGTTCCGCAACAAGATGATGCGCGAGACCGAGCGCAGGGCCAGTAGCCCCGAAGGCCGACTGCTGGCAGTGTTCGACTTCCTGACAGGCTGGTTCAAAGAGCCGGATTTCAGCGGCTGCATGTTCATCAACGCCGCGGCTGAGTTCGCCGATCCAGACAATCCCAGCCACATGGTCAGCGCGGAGCACAAACGACTGGTGGCGGAGTACATATGCCAGCAGGCGGAACTGGCCGGGGCGAAAGACCCCGAGGCGCTGTCACATGAGATCAACCTGCTGATGGAGGGCGCCATCGTCTACGCCTACGTGATGGGCGACACGCAGGCGGCGGCGCGGGCTAAGGAGATGGCGCGGGTATTTGTGGAGCGTCAGGTTGGGTAATCGCCGCGGGAGCCCGCAAAAGCGTGGTCTGTCCGAACGTTTCCGGCTCGCGCTACCTACGGTCAGTATCGGAAGCTTCTACCTCTGCTTTCGTGGCCGAAGCAGAATAACCCCTAGAAGCGCTGTTAACAGCATTATATGAGTCGCTGGATTAGGAACGAAAGCGCGAATCTGGACCGAGCGATTTACAAACGTGTAATCCGGTTCCGCATCCGGCCCACCACTGGCCAGGCGGGCAAAAGTTTGATTATCCGTTGGCAGCTGGCCGGGGAGCAGCATGCCGCCCTCTGTAGGCGCGGTAAAGAAAGTCGAGCCGAGCTATATTGATGATTATAATTTTTCTCATGGTGCATGGCTCCAACAGGCCGCGCGATGGCCAAAAGCCAGCGCTGGGTAGCTTCTGTTGACATTACAGTTCGGCTCTTGATCAATGCAAAAAAAGCTCGAGGTTGAGTCGACCGCACGATCTTAAAACCAATATAGCCCAGGGCGGAATCAATGCCAGGATACCCCCCGATTTTTGGCCGCCTTTTGAGCAGAGGATTACGCTGCCTGTAACAACTGAGTTGAACGTATCAAGTATGAGACGTAGACATGGAGCGTCGAGAGCAGCTGATCGTCCAGAAAGTGGTCGCGGAACTCGGTGAAAGCCTGGGAACTGCCACGGCAGGGCGGGAAATGTGCCGGCACAGGCGCTCTCGGCATTCCGTTCCAGCAAGCCCTGGCACTCGAGGCGGCGGCCGACGCGCCCGGGCGGTATCTGTTGGAAGCGGCGCTGGAGATCAATGCCCCTGATACGACGGTGAGCCGGCTGCACCATGGCTATTTTCTTACACTGGAGGTGCCTGCTCGCTGAGACGCCTCAGCCTGGCCGCTGCTGCTGGAACAAACGTACTTTTGCCAGCAGCAGTTGCGCGACGAGTTCCAGCAGGAGAGCGTGGTTTGCCCGGTGAATGCTTTGCAGGCCGGTGTTTATCTCGCCTTCGAGAGCATTGCACTGTGCCGCGCTGAGGCCATCGGGTAATTCGACGCTGAAACCGTACTGCTCCGTGGCGCTCACGCGGCTGTAGATGTCGCTCAGCTGGGCAGTAGCGAACGCTATCAGTTGTTCGTCTGCGCCCTTGCTGCGCAATAGCAGGCTCAGCTGCCGTTCAAGATAGGCCAGCGCCTGCGCCTGCTGTGATGGGAATTCGAGCACATCGCCCATGAATGCCTGTCCCCGGATGCATACTTGTCCGCTATCCTAGCGAAGCGGCTGTGTTGCGGCAATCGGCTGGCTGTAGCGGCCTGTTGAGGTACGGCGTAGTCGTGGGTTGCGAAAATCGTTAGCTGGTTAGTTCAGTCGCAACAGGTTGGATAGCTGCGGGTCGGGATTGGCCGCGCGACGCAGCACCAGGATGATGTTGCCGATGCTCTGCACAATTTCTGCGCCCGTGCGCTCACAGACTTCCTCGGCCAGAGCCTGCTTCTTGTGGCGGTCACCCACTGCGAGTTTGACTTTGATGAGCTCATGCCGTGACAGGGCAGCATCTATTTCGGCGATGACGTTGTCCGTGAGGCCATTGCCCGCCACGATCACCACTGGCTTCAACTTGTGTCCGAGTGTGCGCAGTTGCTTCAGGGCTGCGGGAGAGTTCTTACGCATGGGAGATTAGCGGTTACAATACCGGTTCAGTCGGGGCCGCCAGTCTACACAAGCGTCTCCGGGCAAGATACCGCGGTCAGGGTGAAATTCTTGGCGAAGAAACGCTCCTCCAGCAAGGCGTGGTTGAAAGAACACCGCGACGACCCCTATGTGCAGCGTGCGCAGCGCGAGGGTTATCGCTCGCGCGCGAGCTACAAGTTGCTGGAATTGCAGGAAAAAGACAGACTTTTGCGGCGCGGCATGACAGTGCTGGATCTGGGTTGCGCGCCCGGCGGCTGGTCACAGGTTGCAGCGAGAGAGGTCGGCGATCAGGGCAGGGTCATAGCCTCCGATATCCTGCTGATGGACAGCATTGAGGGGGTTGAGTTCGTTCAGGGAGATTTCACCGACAACGCGGTATTCGAGGAAATTCTGGGCTTGCTGGCGGGGCGCCCCGTGGATGCGGTGATATCCGATATGGCGCCCAACATGAGTGGTGTGAACGCAGTGGATCAACCGCGGTCTATGTACCTGGTGGAACTGGCACTGGATATGGCGCGAAGCGTGTTGGCGCCGGGCGGTACCTTCGTCACCAAGGTGTTTCATGGCGAGGGCTTCGATGCCTTTTTCAGCGAGGCGAAACAGGCCTTTGAGCGAACGGTCACGCGCAAGCCCGGCGCCTCGCGCTCGCGTTCGCGCGAGGTATACCTGGTGGGCACCGGCTTTCGAGAGGTCTAGAGTATGTTGCGCGGCGCGGTTGAAACGTGGAGAGACTGCCCCAACTGTAGTACATTGGCGGGCTCACCAGGCCCCCCGGATTCGTCGACCCTTAGTCGCGCTTTTTCCAACACAATGGCGGCAGATCGCCCCGATTTCCGGCTATAATTCAGGTTTAGTAGACAATTGCAGGCGTTCACGGGTGGACGCGGTGCTTAGCGGAGCATGGTGCTCCGGGTGAGGTAACGGCATTGAATGATATGGTAAAAAACTTGTTACTCTGGCTGGTCATCGTGGCGGTTCTGCTGTCGGTGTTCAACAATTTCAACATGCAGGGCGCCCCGGAGCAGGTCGGTTATTCCGATTTCATCAAGGAAATCCAGCAGGACAGGGTTGAGAAGGTCGTAGTGGATGGCCTCACGATATCGGGCGAGCGCTATGATGGCTCGAACTTTGAAACCATTCGCCCGATGGTCGAAGATCCGAAGCTGATGGACGACCTGCTGGAGCACCGCGTCGAGGTGATCGGCACCAAGCCGGAGCAGCAGAGTGTCTGGACCCAGTTGCTGGTGGCCAGTTTCCCGATCCTGATTATCATCGCCGTTTTCATGTTTTTCATGCGCCAGATGCAGGGCGGAGCCGGTGGCCGCGGCGGCCCGATGAGTTTTGGCAAGAGCAAGGCGCGTCTGTTGGGTGAAGATCAGATCACCACGACTTTCGCCGACGTGGCCGGTGTGGATGAGGCCAAGGAGGATGTGCAGGAGCTGGTGGAATTCCTGCGCGATCCGGGCCGCTTCCAGAAGCTCGGCGGGCGCATTCCGCGCGGTGTACTCATGGTCGGGCAGCCCGGCACGGGTAAAACGCTGCTCGCCAAGGCGATTGCCGGCGAAGCGAAAGTACCCTTCTTTTCCATATCGGGTTCCGATTTCGTGGAGATGTTCGTCGGTGTCGGTGCTTCGCGCGTCCGCGACATGTTCGATCAGGCGAAGAAGCAGTCGCCCTGCATTATTTTCATCGACGAGATCGATGCGGTCGGTCGCCATCGCGGCGCAGGCCTTGGCGGAGGGCACGACGAGCGCGAGCAGACCCTCAATCAGTTGCTGGTCGAGATGGACGGTTTTGAGGTGAATGACGGCGTCATCGTCATTGCAGCCACCAACCGTCCGGACGTGCTGGATCCGGCGCTGCTGCGCCCGGGCCGTTTTGATCGCCAGGTTGTGGTGGGTCTGCCGGATATCCGGGGGCGGGAACAGATTCTCAAGGTGCACATGCGTAAAGTGCCGCTGTCGGAAGATGTCGAACCCTCGAAAATTGCGCGCGGCACACCGGGTTTTTCCGGTGCGGACCTCGCCAACCTGGTCAATGAGGCGGCCCTGTTTGCAGCGCGCGCCAATGTGCGCACCGTGGGCATGCAGCAGTTTGAGTTGGCCAAGGACAAAATCATGATGGGCGCCGAGCGCAAATCGATGGTGATGTCAGAGGCTGAGAAGCGCAATACAGCCTACCACGAGGCCGGGCATGCGATTGTGGGGCGGCTCATGCCCGAGCACGATCCGGTTTACAAGGTGAGTATTATCCCGCGCGGGCGGGCGCTGGGCGTGACCATGTTTCTGCCCGAGGAAGATCGCTACAGCCATAGTCGCCGGCACATCATCAGCCAGATTTGCAGCCTGTTCGGCGGGCGTATCGCCGAGGAAATGACCCTCGGCAAGGATGGGATTACCACCGGTGCGTCGAACGACATCAAGCGTGCAACAGAAATTGCGCGCAAGATGGTGACCCAGTGGGGTCTCTCGGAGAAGATGGGCCCGCTGATGTACGATGAGGGTGGTGAGGAAGTGTTCCTCGGGCGCAGCGCCGGCCAGCAGCACCAGGTGGTATCGGACGACACGGCGACGCAGATTGATCACGAGGTGCGACGCATCATCGACGAATGTTATCTTACCTCCCAGAGGATTCTGGAGGAGAACGTCGAAAAGCTGCACACGATGGCACAGGCACTGATGCTCTACGAGACTATCGATGCGGACCAGATCAGTGACATCATGTCAGGGCGCGAAGTACGCGAGCCCAAGGATTGGGGCGGACCTCCTCCCGGCCAGGGCGCTTCCGAGCAGCCCCAGGCGGGTACCGAGCAGGGCGATTCCAGCGGCCCGATAGGGGATCCTGCCGGCGAGCACTAGTTCCGGATCCCACCTTGGCGCAGCGCTCCCTCCTACCGCCGCAGCCGGTGCTAGTATGTGCCGGCCGCGAGCTGGATCTTTCCCGTCCCCGCGTCATGGGGGTGATCAATGTCACTCCCGATTCCTTTTCCGATGGTGGCACGCTCTTCAGAGGCGGCCGGTTGAAACTCGATCTCGCTCTGGCGCGCGCCGAATGCATGCTGCGTGAGGGCGCGTCGATTCTCGACATTGGCGGTGAATCCACACGCCCCGGGGCGTCTCTGGTTTCGGCGCAGGAGGAAATGGAGCGCGTGCTGCCGGTGGTCGAACGCCTGGCCGCGGAGTTCGACGCGGTGATATCCGTCGATACCAGTACACCCGAGCTGATGTCCGCGGCCGCCGCTGCAGGCGCCGGCATGCTCAA
>TARA_R110000823_G_scaffold130015_26_pt1 | contig 23667 bp, 24 predicted proteins | sample TARA_R110000823 | Tara Oceans TARA_R110000823 (sample SAMEA4397722) | marine metagenome | biome: Polar Biome; feature: [DCM] deep chlorophyll maximum layer (ENVO:01000326); material: water (ENVO:00002006), including particulate matter (ENVO:01000060) such as... | depth 20 m | reverse complement strand
GGATCGCCCCGCCCCGCCTGTAGTTTGCGCAGAATTTTCCGCCAACAGCCTTCCAGAACGCGCGCATTATACAGGAACCGCTCTGTAAAAAACCACCTCGAACCTAGCAGTTGTTTGATTTTGAACAGGTTTCAGTGCGGCAGCACAGGCATGCCGAGCGGGCCTAATCCTGCAGTGGATAGCTGACGTACTCTATTCCCGCCATCTGCTCGAGAATTCGGTAAACCTGACAGGAATAGCCAAATTCGTTGTCGTACCAGAGATACAGCACAACCTGGTTGCGGTTGACGATGGTCGCCTTTGCATCAAAGATGCAGGCGTGCCTTGAACCCACGAAATCACTGGAGACGATCTCTGGCGACGCCGAGTAGTCAATCTGCTTGCGCAGCGGTGAATGCAGTGCCTGATAGCGCATGAACTCATTCACCTCTTCCACGCTGGTCTCGCGGGCCAGCGTGAGGTTGAGAATCGCCATGGAGACATTGGGCGTGGGTACCCGTATGGCATTCCCGGTAAGTTTGCCGTCGAGCTGCGGCAGCACCTTGCCGACCGCCTTGGCCGCGCCGGTCTCCGTGAGAACCATGTTCAATGGCGCACTGCGGCCGCGACGCGATGCCTTGTGGTAGTTGTCGGTAAGGTTCTGGTCGTTGGTGTAGGCGTGAACGGTTTCAACATGACCCGCGAGAATGCTGAACTCATCGTCCATTGCCTTCAGCGGGGGTGCGATGGCGTTGGTGGTGCACGAAGCCGCTGAGACAATTCTGTCGGAAGGCTCGATAATGTCGTCGTTGATACCGGCGACGATATTCTTCAGGTTACCTTTGCCGGGCGCCGTCAATATAACCCGGCTGACCCCCTTGCACTGGAGGTGCTGGGAAAGGCTCTCTTCGTCGCGCCAGACGCCCGTGTTGTCAATGACAATGGCGTTGTCGATGCCGTACTCGGTGTAATCGATCTCCGCGGGCGAATCGGCATAAATCACCTTGACCTCATTGCCGTTGGCGACAAAGGACTGGCGCTCCTCGTCTACCCGAATCGTACCGTCAAAGGCACCGTGCACGGAATCGCGACGCAACAGGCTGGTGCGTTTGACAAGGTCGTTCGGCGCCTTGCCCTTGCGTACCACAACGGCTCGCAGGCGCAGGCAATCGCCGCCATCGGTTTTTCCTATAATAATTCGCGCCATCAACCGACCGATGCGGCCAAAGCCGTAGAGTACGACGTCCTGCGGGCGTTCCAGGGGCTTCCCCCGGGTGCCCACGAGGGGAGCCAGCTCACGATCGACATATTCCTCAATGCTGAGGCCCTTGCCGTGACCGTGATCGTAGTACTGGACCGCAAGACGCCCCACGTCGATGTGCGCGGGACCGAGATCCATCTGACTCAGGCGGCTGATGATCGGGAAGGTTTCGAATTCCGAGAGTTCATTTGCCTCAACCTGCCGCACGTAGCGGTGATCCTTCATGATCTTCAGTACGGAGCGATTTACCAGCGGCCGGCCATAGATGTAGCATTTCACGCTCTTTTCACGCGACAGACGCCCCACCATCGGGATCATGCCCTCTGCCAGGGCTTCGCGCTCCTTCCAGTCTTTGAAATAGTCTGCAGGGCGCTCTCGCTTGCGATCACTCACCATTGTATCCCTTGTTTTCGCTGTCCGGGTCAGTCGGGCGCGTATTATCATCTCAATGCCCAACGGGGCGCAAGCCGCAGAACTTGCGGGTGGCTCTCCGGGACGCCTTCGCTATAATGCCCGCCCCCCATGCAACGCAAATTGTCGACACTCATGTTTGATTCGCTGGTGCAGAACACTCCCTGGCCGCAAAAGCCCGGCTCGCGCACGGCACTCGGGCCCATGAGCGGCTGTGCCGATGCCCTGTGCATCGCGGAACTTGCCAGGGATCGGCTGCTTGTGGTTGTCACCGCCGACACAACATCGGCGCTTGCACTGGAGCGTGAGCTGCCGTTCTTTCTCCAGCGGCCCACCGAGATACTGCATTTTCCAGACTGGGAAACCCTGCCCTACGATAATTTCTCCCCCCACCAGGATATCGTTTCAGAACGGCTGCACACCCTGTATCGGCTGGGAGCACTGAGCAGCGGCATTTTGATCGTACCCGTCTCTACGCTGATGCATCGTCTGGCGCCAAAGGAATACGTCAGCGGTTCCAGCCTGGTGCTTGAAGCGGGCCAGAAGCTGGATCCAGCGCAGTTTCGAACCAATCTCGACCGCAATGGATACGCCAATGTTGCGACGGTATTTGAACACGGTGAATTTGCGCAGCGCGGATCGCTCATAGACGTATACCCGATGGGGAGCCCGCTGCCGTTCCGCATTGACCTCCTCGATGACGAGGTCGATACCCTGCGCACCTTCGACCCGCAGACACAGCTCACGGTGGATAAAGTCGAGGCGATCAATCTATTGCCGGCCAGGGAGTATCCGCTGAATAAAGGCGCCATCCAGCACTTTCAGATGGCCTGGTATGCAGCCTTCGACAGCGATCCGGATCAGTGTTCCGTGTTCACCGAAGTGAGTGCGGGTCGCAGCCCGGGTGGCTGCGAATACTATCTGCCGCTGTTTTTCGATCACTGCGCCACGCTCTTCGACTATCTGCCGGCCGATGCGGCTATTGTCACGACAGGCGATCACCACGCTGCGGCGGAGCACTTCTGGCGGGAGGCCACTTCGCGCTTCACAGAGTACGGCATCGATCCCAGGCGACCGCTGCTACCCCCCGCAACCTGCTTCGTGCCGGTGGAAGTGCTGTACCAGCAGCTCTCGCATTTCGCGGTGCTGGAACTGCGCCATTCCCCGTTGGCCAAAGTGCACCGTGAGACGGCAGTGCTGCCTCCTCCGGATCTCGGTGGCGAGAGCAAGATGACGTCTGCCGTCGAGCGCCTGCAGCACTTTCTGGATTCCCACGCCGGGCCGGTGTTGCTCTGTGCCGAATCCGCCGGACGGCGGGAAATCCTGCTGGAGTCGCTCAGGGCACAGAAGCTGCAACCGGGCAGCGCGGGGAACTGGCAGGAATTTCTCGATTCCGGGCTTGAGTTTGCGATTACCACCGCGCCACTCGACAGAGGACTTTATTTCGGCGCCGGAGAGCCCACGCTGCTGTGTGAGGCACAGCTGTTCGGCAATCGGGTTGCACAGCGACGCAGGCGCAATCGCAGCGAACAAACGCAGGCGGAGAATGCCTTCCGGGATCTGAACGAACTGCGGCCAGGCGTGCCGGTGGTGCACCTCGAACACGGCGTTGGGCGATACGTGGGCCTGCAGACACTGGTTGTTGACGAGCAGCCGACAGAGTTTCTCACCCTGGAGTATGTCGACGCCGCGCGGCTGTACGTCCCGGTGGCATCCCTGCATCTGATCAGCCGCTACTCCGGCAACGACCCGGAGCACGCGCCACTGCATCGGCTGGGTTCCGAACAATGGGAAAAGGCACGTCGCAAGGCGAGCGAAAAGGCCCGCGATGTGGCCGCTCAGCTATTGGACGTTTACGCCAGACGGGAGGCCCGGAGCGGCTTCGCCTTTTCAATACAGCCTGAGAACTACGCCAGCTTCAGCGCGGCTTTCCCCTTTGAAGAAACTCCGGATCAGGAAGATGCCATTGCCGCGGTGCTGGCCGATATGGCAAGCCCGCGCGTGATGGATCGACTGGTGTGCGGCGATGTGGGCTTCGGCAAAACCGAAGTGGCGCTGCGCGCGGCATTTGTTGCGCTCGGCAACAGGAAGCAGGTAGCCGTGCTGGTGCCCACTACCCTGCTCGCGCAGCAACACTTCAACACGTTCAGCGATCGCTTTGCAGACTGGCCGTTCACGGTGGAGATGATCTCGCGATTCCGCAGTGGCGGCGAATCCTCGCAGATCATGCGGCGCGTTGCAGCCGGTGAGATCGACATTCTCATAGGCACACACAAGCTGCTGCAGAGCGACTTCAGGTTCCACGATCTTGGGCTGTTGATCATTGATGAAGAGCATCGCTTCGGCGTTAAGCAGAAGGAAGTCATCAAAGCGCTGCGCGCCGAGGTAGACATTCTCACGCTGACAGCAACACCCATTCCCCGCACGCTGAACATGGCACTCGGCGGCATGCGCGATCTGTCGATCATCGCCACGCCCCCCGCCCGCCGCCTGTCGATCAAGACCTTTGTTCGCGAGCACAATGTCGCCCTGATAAAGGAGGCGATATTGCGGGAAACCCTGCGTGGCGGACAGGTGTATTACCTGCACAACGAAGTCAGAACCATTGAGGAGGCGGCGCGCAAGCTGCGCGAACTTTTTCCGGACATGAGTATCGCGGTGGCGCACGGCCAGATGCGCGAGACCCAACTCGAGCAGGTCATGTCCGCCTTCTACCACCAGCGCCACAATGTGCTGTTGTGCACGACTATTATCGAAACCGGCATCGATCTTCCCAACGCCAATACCATCATCATTGAACGTGCCGACAAATTTGGTCTCGCCCAGCTGCACCAGTTGCGGGGACGCGTAGGCCGCTCGCATCACCAGGCATACGCGTACCTGCTGACCCCGCCACGCTCGGCCATTTCCACCGACGCCGCGAAGCGGCTCGAGGCTATAGAATCTGCCGGCGACCTCGGGGCGGGCTACCTTATCGCCACCCACGACCTCGAGATCCGCGGCGCGGGAGAGCTGTTGGGCGACGAGCAGAGCGGACAGATTCAGAGCGTTGGTTTCGGCATGTACATGGCCATGCTGGAGCGCGCGGTTGCGGCGCTGCGGCGCGGGGAGATTCCTGACATCGATGCGCCCCTGGACCAGGGAACGGAAGTCAATCTGCATTGCGCGGCATTGATCCCCGAGGATTATCTCCCGGACGTCAACGGCCGACTCATTCTGTACAAGCGCATTGCAGCGGCGAGCGATGAAGAAGAACTGCGTCAATTGCGCGTGGAAATGATTGACCGTTTCGGACTGCTGACCCCGCAAATCACACAGCTGTTCGAGGTCGCCCGTCTGCGACTGCGCGCGCAGGAGCTGGGAATCCGCACTGTTGAAGCCGGCCCGTCGGGTGGTAGTATCGAGTTTGCGGAGAGTACGAGGGTCGATCCGCTGACACTGGTGCAGCTTGTGCAATCCCAGGCACAGATTTTCAAACTGGCCGGAGCTACCCGCTTGCGCTTTGAGACGGAGATTGATGACATCGGCCAGCGTGTGCAATTCATCGACCAGTTGCTGGATACCCTCGCAACCAGACAGGATGGCGGGCGGGCGAATGCGTAGATTATTGCCGGCCATGCTGCTCGCGCTATCGCTGCCAGCAGCAGTGGCGCAGACATCGACTGCCGAACGCTGGTTTCGCGTTGAGTTACTGGTCTTTGAACAGCCCAATGGGACCCTGGCGGAGCAGTGGGAAGCCCAGCCACAACTGCGCTATCCAGATTCCTCAAATTTCCTGCTGGACCCGAGCGAGCTGCGCGCCCTGCGTCAAGAAGAGGCACCTGGCAGCCAAACCGATGCGCAACAAGGTGTCGCGCCCACTGTATCAACCGAAGCTGCGCCCGCTGAAAACAATAGCGAACCGCCACTGCCCACAGCGTTTCTGAAGCTGCCCCGCTTCCAGCAGACGCTGCGTGACAAGGTTGGCTACATGCAACGGGCGGGTGGCTACCGGATATTGTTTCACGAAACCTGGGCGCAACCCGTGCCTGAGGAATCACGCGCCCGGCCGCTGGTTCTCGACCGTTCGGGCGATGCGCAGGTCTGGCCCGAATTGCAGGGCAGCATCCGGCTCTACCGCGCCCGTTTTCTGACCCTTGAGACGAATCTCTGGCTCAATACCCAGGGCAGCTATCTGCCCGGCCAGTGGCGCATGCCGCCGCCTCCTAAAGGGCCAGCACTGCAGCCTGAGGTTGCCCCGCCAGCGCCCGTACCGGAGCAAACCACCGCCGATTCGGTGCTGCCGGCTCTGCAACGCCCCACGGAACAACCTGACGAAAAAGCAGCGCAGGATAGCGCAGCGCGGGAGTACCCCTATCGACACGCCGTTTTACTGCAACAGAGGCGACGCATGCGCAGCAACGAACTGCATTATCTGGACCATCCGCTACTGGGCGTGATAATCCAGCTTACGCCACTCACAGAAGAAGCCCTGGCAGAAATGGCGCAACGCGAAGCAGCTGCTACCCCGGCACCCTGACGGCTTAGGACAGAGCCAGGAAATTCCCCAGCAGGTTACGCACAACCGCCGCTTCCTGCGTCAGTATCTGGCGCATCATATCCAGCGTAAGTGGCAGATCACCCAAACCTGCCGCAGGGTTCACGACCATGCAAATCGAGGCGAGCGGCAGCCCGAGTTCGCGCGCCAGAGACGCTTCCGGCATGCCAGTCATGCCCACCACGTCGCAGCCGTCGCGCGCCATACGCTGTACCTCTGCGGCGGTTTCGAGACGGGGCCCCTGAACAACACCGTGCACGCCGCAGGGCTCGTGCGGAATTTTCGCCGCATTCGCCGCATTGATCAGCCCCTGCCGCAACTGTCGGTCATAGGGCTCGGTAAAATCAATGTGCTGGAGATGCCCGGCGCTGCCGTCATCAAATGTGTGTTCGCGGCCCCAGGTATAGTCGATCACCTGATCGGGAATCATCAGCAGCCCCGGGCGCATCGCCCCGCTAATGCCGCCAACAGTATTGATCGCGATCACGCGCTCTACGCCGAGCTCACGCAGTGCCCACAAATTCGCGCGATAATTGATTAGATGCGGCGGGATAGCCGCAGGGCTGCCATGGCGATGCAGGAAAAACAGGGTCGTGTCATTCAACCGGCCTTCCTGGACAGGCCGCGATGGCGCTCCGTAGGGTGTTTCCAGCGCGTGTTCGCGCAACACCTCGAGACCGTCGAGCTCATCCAGCCCGGTACCGCCTATAATTGCCAGCGCGCTCATGCATCCGGCTCCGGTGAAAGCTGCTCCACATGCAGGGTTTGCGTGGGATATGCCACATCCGCTTCATTGGCGTGGATGATCTCGAGAACGCGCAAAAGTATCTCCTCCTTGATCTGATGATATTCAACCCAGACTACGGTTCTGGTGAAGGTATAAATGAAGAAATCGAGTGAGGATGGGCCGAATGCAACAAAGTTGACAATCAGGGTGCGCGACTGGTCGATTGCCTCGTGCGACTGCAGCATTTCCCGCACCTGGCGAACGATGGTGGCCATACGGTCGGAGTCAGAATAGCGCAGGCCAATCTTTTCATAAATGCGTCGATTGAACATGCGCGACGGATTTTCCACCGAAATCTGGCTGAAAATGGCGTTCGGCACATACAGCGGCCGTTGATCGAAAGTACGGATAACAGTGAGCCGCCAGCCGATGCTCTCTACCGTGCCCTCAATCTCCTTGTCGGGCGAACGGATCCAGTCGCCCAGCGTGAATGGACGATCGAGATAAATGCTCAGTCCACCGAAAAAATTTGCCAGCAGGTCTTTCGCAGCGAAACCAACGGCAATACCGCCAATGCCGCCAAACGCCAGCAGCCCGGAAACGCTCACGCCAACGCTCTGCAGTACCATCAGCGCCGCAATAACCCATAGCGTTATCCGTGCGAGCTTCGCCGTGGCCCGCACAGTGGCGCGATCAACCGAAGAGACCTCCCCCCGCGCAGGCGCAAGCATTTCACTCTCGACACCCGCAATCAGGCGATGCAGAAACAGTGCAAGCAGGAATACCACGCAGGTATCCGCGGCCTGCGACAGGTAGGCAGACACGCTGACGCCCAGCGGATACATATCCAGCGCGAGATACAGTACCAGGATCCACAGGCCATAGCGCAAGGGTGTTTCCGCTGCCGTGACCACTACGTCATCCCAGGCATGGGCACTCCCGCGGGCGATCTTGTGCAGGCGCCGCAAAAACACGCCCAGCAGGACGTACCCAATACCGGCAAGGATCACCAGCAGCGCGACCATCACCAGCTGGTGTTCCAGGCCGAGCGTTGCCACCAGGCCGTTGATCCACTCTTCCAGACTGTTCACGCTGATACCACCCACTTGGCCGTCAACAAAAATTCCGCTCCAATTAGACAATTTGCTTATTTCACGAGCTTGTTCGTGACCACATAAGCTATATAAGGACGAGTATAAACCGGAGTCAATGCTGCGGCACAATCGTAAGCAACTGATCTTCTGGCGTATTTTCTGACGGGCTCACGCCAGGTAATTTGCAGCTGACTGCTTATGACCGTTCCACATAATGGACAGCAGTGCGCCGCGTGATAAGGTCTGCTTACAGGGTAGTGAATGACGGCAGGTAGAGGCAAATGAAAATGTTGAGTCCCGCTGTAGGGTGTTGGTACAAGGATATGCAAACGCTGGCACTGTTCGAGGTGATCGACTGGGATCCCGAGACCCTGACCATCGAAACGCAGTTTTTCGACGGCGAAGTAAGCGAGTACGATCTCGACGCCTGGCGGGAAATGCACCTGGAGCATGTGGAGGCGCCGGAGGACTGGCGCGCGGCGTTCGAACTCGACGACGACGATCTGCTCGACCCGGATATGCCCATGCATCCCGAGGATTGGGGCAATCCCGTCAATTCCATCGAGCCGGACGCCATGTACGGTGTGGAGGATCTGTAAAGGCCATGTGAAGCTCCCGCCGGCCGATTGCACGCACGGGCTTTTACTGTATATAATCACAGCACCTGTATAAAAGCACAGAGAGTGACTGTGATGGAAAAGCTGACCCACCGGCAACAACAGGTGCTGGACATCGTCCGCCTGCATATTGACGACACAGGCTACCCGCCTACCCGCGCGGATATCGCGCGCGAGCTCGGCTTCAAGTCTGCCAATGCTGCGGAAGAGCACCTGAAGGCGCTGGCGCGCAAGGGAGCGATCGAAATGATCGCCGGCGCATCGCGCGGCATCCGGCTTCCGCATAGCAGTGGCATTCCCATCATCGGGCGCGTCGCCGCCGGTAGCCCGGTGCTCGCTGAACAGCACATAGAAGACTACTGTGAGTTGCCCCCCGGCTTTTTTAAGCCGCGCGCCGACTACTTCCTGACCGTGCAGGGAGACAGCATGATCGATATCGGCATTTTCGATGGCGATTTGCTCGCCGTACACAGTACCCCGGTCGCAAAGAACGGGGATATCGTGGTGGCCCGCATTGAAGATGAGGTAACGGTCAAGCGCCTGCGCAGGGGCAGAGAAAAATATCGGCTACAGCTGCTGCCTGAAAACCAGGATTACGAGCCGATCGAGGTGGATTTGCGTGAACAGGCGTTCACCATTGAAGGGCTGAGCGTGGGAGTACTCAGACGCGGTGTCTAGTGGATTACCGGTTCGGGTGTCTCTTCACTTTCAAACACTGCCTCGCCCTCTTCGGCTATAACCGCCGCCGCCTGAATCCCGGCCTGAATCATGACTTTCGCCACTTCCAGACCATTGTCCAGCATATAGACCAGGGCCTCTTCAGAGAATTGAATGGTGACAAGGGGGTCGGAATCATCGTCTGCTCGACGCAGAGCGATTTCTCCTTCTCCCAGGTCGATGATCTCCATCAGGGATGCTGGCACCTGAACAAACCTCGCTATGCGTGAATTCGCCCTCAGTCTAACAGCCGGCAGGGGCAGCGGCCAGCGCGTTGCCGCCCGATTCATCGCGGTATTGGTCAAACGGCGGACATCGCGCTAGTACTCGTCCAGTGAATCACGCATCCGGGACATCATCTTCTCAAGTTGCACGGACCACTCCACCGCCTCCGCGAAATCGCCCGCGGGCGCTGCTGCGTTGGCCAGATTGCCGCTACTTCTGGGTTGGTGAACTGACTGGCTTGAATGGTTGGTGAGCAGGCTCGACAGCCAACCGGATTGCTCCAGTTGCATGCACTCGCGCAGTTCCCCCGACTCAGCCGTACCCTCCGCAACCGGCGGTAGTGCAGCGGCGTTGGCCGGCGGACTAACACCTGGAGGTGTGTCGAGGTCGACGATCTCGAGCAAGAACCAGCCATAGGACTGCCGCAAATGCGCCTGCACGCCCGGCAGAAACGCTCGCTGCAGGCTCAACACAGGCACTGCCTCGCCCTCCAGGGCCGCGCGCCAGCCATCCAGTAAAATTTTTGCCAGATACAGCGACTGGTTGGCATTGGCACGCGCGGTGCTCATGCCCTGGAGCGCTTCCCGGCGCTGGCCCCGGCGCTCCCTTCCTGCTGCCACTTGCCATCGCGGTACCAGGCCTTCCAGCCGGTTGGCTTGCCGTCTTTCTCGGTCATGACGTACTGCTCCGTGGTCTTGCGGCTGAAACGCACCTGCGCGGGGTTGCCTTCCGGATCCGCGACGGGAGCGGTAAACAGAAACGCGTATTTGGGATCGATTTCATCCTTGTGTGGCAACAGTTCGGAGACCAGGGGCGCGCGGGTTTCACGGTTGCGGGGAAACTGGCTGGCAGCCAGAAACAGGCCCGCGGCACCATCGCGCAGAATGTAGGTGTCATCGACTTTCTGACACTCCAGCTCCGGCATGGGCACGGGATCCATTTTCGGTGGCGCCGCCTGGCCATTGCGTAACAGCTTGCGCGTATTCTTGCAGCCCTCGGCGGTGCAACCGAAGTATTTGCCGAAGCGCCCCGTCTTGAGCTGCATTTCGGCACCGCACTTGTCACACTCCAGCGTGGGGCCTTCGTAACCACGAATCTTGAACTTGCCGAACTCGATCTCAAACCCCGGACAATCGGGATTGTTGCCACAGACATGCAACTTGCGCTGTTCATCGATCAGGTAGCTGTCCATCGCCGTGTTGCAGAGCTTGCAGCGGTGCTTGCTGCGCAATAGCCGCGATTCGGCCTCGTCATCCGCGTCTTCGCGAATCGCCTCATCGCCGGGCGTCAGATTGATCGTGTGCTTACAGCGCTCCTTCGGGGGCAGCGCGTAACCCGAGCAGCCCAGGAAAACCCCCGTGCTTGCGGTGCGTATCTGCATCGGCCTGCCACAACTGCTGCAGGGAATATCCGTCATTGTGGGTTCGTTCGGCTGCATGCCGGAGGCGCCGGTATCTTCCGCCTGTTCCAGCAAGCCGCTGAATTCGGCGTAGAAACGATCCAGCAACTCCTGCCAGCGCAGGTTCCCCTGTGCGACTTCGTCGAGACGCTCCTCCATGCCGGCGGTGAATCCGTAATCCAGCAGCTCGGTAAAGCTGGACTGCAGACGCTGAGTGACGATGTCACCCATTTTTTCCGCGTAGAAGCGCTTGTTTTCGAGCCGCACGTAGCCGCGATCCTGAATGGTGGAAATGATCGAGGCGTAGGTTGATGGACGTCCGATACCGCGTTTTTCCAGCTCTCTGACGAGGCTCGCCTCACCATAGCGCGGTGCGGGCTTGGTAAAGTGCTGTATTGGCTCAATTTTCTGCAACTGCAGGCCGTCGCCGCGATTCACATCGGGAAGTACCGCATCCTCATTCTTGCGACCGGCTGGCGGCTGCACCCGCGTATAGCCATCGAATTTCACAATGCGGCCGCGCGCATTCAGGCTGTAGTCGCCCGCGGTGACAGTGAGTTTGGTGGAGATATACTCGGCATCCGGCATTTGCCCGGCAACAAACTGTCGCCAGATGAGTTCATACAGGCGCTCTGCATCGCGCTCCATACCCGCGAGCGCTCCCTGCAAGGTATTCACGTCCGACGGACGTATGGCCTCGTGGGCTTCCTGTGCGCCTTCCCGGGAAGAGAATGTGCGCGGGCTATCGGGCAGATAGCGGGGCGGAAAATTTTCACCGATGTAGTCCCTGCAGGCCGCCACAGCCTCCGCACTGAGATTGGTGGAATCCGTACGCATGTAGGTGATGTATCCGGCTTCGTAGAGGCGTTGCGCCAGCATCATGGTTTTCTTTACGCTGAAGCCAAGCCGCGTACTTGCAGCCTGTTGCAGTGTCGAGGTTATGAAAGGCGTCGGTGCCCGCGAGCGCGTCGGTTTGTCCTCGCGATCGCTGACGACATAATCCAGCTTTTCCAGTTCGGCTGCAGCGGCAAGCGCCGTGGTCTCGTTATCAGGGCGGAACTCCTTACCCGCATGCCTGGCCACCTGAAAGCGGATGCTTGCCTCCTCGGTCGTGGCAAGATCCGCATGCACTTCCCAGTATTCCTCGGGCACAAACGCCCGAATCTCGCGCTCCCGCTCCACTATCAACCTTACCGCAACAGACTGCACGCGACCGGCAGACAGGCCCCGCGCCACTTTTGCCCAAAGCAGTGGAGACACCATGTAACCCACCACGCGGTCGAGAAAGCGGCGTGCCTGCTGGGCATTCACCCGGTTCATATCGAGCTCGGATGGATGTTCGAAAGCTTCCGTGATCGCCTTCTTGGTGATCTCGTTGAAAACCACGCGCTGATAACGCGAGGTATCGCCGCCAATGGCCTCCCGGAGGTGCCAGGCAATCGCCTCTCCTTCGCGATCAAGGTCAGTTGCCAGGTACACAGCGTCGCAGTTGGCGGCCAGCTTTTTCAGCTCGTTAACCACCTTCTCCTTGCCCGGCAGGATTTCATAATTTGCCGCCCAGTTTCTGGCTGGATCAATACCCATGCGACGCACCAACTGCTCACGCGCCTTGGCTTTTTTATGGGATGCCTTTTTCGCGGGGGGCATTTTGCGGGTCTTGGCCGCCTGCGCAGCGCGCTCTTTCGCATCGACCTTGCCGGCTCCGCCAGAAGTGGGCAGGTCGCGAATATGGCCCACGCTGGATTTGACGACGAAATCCTTCCCAAGGTACTTGTTGATGGTTTTGGCCTTGGCTGGCGATTCCACGATGACGAGTGATTTACCCATAGATTCCTTATAAAAACCTGATCTGGCCGCAGCGGCCCCGGCGGGCCGGAGCGAAAAAAGGGGCATATATAAGTCCCCAGCTTCTTTCGGTCAAGGAAAAATGCCGGAAGACAGAGCCGGCGAGGCTCAACCCTGGCTGCGCAACACTACAGATCCTTTGCCCAGGCACGCAGCGATTCGCAAATCCTCTCGACCTGCTCCATTCCCCCATTCTCTATCCAAAACACGCCACAGCCCGCCTCGTCCACCACTGCGGCCACACTACCCTCGGGCAATGTTTGCAACGCTGACGGCGCCGGAATGCGGCTTCCGAGGCTGCGCCAGGCTCCGGATTCCATAACCCACACTGCCTTGAGCGTAGCACGCCGATCCTCCGGTGACAGGCGCAGACCGTAAAAGATGATGTCTCCCTCTGGTGGCCGTATGCTTCTCTCGCTCGCCGGAAACTTGCGATACTGTACCAGCAGGCCGTTTACAGCAGCGTATTCACGCATTGCTGCGAGCGCCCGCTGGCGCTTGTTTGGCCTGAAGTGCAATAGTGGTGCCAGCGCCAGCAGCAAAACAAAGGCGATCACAAAATAGGCCAGCATATTTCTTCCTGATTTAGGTCAAACCCGCATTGAATGTCGCGCTCGTCCGCGCAGACAAGGCGCTGCAAAAGCATTTTTCTATGCTATAACTACCGCAACCACCCAGCCAGATGCGGAGACCAAGCATGTCCCAGTACCATAAAATCCTGATAGCCATTGATCTCAGCGAAGACTCCGCCCAAGTCATGCAAAGCGCCAGGGCGCTCAGCGATTCCTCCGGCTCTGAATTGCATCTCATACACGTGATCGAACCACTGAGTTTCGCCTACGGTGGCGATATTCCAATGGACTTTTCCGGCATCCAGGACGAAATTCACCAGCAGGCCACCGCCCAGCTCAAGCGTTTCGCTGAAACCAATGGGATAGACAGCGAGCACCAGCATATCGTGCTTGGCAAGCCGGAAGTAGAGATTCATGCCACCGCGGAAGAGCTTGGCGCGGATCTTATCGTACTGGGCAGCCACGGCCGCTATGGTCTGGCCCTGCTCATGGGCTCAACCGCCAACGGCGTGTTGCATGGAGCATCCTGTGATGTGCTCGCCGTACGCGTTGGCAAATAATTCAACCGGCTCCAGTGCTGGCAACCCTCAACCGTAGAGCAGCGCGTTTACCTCATCGGCCGTGAATGGCCAGCACAGCATGCGCCCGTCGGGGTGTTCCAGTACGGGAATACGTGAACCCAGCCGATCACACAGCTCGTCGCTCTCGCTGATATCCAGCAATTCCACCTGCACGCCGCGATCCAACAACAACTGTTCCTGAATGAGTTGCTCGGCGATCTCGCACAGGTGGCAGGCACTCGTGCCATACAGCCTGAAGCGTGTCACACTACCTCCGCTGGGAGCGATTGCGCCCTCATCTCCGCTGCATCTTCAGCCTTGAAGATCGTGGGTAACAGGCGTTAACATCGCATCTCAAGTATAATATACTGAACCCGCTTGCCCGCCCACAGCCCTAGAAATCCCGGAGAATTACGACAGTGGCATTGTTTTCACAACCCACCGCGCGAGCGCTGGCAATCCTTGATCTATTGATGGCGAATCCGCAGCAGGCCTTCGGTTTGACGGAAATGACGCGGCGCCTGAACCTGAACAAGGCTACCTGTCATGCAATCCTGACCACCATGGCCAACTACGGCTTTCTCGTGCAGCACCCCAAGACTAAAGCCTACCGACTCGGGCCGTCAATCATCGCCGCCGGCAATGCGGCCTTTGCCCAGTTCCCGGTACTCGAGTACGCCAGGCCTGAACTGGAAGCGCTGCAACACGATCTCGGCGTCGGTTTTGCTGTGACGGGTCGTTCGAAAACACACCTGGTGCTGCTGGCGCTATACGGGCGCGCCTCGGAAATGATCGATTCCTTCCAATTGGGGCTAAGACTGCCCAACACCGCACCTGTCGCTGCCTGCTTCACGGCATTTTCAGACGCAAAATACCTGGAAGCCTGGCTGACCCGTTGCCACGAAACACGCGGCGGCTACAACGAAAAACTCGATCAGAAGCTGCGCGTCTCGCTGATAGCGATTCGCGCGCGCGGCTACGAAGTCACACTCAAAACCCGCGCAGAGGCCGCTCTGCGCGAAGAACTGGAGCGCATTCACAATTCATGGAGCCTCACGCATCTGGAAGAGGCGGCAAACCGCTACCAGCACGACCTTTGCGACGAACACCTGCACCTCGATCGCATCGACCCGAAAGCGCGCTACGAGGTCAGCACAATCTCGGTACCGGTTTTTGTGTACAAACAGGTTCCCATCATGTGTTTTGTCGCCGGCTCGTCCGGAAAGCCGATGTCAGGCGCCCGCGTTGAAGAAATCGCGATGCGCATGAAGGAATCCGCAGACAGGGTGACAGCGCTGGCTGTCGGCAAGGAAACCGTCTCCTGACAGCAGCTACAGGGCGCCAATGAACGACAACCGGGACACTGCCGGCGGCACCCGGCCCGACCGGGCATTACTGGACAAACTATTGACCGTATACGGGCGCAAGCCCGTGCGCGAAACGCTGCTCGATCCAGACATCAGCTGTCATGCATTGCATCTCGCGCAGAGCAATCGGGACGCGGCGATCATCGCCGAGATACGGGCGCTGGCACAACGGCGCGGACTGCCGGTAAAGCTGCACAGCCGCGAATCGCTGGCGCGAATTTCACGCAATGGTCGCCAGGATCAAGGGGTAGCGCTGGACGTTCTCTGTCCCGCCTTCGGCAAGCTGGATGCCTATCTGGACACATCCGCCGGCACCGCGAAGCGTCGCCTGCTGGCGCTGGATGGCATTACCAATCCACAGAATCTGGGTATGCTTATCCGCTCTGCCGCTGCGGGCGACATGGACGGCATCGTGCTGGCCCGCAGCGGCAACGCCTCACTCGGCCCACTGGTGATCAAGGCCAGTGCCGGCACCGTATTTCACGCGCCAATGCTGATGTGTGACACACTCATCGCGGGGCTTGAGAACTGCCGCTCGCAAGGCGCCGAGGTGTGCATCCTCAGCGCCGACGCCAGGCAATCCCTGTTCGAGCGCAGCGCGGCGGCCTTCACGGTGTACGTGCTGGGCAATGAAACCGAAGGGGTCTCCAGCGCGGTGCGCGCGCTGGCTGATCGGGCGCTATCGATACCGATGCGCAACGGGGTTGAATCACTCAACGTGGCGGTTACGGCAAGCCTTATCGCCTACGCCACTCACCTCGAGAGGTAGGCCATGCCATCTTCCAGGCCCTTCAGGGTGAGCGGGTACATATGCCCTTCCATGAGCTGGTGCGTAATGGCCACCGACTGCGTGAATTGCCACTCATCCTCGGGTACGGGATTGAGCCAGATGACCTTGTCGTAAACCTCGCGCAGACGACGCATCCAGACTTCACCCGCCTCCTCGTTCCAGTGTTCTACCGACCCTCCCGGCTGCATGATTTCATAGGGTGACATGGAGGCATCGCCGACGAATACGACTTTGTAGTCGTGGCTGTACTTGTGCAGGATATCCAGTAGTGCGGTGCGCTCGTTGTGCCGGCGGATGTTGTTGCGCCACACGCTCTCGTACAGAAAATTGTGAAAGTAGAAATACTCGAGGTGTTTGAACTCGGTGCGCGCCGCTGAGAAAAGCTCCTGGCACACGCGCACGTGGGGGTCCATGGAACCACCCACATCGAGAAACAGCAGAACCTTCACCGCGTTGTGACGCTCGGGCACCATCTTTATGTCCAGCAGGCCGGCATTGCGGGCGGTCGACGTAATCGTATCGTCGAGATCGAGTTCATCCGCAGCCCCGGTGCGCGCGAACTTGCGCAGCCGTCGCATGGCGACCTTGATGTTGCGCGTGCCCAGTTCGACGGAATCGTCCAGATTCCTGAACTCGCGCTTGTCCCAGACCTTGACCGCCTTCTTGTTGCGCCCGTTCGGACCGACGCGAACCCCTTCCGGGTGATAGCCTTCCTGCCCGAAAGGCGAGGTACCGCCCGTGCCGATCCACTTGTTACCGCCCTCGTGGCGTTCCTTTTGCTCTTCCAGGCGCTTCTTGAACTCCTCTATGAGCTTTTCCAGTCCACCGAGCGATTCGATCTTCGCCTTGTCTTCCTCACTCAGGTTCTTCATGAATTCCGAGCGCAGCCAGTCGTCGGGAATCAGGGCCTCTATCACATCGTCGAGTGCTTCCAGATCCTTGAAATGCAAGCCGAAGGCGCGATCGAAACGGTCAAAATATTTCTCATCCTTGACCATGCAGGCGCGGCTGAAGAAATAGAAATCGTCGATACTGCCGAACACCACATGCTGCTTGAGCCCTTCCAGCAAATCGAGCAACTCGCGGGTGGTGACGGGCACACCCGCATCCCTGAGGCCATGGAAGAAATTAATCAGCACTGCTAGTGCCTCCTGTCACCTGGAAGACAACCATTGCGCCTGCCGCTAGCGTGTCTCGCGACGATGCATGAAGGCAAGCCGTTCGAGCAGGTGCACATCCTGTTCGTTCTTCAACAGCGCGCCGTATAACGGCGGAATCGCCTTGCTATGATCGCGGTCCTTGAGGATTTCGTCGGGAATATCGTCCGCCATGAGTAACTTCAGCCAGTCGATGAGCTCGGAGGTGGAGGGCTTCTTTTTCAACCCCGGAATGGCGCGCACGTCAAAGAAGACCTCCATGGCCTCCTGTACGAGGTCTTTGGCGATATTCGGATAGTGCACCCCGATAATTTCGCGCATGGTGTCGCGATCCGGGAAATTGATGAAGTGGAAGAAGCAGCGACGCAGGAATGCATCCGGCAGTTCCTTCTCGTTGTTGCTGGTAATGATGATAATGGGGCGATGCCGGGCCTTGATCGTCTCACCGGTTTCGTAAACGAAAAATTCCATGCGGTCCAGTTCGACCAAAAGGTCATTCGGAAACTCGATGTCTGCCTTGTCGACCTCGTCGATCAGCAGCACCACCTGCTCTTCCGCCGCGAATGCATCCCAGAGCTTGCCGCGCTTGATGTAGTTGGCAATATCGTGAACCTTTTCGTCACCCAGTTGGGAATCACGTAGCCGGGATACCGCATCGTATTCGTACAGGCCCTGCTGCGCCTTGGTGGTCGATTTGATATGCCATTGAATAAGTCGTTTTCCGAGCCCCAGGGCGACCTCTTCTGCCAGCATGGTCTTGCCGGTCCCGGGTTCTCCCTTGATCAGCAGGGGCCGCTCCAACGCAACGGCGGCGTTTACAGCCATGCGCAAATCGTCCGTTGCAACGTAGCGCTCGGTTCCTTGAAATTTTGCCATTTGATATTCGCTCAGTGTTTTTACGAAAGCGCCACAGATTACAGACTGGTGGACGCCTAATCAACTCGGGGGCGGCCCGCGTAGGGGCGGCCCGCTTAGAGGCGGCGGCGCCTCAGTGCCAGAATGCCCACCAGAATCGCCAGTGCGAGCGCTGCGCCGCAGATCACCAACAATGGACGCAGCGCGTGTACGGCGGCCTCATACCCCCCGGTGAAGTACTGGAAAGCAGCCACAATCGTCGCTGGCGCCATGGTATCGACACCCGGTCGCGGAAAGGCCGGTGTAAACAGTAGAGCCGCCGCAAGTGCGACAACAACCAGCGTCAACAGCGCACCCGCGCGCCGCCAGAGCCACCATGTGAGGCAGATTACAATAAGCGCTGCTGCGCTCAGGTAGACGCCTAGCGCCACCATATAGGATGTTTGATCCAGCACCGCCCGTTCTCTCCTACTCAACCCAGTGGATAATGTGTTCATCGTACCCGTCCGGGTGCACGAACTCATCGGAAACGGCCCGCCCACGAATCGAAACCCCCGCCTCGTGCACCGTCTGCCGGCTGCCGCTGACAAGATAGTGCCACTCGGGCAACGGCTGGTCATTGGCGCGCAAGCGGTAGGCACAGGTGGAGGGCAACCAGTTCAGGCTACCCGGGTCGAGACCTTGCAAGTTGATGCAATTGGGTACGAGCCGCGAGCGATTGGAATAATCGCTACAGCGACAGTGTTCTTCATCGAGATAACGACAGCGTATCTTGGTAAAGAAAAGCTCGCCGCTATCCTCGTCCTCCAGCTTGTGCAGGCAACATTTTGCGCACCCGTCACACAACGCTTCCCACTGCGTCTCATCCAGTTCAGCCAGCGGGAGCGTGGCCGCGTCAGACGCCGGCATCATCTGAGCCCGCCGCTCGATGCCGAGTGACCGCCGGTGGCATCTGCAAATAAAAGCCTTGCGCATCAATACTATTGAGGACATCCACCGCCGTCGCGCGGGCGAGCCGGCGCTCTGGCGTCAGGTGTAACAACATCACGGGCTGTGGTTCACCAAAGGTTGCCAAGAGGGCTTCGGGCAATTCATCAATGCTGCTCTGATGATCCACATACAGGTACATGCCCTCGCGCCGCGAACTCCGGTAAACCTGGCAGATCATGCTCATCAGAGCGCACCGAGCAAATGCTGTCGCAGAGGCGCGATGACCAGATCGCGACGCCAGCCGTGCCAGTGCGCGGGCGTGGATGCCCGCTCAGCGGTCTGTTCACGCAACAGAAGCTCGTAGTCCCGGGACTGCAGCAGCGCCTCGGGCACAACGCCCAGCTCGTCGGCAATGCGTGCCGCGCAGCGTTTCAGGCTTTTCAGCGCGCTGCGTTCTGAGGGCGACAGAGGCTCGGGCAGGCTCGCCGGCAGCGCGTTTTCAGGCGTCTCGCGCTCGACAGCCAGCAGCGCCAACAGTTCCTCGCCATACCGTCGAACTACCGGTGACGGCAGCTCCGGAACCGCTTCCAGTTGTTTGAAATCCTGAGGATTCAATTGCGCCAGTTGCAGACAGCTTCGGTCGTCAATTATCCAGCCGCGCGGCTTGTCGCGCCTGCGCGCGGTGTCTTCACGCCAGCGACAGATGGCAGCCAGCGCGGCCAGTTGCCGCGGCTGCAGTTTCCACGCCCCTTTGATTCGCAGGTGATATTCGCTCGCGTTCGCGCGCATGGCTGCAACTGCGTCGGCGCTATCGGCAAGCACCCAGTCGAGTTTGTTCTGCTCCAGGCAGCGCCGCTGCAATTCTGCCCAGACGGGCAACAGACAGATGACATCCAGTGCCGCGTACTCACACTGGGAGTCCGTTAGCGGGCGTTGCAGCCAGTCTGAGCACGTTTCGCCCTTGGGAACGTCCACACCGCTGATCTCCTGCACGAGATTGCGATAGCCCATGCCGAAACCTATGCCCAGCAGGCCGGCCGCGCGTTGCGTGTCAAACAACGGTTCCGGCAGCACCCCCGGCCAGCGCTGGAAAACCTCCAGGTCTTCACTTGCGGAATGCACCACCTTGACCAGGTCTGGTCGCGCCAGTAGTTCGGCCAGAGGCCGGGTGTCCTCAATGGCAAGGGGGTCAATAAGCCAGGCCGTATCACTGTCTACACGACTCCCGGCAAAACACAGTTGCACCAGCGCGGCCTGAGGGAAAAACGTATTGCGCCGCATAAACTCTGTATCGACCATCACGGTTGCGCAATCGTCGGCGCGCGCAAGCAAGCCGGCCAGCTCATCGTCGTCGGTTACCAGATGCCAGTTCACCACCTGCTACTCCACTGGCCTGCGGCCCGCCAGCGCATGCGCAAGCGTGGACCCATCCACATACTCGAGCTCACCACCCAGCGGAATACCGTGCGCGATGCGCGACACCGTCACGCCAACCGGCTGCAGCAACTGAGTGAGATAGTAGGCCGTCGCTTCTCCTTCGACGGTCGGGTTAGTCGCGAGTATGACTTCCTCAATACCCTCGTCGATCACTCGCTGGTAAAAACGGTCCAGACCAATCTCCGCAGGGCCAATGCCATCAATCGGCGACAAATGCCCCATCAGCACAAAATACAGGCCGCGAAAGCCCGCGCTCTGTTCCACGGCGAGCACGTCGGCAGGCGTTTCCACAACGCATACGAGGCGCGCCTCGCGACGCGTATCCGCACAGATTTCGCAAATCTCCAGTTCAGTGAAGTTCCGGCACTGGGTGCAGTGTCCAATGCGCTCCACGGCATCCTGTAACGCAGTGGCGAGTTGGCTCGCACCTTCGCGGTCACGTTCGAGCAGATGCATGGACATGCGCTGCGCAGACTTGGGGCCCACGCCGGGCAGACAGCGCAGGGCCTCAACCAGGTTTTGCAGTGACGGACTGAATTTCATCGCTTCGCGTATCGGCCTCAGAACGGCATTTTGAAGCCGGGCGGCAGATCAATGCCCGCCGTGAGCCCCGCCATGGCCTCCCGGTTGTGTGCTTCGATTTTCCTGACCGCATCGTTGACCGCCGCAGCGAGCAGATCTTCCAGCACTTCCTTGTCTTCCTGGAACACCGAATCGTCGATCTGCACACGCTTCACATCGTGCCGGCCGGTCATTACCACGCTAACGAGACCGGCACCCGCCTCCCCCTGCACTTCCGCGCTTGCCAGTGCTTCCTGCGCCTTTTGCATTTCAGCCTGCATTTTTTGCGCCTGTTGCATCAGGTCGGACAGTTTTCCCTGCATGGTTCTTCCTCGATTCAGTTGTCGGTTGGCGAAATGGATGCCATATCCAGTTCACCGTCGAAGCGCGTCAGCAGCGACTGCACATGCGGATCGCCCTGGATAGCCTCCACGGCGGCGTGCTGGCGTTCCGCACACAGCCGCTCCCTGCGCATCGCCGGTGTTTCCCCATGTGGCTCGCCGGGTTCAATCACGAGGTTCAGGGCACAGCCATGGAATGCTTCCATTGCCTGTCGAATCTTGTCCACATGCCCGGCGCTGAACAAACCGGCGTTGTCTTTATCCAGCACCAGCCGAACTTCGCCCGCCGTATTACTCAGCAACTGGCAATGCGACGCTATATTGTGCACGATGCCGCTCAAATCCAGCGCCTCGAGAACAGCGGGCCAGGTTTCTACCGTCAGCGTAGCCAGCGTCGTTTGCGGGCTTTCCTGCGGCGGCGCCGATGCGGTTGAAGTCGCCGCCGGATTCCCCGCCTCCGGTGCTGGCCAGCCGGCTGTGTTTGTCAGGCTCGCGGTCGGTGCTGTTGATTCCGACGGCGAGTCAGCGAACTTTTTTCCAGCAACGCCGCCCTCCGGGGCGACGTCGACATTGCTTTCCTGCAACTGCGGCGGTTCTGCGCCGAAGCTGCTGTCGATAACGGCCGCAGGCCTGAAAGCCACCATGCGCAGCATGACCATCTCGAAACCCTCGCGCGGGTCTGCCACGAGCTCGAGATCGCGCTTCCCCTGCAATCCCAATTGATAGAAAAGCTGCGCGTCCTCAGCCGTCAAATCGGCCGCCAGGCTTCGAATGCGCTCTGCATCGCCCCAACTCTGATCGACGGCTTCCGGCACGAGTTGGGCTGTCACTACGCGGTGCAAAAGCGACAGAAAATCGTCCAGGCTGGCCACGTAGTCCGCCGTGTGCTCACTCATCGCGGCGACTACAGCCAACACATCCGCGGGCTCGCCAGCGCCGAGTGCTTCCAGCAACTGGTATATAAAACTGATGTCCACGCTGCCCAGCATGCTGCGCACATCGTCTTCATGCACGCTTCCGGAGCCGAAAGCGATGGCTTGATCGGCAAGACTGAGGGCGTCGCGCATGCTGCCCGCGGCCGCGCGGCCGAGGAGCCACAGCGCGGCTTCGTCATATGCCACGGCCTCTTCGCGCAACACTGTCGACAGGTGGCCCACGATCTGTTCCGGCGGCATGTTCTTCAGATTGAACTGCAGGCAGCGCGACAGCACCGTGGCCGGAAGTTTCTGCGGATCGGTGGTAGCCAGCAAAAATTTCACATGCGGGGGCGGCTCTTCGAGGGTTTTCAGCAGTGCATTGAAACTGTGGTTGGACAGCATATGCACCTCGTCAATGAGGTACACCTTGTAACGGGAATGGGTGGGTGCGTACTGCACATTCTCGAGCAGATCGCGCGTATCTTCCACTTTCGTACGTGACGCGGCATCCACTTCCAGCAGATCGATGCTGCGCCCCTCCGCGATTTCCAGGCAGGACGAGCAAGCACCACAGGGCACCGAACTCACGCCACTGTCGCAATTCAGGCACTTGGCAAAAATGCGCGCGATCGTCGTTTTACCAACGCCGCGCGTGCCCGTGAACAGATATGCGTGGTGCAGACGGTCGTGATCCAGCGCATTGATCAAGGCCCGCAAAACATGCTCCTGTCCGACCATTTCGCGGAAATTACCGGGTCGCCATTTGCGGGCCAGTACCTGGTAGGACATGCAGTCTCGCGCCTTTAATTCACCTGAGGGAGAAGGATACACCAGCGCTCTGGGGACAGAAACCGGCAATGAGCACAGGCTGATTGGGAGGCGACCCAGACAGCCACACCCCGGCACACGAGTTGGTAACTACCGTTGCTCCCTTCCGGGCCTGGCGGGGTTCGCTACCTATCATTGCGAGGGGACCGCCTGGATCACCGCAGCGGCTGTCGCTGAGCCAGGAGCCCCGCGACAGTGGCGGCATTGTGCGTGAATCGATCCTGCTCCGCAAGCGGAAACGCGGACTTGACTGCAATGTAAGACCGTGTAACATAATGTTAACTTCTCTAACATGGTGTCAGGAATGTCCGATAGTTCTACGCGCTCGCGTCGGGGCTCAGGCGCGGCGGGCAGGCTTATCAAGGGCCTGCTGGCGGCGGCACTTATCACTGCGGCCATCACCGGCTCCCTGCATATGCGTGCCGCACTCTCCGAACTGCCGGCACAGCGCGAACCGTTGCCTGTTATGACCGTTCCTTACCAGCTGCAGCCCGGCTACACCCGGGAAGCTGCCTATCTCGGGCTGGTTGTGGCCGGGAG
>TARA_R110000823_G_scaffold130015_29_pt1 | contig 23724 bp, 17 predicted proteins | sample TARA_R110000823 | Tara Oceans TARA_R110000823 (sample SAMEA4397722) | marine metagenome | biome: Polar Biome; feature: [DCM] deep chlorophyll maximum layer (ENVO:01000326); material: water (ENVO:00002006), including particulate matter (ENVO:01000060) such as... | depth 20 m | reverse complement strand
CAGCTTATCCCAGGAACAAGTAGGTAGATTTAACGCCGCTTACGATTGAAAGCGCGGCTGTTCGTCTCCACCCTGCCGGAACAGCGTCAACATGCCGGGTTGGAATACGCAGACGGGTTCTACTGTGAAGCGCTGGACGCCAACCTGGTCACCCTGCCGAATGTCTTTAGCCCGGATGCGCTGGACAACGGCAGCCGCTTGCTCATCGACAATCTGCCGCGCCTTGAACCGGCGTCACGGACCATCGATCTCGCTTGTGGCAGCGGCGTGATCGGGTTGAGCGCTTACCGCGCGGGGGTGACTGGCAACCTGCTGTTCTGTGACGAATCCGCGATGGCTGTGCGCTCGGCGCGCGAGAACGCGGCACGCCTGTTTCCGCAGTCAGTCAGCGATTTCAGCTTTTTCCAGGGCGACGGTCTAGCCGGCTACCAGGGCCCGGCTGCAGATCTCATTCTTTGCAATCCGCCCTTCCACCTGGAGAATGCGGTGGACGCCTTCGCCGGTCGCCGCCTGCTGCATCAGGCGGGACGTCACCTCGGCCGCGGCGGCAGGCTGTGTCTGGTAGCCAACCGCCATCTCGATTATCTGCCCGTCCTCAGACGGCACTTCCAGCGCGTGCAGCAGCTTGCCCAGAACCGTAAATTTCGCGTCTACCTGGCAACCAAAGGCTGACTGGCCGAAGCGTCCCTTAGCCACGCTACGCGCCCGTTATTGCGCCGTACCAGACAACAGTGTGCCGATCATCGCCGCCACTTCACGCGTGGCCGGACCCTGGCGCTGCTCATGGAAATAGCCCGATACTTCGCTGACGCGCATATTGATTTCGACACTGTGTGCGCCCGCGTGTACCGCTTCGCGCACAAAGCCCGCGGCAGGATACACCACGCCGGAGGTGCCGATGGCAATGAACAGGTCACAGGCGGCGAGCGCGGCGTCTATTTCCCGCATGTGATAGGGCATTTCGCCAAACCACACAATGTCGGGCCTGAGTCCGCCCTGCTGCTGACACTGCGGGCAGGGCAAGGAGCCAGACAGTTGATCGACCGCCGGCATACGCATGCCGCACAATACGCAGAGCATGCTCTGCAATTCGCCGTGCATATGGCACACCTGCAGACTCCCCGCCCGTTCGTGCAGGTCATCCACGTTCTGGGTAATCAAATAGACCTCGCCAGGGAATTCACGCTGCAGACGCGCCAGTGCCTCATGGGCCGGATTGGGAAAAACCTCACGCAACTGCATCTTGCGCGCATTATAAAACCGGTACACAAGATCCGGATCATGCGCGAAAGCTTCGGGGGTTGCGATCTGCATCGGGTCGTGACCTTCCCACAAGCCATAGGCATCGCGGAATGTCTGCAACCCCGACTCTGCCGATACGCCGGCACCGGTCAATACCACGATGCGGCGAACCGTGCGACCGCGATAAACGCAGTGGCTCACAGCACCCCACCCTCTAGCTCACGCTCCTCCACTTCGTGCAGGAGCGACAGCGCTGTGAAATACAGGGCACAGCGTATCGGTTCAGCACCGAGAGGGCGCAGTGCTGCGCGGTAATCCGCGAGTTGATCGCGGTAGTGTGCCGCTTCGCGGGCAGCGAATACGTCCACGCTTTCACCCGCCAGCGGCCGGCTGGTCTTGTAATCCACGATCCAGCGCAGGCCGGTGGCGCGATCAACAAAACTTCGATCGATCACGATGTCCCGGATTTGTCCTCCCTCTACCATCGTCAGTGCCCACTCGCTGCGTGCGTCGCGGTGGTTTGCATCGAGAATCCATCGCCCCGGCCCACCCGGCGCCAGCGCGTTCCCGGCTGCCTCCAGAACAATCGATTCTGCCTGCTCCAGCTTTGCGCCGGGAACACCTTCGCGTTGCAATGCATGTTGCCAGCGAGCTTTGTCTACGTCAGTCACAACGAGTGGCAGCTCTGGCAGTTTTGATAGTTCCTCGAACGCCAGATGCACCACCACACCCACGCTGCGCTCGAGATGATTATCCGCCTGTTCGGGGAAGTTATCCGCGGGCAGCAGGTTGCTGAACTCCGCGCAGGGCGACGGCAGGCTCGCCGGCACCAGCCGCTGCAATGGCCGAGCTGTCGGCTGTGTATCCACCCGCAGCGATTGTGCATCGTGCACCTTCATGGCCGCGGAAAACACAGGCCAGATGGCGCTCAGCAGTGCGCTGGCGGCAGGTGCTTTCGCGCAGTCGTTGGACTCGTCCCAGTTGACTCCGGCGCTCAAGTGCAGGCAGCGTATAGCGCGGGTTGTGCCGACGTACAGCAAACGTGTGGCTTCATGGCGGGTCTTGAGATCGCGCTGGTGTTTCAGATAGTTGTACAAAGTAGGCTGCGTCTTCTCGCTGCGATCGTTGGCCGCGAGCAGGAAGGAGCGGCGCCCCGATTGATTGCTGTGTTCATCCCACAACAGCAAATCGCCCGAGTCACCACGCGTCAGACCATTCAGGCGAGGGATGAAAACACGCTCGAATTCCAGACCCTTGGCTTTGTGCAGTGTCATTAACTGCACCGGGCAGTCGCCGTCGCCGCCGCTCATGAACCGGCTCTCCACCTGGCGTTGCAACCATTCCACGTCCAGACCCAAACCCTCGCTATCAGCCTGTTCCAGCAGACGCAGGAAACTCTCGACATCCTGCAGCCCCAGTTCATCGCCCAGACAATGTGCGCCGCCCAGATCCAGCCACGTCTGCTCAATCCAGACGCGCAGGGCGAGACGGTCGCGCGTAGCTTCTGCGCGCAGCAGTGCCCGGACAAGATGCCTGAGCCGCACTCTTGCGTCATCACTGAGCGTCTCCATCAGCCCAGTGTCCTGCAGTGTCCGGCGCAGGCTTTGGGGCGTTGGAGCCTCTGCAAAGCGCACAATCGACAGCAAATCGCGCAGGGCGAGACCGCACCAGGGCGCGCGCAGTATGGAGAGCCAGGCGAGCCGGTCCGCGTCGTTCGCCAGCGCGCGGCACAGTGACATCAGATCGGCAACGGCGGGCGACTGCGCGAGGCTGTCCAGATCCTGGGCCTGGCAGCGCACGCCCATCGCCTTGAGGCGCTGGCTAATGGGATGCAGGTGTTTTCGCTGCCGGCCCAGCACGGCAATATCACGCTCCCCCGCCGCCACGCAGCGAGCGATGGTCTCGCAGATAAATTCCACTTCTGCAGCCTGCGCAGCGTCGCCACGGAATGCATCCAGGCTGACAGCGACTGCCTCCCGTGCATCTCTTACGGCGGTGGCCTCGCTGTAGCTGACCTGCGCGCTGACAATGTCGTCTTCTGGCGGAAATGCGTCGCTGAAAGTCTGGTTCACCCAGGACACAATTCCGGCATCGGAACGAAAGTTACACTTGAGTTCGAGGTGTTCCAGGGAGATTCCGTTAATGCCCTCTTCCCGGGCCTTCAGGAACAGGCCCACGTTGGCGTCCCGAAAACCATAAATAGACTGCATGGCGTCGCCCACAATGAGCAGGGTGCGCGGAGCTTCGGGCGTGGCGGCGTTGTGTTCAACCCAGCCGCGCGTCAGTTTTTCGAGCAATTCGAACTGATTGATCGACGTGTCCTGAAACTCGTCGACCAGTATGTGCTCAATCAGATAATCGAGACGCAGGGCGAGCTCCGACGGTGCCTGATCGTTGCCCAGTGCCGCCAGCGCCGCCTCTGCGATCTGGCTGTAATCGACTACGCCGTGCTCGCGAAATACCAGTAGAAGTTGCGCCGCCAGTGTCGGCAGCAGGCGGGATAGATGCAGCACCAGTCGCCAGGAATCACTGCCCTGAGCCATCTCAGGCAGAGTCCGTACCATGGCCAGCCGCTCCTCCAGCCCCGGGACGCTGGCGAGTTCATCGATTAATCGCTTGAGCTGCGCTTTGCGCTGCTGCGCAATATCCGCTTTGCCCGCGGGAAAGCCCTCCTTGACGGTAATCGACTTGCGCCAGGTGTTGCTCTTGGTTTGCAGCATTCCTTGCAGTTCACGCCAGCGCGGCAGATCTGCGCTGTGCGCCGCCGGAAATGCAGTCGGTTCAGACCGTTCCAGATTGCCGGCCGCATATTGCATCAGTTGCAGAATTTCGCTGCTGTAGGGCAACAGAAGGTTTTCCAGCGCCTGTAACTCCTCGCGCACGAGCTCTTCCACAACGGCCACCAGGTAAGCTTCTGAGTCGTCCGGCGAATTGTGCACCCCGACATACATCCGCCACTGCTGGCGCCGCATCAGCATCACGGTAAGCAGCTGCTGCACACGCGACCAGTCGTTGTCGAAGTGCAGCAACAGGGCGCGCAGATCCTCTTCGACGGCATGACCTGAATCCAGAAGTGCAAACAGTGCTTCGACCGCCGAGGCATACAGGGGGCCGGAGTCGTCCTGCGGCGTCACTTGCCCACCAAAGCTGCTGAGCACCGGCATCTGTCGCGTCAATGCCAGGCAGAAGCTGTCGATCGTCTTGATATTCAGGCGGGACACGTTGCGCAGAAGCTGCCAGTTGCCGCGCTGATCAGCCACGAGCGCCGACTCGGCCAGACTGCGGGTCAATTGCTGGTGCTCGCTGTCACAGGGCGTGTTGTCCCGGGCACTGTGCAATGCCGCCAGTACGCGCTCGCGCATTTCTGCCGCCGCCTTGCGCGTGAAGGTGATGGCGAGAATCTGCTCGGGCCTTTCGACGCGCGACAGGAGCGCCAGATACCTTTGTATCAGTAGTTCTGTCTTACCGGAACCGGCCGGCGCACTCACGCAGAAACTGCGGTCGGTGCGAATCGCTTCAAGCCGTTGCTCGCGATCGACGCTCATGCTCATTCGCGCGCCTCATCGATATCGTCGACGGGGGCCTCTATGCGGCACAAAGGCTGCAAGCCACACCACATACAACTGTTCCTGAGCGGGTCGACTTCGGCCCGACCGTCGATAAACTCCTGTGCGAGCCGCTCCAGATTGTCTTTCCAGACAGCGTTCAGGGAACTCCAGTCGTCCGCGGGCATTTTGTCTTCCACCGCTTTTGCAATATCAGTTTTGACTCCCGGAATTGTCTCGGTGATACCCAGGCCGTCATAGGCGCTGTCTCGCGGGCGCACCTGGGCAAATGCCAGTGCCGCAGGTGGCTCTTCACCGAGCAACCCATACAGCAATAGCTGTGGTCGTGCCGGGCGCACGCCTAGCCAGTCAGCAAACCTGGCTTTACCGGTTTTATAATCGATCACGACGCGACCGCCATCGGGTAGTGCGTCAATACGATCCACCCGCAGCTTGATCGTCAGGCCAGACAGCTCGAGTTGCAGATCTTCCTCAAGCAAGGCGATACTGAAAGCTCCCCGTTCGCGCTCTACCTTGAGCCACTCCTGCAACAGCGAGCGCAGGCGCACAGCCTCCAACTCAATACAGGCACGCCCCAGGGCCTGGCGTCGACGGGATGCGAGTTCATTCAGGCCCGCCCGTGTGGCGCGCGCCAGAATGGGTTCGAGAGCCTGTGCATCCAGTCGCAGCAGCGTTGAGTGATCGCCGAGTTCCTGCCACAGCTTGTGCAAAGCCCCGTGCACCACAGTGCCACGTTCCGACGGCTGCATGCCGGGGCTGTATTCTGACGGGGGCTCGACATGCAGCCGATTGCGGGCAAAGCCGCGAAATGGACATTGCGACTGATGCTCCAGTAGCGAGGCGCCGCCGCGCAGACTGGAGCGTTCTTGCTCGCTCAGAGCTGGCGCGGTGCTGTCGTCTACCGCTTCTCTGCTCGCGGCTTCGCAGGCGGCGAGCCAACGGGCATCCAGCGAATAGCTGTCGGCGACAGACTTCGCCTCGAAAGCCTCGAGAAAGGCGCTCGGCAGGTCTACCACGCCGTCGATCTGTTGACTGTAGCTGGCGTGGAGACAGCCGCAGCTTCGCCGATACCGGGCCAGGAGCTGTTCACTGTAGTCCCATTCCCTCTCGGGCGTGGCGTGGGGCATCTGCAGCCGGGCTTGCAACGAGAGGGGTATGAAGGGGTTGGGCCGCGCCGGCCCCGGCCATGCGTTTCCCTGCATACCCAGAACCCAGAGATGATCAAAACTCAGTCCCACCGCCTCCAGCGGCCCGAGAACCTGCACCGGCGCATCACTTGTCTGCGGCTGTGAAACTTGCCGCGCGCAGCATTCCTGCAGCAATTGCAACGCCTGTGCATAGCTCACTGCCGGCCATATGGCATCCAGCGCGCAAAATTCATCCAGCGTCTGGTACCAGCGTGCTACCTGCTGAAACTCCAGTGAATCCAACGGCGCTTCACCGGGCCAGCGCCACTCGGCCAGTAGCGCATTGAAATGTTCCACCCACTCAGAGGGCGGCAGATCCCTACGCAACGCGCGCATACCAGAAATCGACAACAGGCGCTCGGCCAGAGCGAAGTTGCCGCCACCTGTTTTCGCGGCAACAGCGTTCACCGCGTCTCTTACCTCGGAAACCGGCAGCGAACGGGCACCGTATTGGCAGAGCCGCTGAATGAATGCCAGCAAGAGGGGATTGTCACGATCCGACTGTCCGATGAAGCGCGATTGCAACAATGCCAGAACGCTACTCGTGGTTGTCTGCGAGAGCGCCAGCGAAAGCACTGCAAGCGCGTCGCGGATTACCGGCGCCTGAGACAAGCTGATGCCGGTGGAGAAATTGACGGGCAGGCTCTGGTAGTTGTCCCCGAGGCAATCGAACTCCCTGCGCAATAGATATTCCAGTGTCACGCGGTCAACGCCGGTGTTAGACAACACGATGCCCAGCGTGCCCGAAGGCGCATCGCGTTGCATTTGCGCCGCCCATGCAGCCACACCCGCAAGCTCGCTGCGCTGGTCGGGGAAAGGGTGAGCCACACAGCGCGCAGAGCCGACAGGCGCAGGCACCACTGCCACTTCACCGCCAAGGCCGTGCAGGCACGCCTCAAGCAGCGGCGGAATATCCGCGCAGTCAATCAGGCAGATCGGTGTTGAATCCATCTCCGCTGCGACCTCCGCCAGCGCCAGCAGGCAATCGCTCCGGGTGCACTGGTTTGACGCCCGCAGGCGGCGCTCAAACAGCGACTGCCACTCGAGAAACGCCGCGCAATCCGTTTCCAGTGCAAACACCGAGCGCAGACCCGGACTGAGATCAACTCGCCAGCGCGCCAGCATATCTCGCGCTTCGCTCATAAGCTCTGCCGCGGCAGCCGGACGCAATAATGTCAAGGGCGCCTGGGTGGTCACATTGTCGGTGATGACCTGCTGCCACAGCATCAGCTCCTGTGTGTGACTCAGCGGCAGGAGCGATGGCAGCAAGCCCAGTCGCACCGCACGCTGCCACTGCCCGTGCAGCCACTGATCCAGCGGATAAACAGGTAGCGGCTCCCACACCGTGGCACCCGCGCAGCTTTGCTGCTTATCCCACTCTGCCTTGATACGCCGGGCGAGGCGCAGGTTTGGGGTCAGCATGGTATGACCGGCGTCAATGAACGATGCCAGACGAGCGATGTCGAACAGATTCCGCGCCAAAATTCAGCTCCCGCGACACCCGCCCATCTGGCTAGTGCCTACCCAAAATCCCTTGTTTACTATAGAATGCCGCGCCCGGCTGGCGCGTGGGGATATGCGCAGACCGGCTATTCGCGAGGGAATTCTCACACTGTATTCAGGTAGACACCGATGAGCAACATCGAAGTACACAACGTCAATGTCGATTCGCAGAATGTGCTGATCACACCTGAGGATCTGAAGCGCAGCCTGCCGATGTCGGAAAAAATTCACGACACGGTCGTAGACAGCCGCCAGGTCATTGAAAACATTCTCGATCGAAAAGATCACCGGATCTTCGCGGTGGTTGGCCCCTGTTCCATCCACGACCCGCAAGCGGCGCTCGACTATGCCCGCCGTCTGAAAGACATCTCTGAGCAGGTGGCGGACACCCTGTACATCGTGATGCGCGTCTACTTCGAGAAACCGCGCACTACCGTCGGCTGGAAGGGCCTGGTGAACGACCCCTACCTGGACGACTCTTTCAAGATCGAGGATGGCCTGCATATTTCGCGCAAGCTGTTGCTGGACATTCTCGATCTCGGGCTGCCGACCTCCACCGAGGCGCTTGATCCGATATCCCCGCAGTACCTGCAGGATCTCATCACATGGACGGCAATCGGCGCACGTACTACCGAATCGCAGACCCATCGGGAAATGGCCAGCGGGCTGTCATCGCCGGTCGGATTCAAGAACGGCACGGATGGCGGCCTGACGGTCGCTACCAACGCGCTGAAGTCCGCCGCCAAGCCACACCGCTTTCTGGGGATCAACGGCCAGGGCCAGGTTTCGGTTTTCACCACGCGCGGCAACCCCTACGCGCACATCGTGCTGCGCGGTGGCAGCAACGGTCCCAACTACGATTCGGTGCATATCAAGCTGGCTGAAGAAGCACTGCAGAGCGCGGGTGTCTCACGCAATATCATGGTGGATTGCAGTCATGCAAACTCGAACAAGCAGCCCGAACTCCAGCCGCTGGTCGCGGACAACATTGCCAATCAGATCCTGGAGGGCAACAGTTCAATCGTGGGCCTGATGATCGAGAGCAACCTGCACGCCGGTGCGCAATCCATTCCAGACAATCTGCAGGACCTGAAGTACGGCGTGTCGATCACCGATGGGTGCATCGACTGGGCGAGTACACAGGAGTGCCTGCTCTCCATGCACGAGAAGCTGAAAAAAGTGCTACCCGGGCGGCTGGCTCACGCTCAGTAATACGCCTGTGAGGTGTCCGAGTGGTCAGTCACGTCGCGCACCCCGGTCAGCTGCGGAATCTGCTCAAGGAGGCTTTTTTCCACGCCGCCCTTCAGCGTCATGTCTACCGCACTGCAACCCTGACAGCCGCCGCCAAACTTCAGCACGGCAACCTGCTGCTCAGTGACCTCAATGAGACTCACTTCACCACCGTGAGCCGCCAGCCCCGGGTTGATCTCGTTGTAGAGCACGTAGTTGATGCGGTCTTCGATGGGGCTGTTATCATTGACCCGCGGCATCTTCGCATTCGGCGCCTTGATGGTTAGCTGGCCACCCATGCGATCCTTGGCGTAATCTACCAGCGCATCCTCGAGAAACGGCAAACTGCGGGCCTCATACCAGACCTTGAATTTATCCAGTTGGTGCTCCTCGTCGTCAGGCTGCAAATCGCCCTCGCGGCAGTAGGCTATGCAGGTCTCTGCACGCGGGGTGCCGGGCTGGTTGATAAAGACCCTCACGCCCAGCGCGTCTTCCTGTTTTGCCAGCAGTTCAGCGAGGTAATCCTGTGCTGATTGGGTAATGGTAACCATCTGTCGCCCCATTCCGAGTAAATTACTCAGGTATTCTAGCAAACTTCACTGGAAAGTGTGAGCCAAAGCTGAAATCCGCCGCAAACACGGCCTACAATCTGCTAATATCACTGGCTTTTTTGGGGTGCTGTCAGCGCGCCCGATATGGAACAGGGCATCTGAATGACTAGCGACCACCCCCTCCGCCCCAGCCTGGAAGAGGCTCTCGGCAAGCGAATTCTCATCATCGATGGTGCGATGGGCACCATGATACAGGCCGAGATGCTGGAGGAAGCAGATTTTCGCGGCGAGCGCTTTGCCGCGCACGGCTCCGATCTCAAAGGCAACAACGAGCTTCTGAGCCTGACCAAACCCGAGGTCATCGTAAAAATCCACCGGGCCTTCCTCGATGCGGGTGCTGACATTATCGAAACCAATACTTTCGGTAGCACGCGCATCGCACAGGGCGATTATGGCCTCGAAGAAGTGGCCCAAGAGCAGAATCTGGTATCAGCACGAATCGCCCGGGAAGTTGCCGATCAGGTGACAGCGCTTACCCCCGACAAGCCCCGCTACGTTGCCGGCGTGCTCGGGCCTACCCCGAAAACCGCATCCATTTCTCCCGATGTGAACAATCCCGGGGCGCGCGGCATTACCTTCGACCAGTTGCGCGACAACTATGCCGAGGCGACAAAAGCCCTGATTGAAGGTGGCGTCGACCTGATCATGATCGAGACCATCTTCGATACCCTGAATGCCAAAGCGGCGATCTTCGCGGTCAAGACGGTGTTTGCGGAACTGGGCCGTGAGTTGCCGATCATGATCTCGGTGACCTTCCCGGATATCAGTGGGCGGGTGCTCTCCGGGCAGAACCCGGAGGCATTCTGGAACGCGATAGCACATGCCAGGCCGCTTATCGTTGGCAGTAACTGCGGCCGCCCCTACCGTGAGATCCGTCCGTTTGTCGAGACGCTTTCAAAGGCCTCGGACGCGTATTTCAGCGCACATCTCAATGCTGGCCTACCCAACGCTTTTGGTGAATTCGACGAGACTCCGGAGATCATGGAGGCCGAGTTCGCCGAGTTTGCCGGACGCGGTTTTCTCAATCTCGCCGGCGGCTGCTGTGGCACAACGCCGGCGCACGTCAGGGCCATCGCCGCAGGTGTAGAGAGTGCGGCGCCTCGCGCCCTGCCCTCGCACGAGCCAGCGTGTCGCCTGAGCGGCCTGGAAGCATTCAACATCACCGCGGACAGCCTGTTCGTCAATGTAGGCGAACGCTGCAACGTTACCGGCTCGGCGAAGTTCAAGCGTTTGATTCTCGAAGGGGACTACGAGGCAGCGCTCGCGATTGCCCGGGCGCAGGTTGAAGATGGTGCGCAGATCATCGATGTAAACATGGATGAAGGCATGCTCGATTCAAAAGAGGCGATGGTGACCTTCCTGAACCTGATCGCCTCGGAACCCGATATCGCCCGCGTGCCCATCATGGTCGATTCATCCAAGTGGGAGGTTATAGAGGCCGGCCTGAAATGTATTCAGGGCAAAGCCGTTGTCAATTCCATCAGCCTGAAAGCGGGGGAAGCGGAATTCCTGCAGCAGGCGCGACTCTGTCAGCTCTACGGCGCTGCGGTGGTCGTAATGGCTTTTGACGAAGACGGCCAGGCGGACTCCCTCCAGCGTCGCAAGGATATTTGTCGTCGCTGCTACGACCTGTTGCGCAGCGAGCTGAACTTCAATCCGAATGACATCATTTTCGATCCCAACATTTTTGCCGTGGCAACCGGCATTGATGAACACAACAACTACGCGGTTGATTTCATTGAGGCGACGCGGTTCATCAAGGCGGAGCTACCCGGCGCGCTGGTCTCAGGTGGCGTATCCAACGTCTCCTTTTCCTTCCGTGGCAATGACGCGGTGCGCGAGGCGATTCATTCCGTCTTCCTCTATCACGCCATTCGGGCGGGCATGGACATGGGCATCGTGAATGCCGGACAGTTGGCCATCTACGACAACCTCCCCGAAGACCTGCGCGAAACCGTGGAGGACGTGATCCTCAACCGCCGTGACGATGGCACCGAACGCCTGCTGGAACTGGCGGAACGCTATCGCGATACGGGCGGCGGCGCACCGCGCGAGGAAGATCTTTCCTGGCGTGAAGAGCCAGTTGGCAAGCGCATGGAGCACGCCCTGGTGAAGGGCATCACCACCTATATCATCGAGGATGCCGAGGAGGCGAGACAGCAGTTTGACCGCCCCATCGAGGTGATCGAGGGGCCGCTCATGGACGGCATGAACGTGGTCGGAGACCTGTTTGGCGAGGGAAAAATGTTCCTGCCACAGGTGGTCAAAAGCGCGCGCGTCATGAAGCAGGCGGTCGCCTACCTGCAGCCGTACATTGAAGAAGAGAAATCCGAGGGCAACTCCACCAACGGCAAGATCCTCATGGCAACGGTAAAAGGCGACGTGCACGATATCGGCAAAAACATCGTCGGCGTTGTCCTGCAGTGCAACAACTTCGAAGTGATTGACCTGGGCGTAATGGTGCCGTGTGAAAAGATCCTGGACACCGCGAAAGCAGAGCAGGTCGATATTATCGGCCTCAGCGGCCTGATCACACCCTCGCTGGATGAAATGGTCAACGTCGCCGCAGAAATGCAGCGCCTCGATTTCAGTGTGCCGCTGATGATCGGCGGCGCAACGACGTCGAAAGCGCATACGGCGGTGAGGATTGATCCGCAGTATACCAACGATCTGATTGTGTACGTACCGGATGCATCCCGCAGCGTGTCTGTGGCGAGCCGTTTGATGGGCACGGGCAAGGCGGCGTTTGCCGCGGAACTGGCCGAGGAATACATCAAGGTCCGCGAGCGCGTCGCCAACCGGAAACCCGCGGCGAAGCAGGTCAGCTATGCGGCGGCTGTTGAAAACGCCATGCAACTGGATTGGAAAAACTATAGCCCGGTGACACCAACCTTCACGGGCACGCGCGTATTCAGGGATTTTCCGCTGGAAGAGCTGATTGACACCATAGACTGGACCCCCTTCTTTCTCACCTGGGAACTGTCCGGCAAATACCCGGCAATCCTTGACGATGAGGTCGTTGGTGCCCAGGCCCGTGAGCTGTTCAGCGACGCGCAAGCCATGCTGCAACGCATCGTTGATGAAAAATGGCTGACCGCAAACGCCGTGGTGGGCTTCTGGCCAGCAGAACGCGTCGGCGCTGACGATATCGCTGTCTATACGGATGAATCGCGCAGCGAAAAGCTGGCTACCCTGCATCATCTGCGACAACAGACAGCTCGCCCGGATGACCAGCCAAATGCGAGCCTGGCTGATTTCATTGCGCCACAGGGATCGGGTGTGAAGGACTATCTTGGAGCGTTCTGCGTCACCACAGGTCATGGCGTGGAGGAGCGCGCTGCGAAGTTTGCAGCCGAACACGATGATTACAACAGCATTCTCCTGAAATCCCTGGCGGACAGGCTGGCTGAATCATTGGCGGAATGCATGCACAAGCAAGTGCGCCGGGAGCTCTGGGGCTATGCGCCAGATGAGAAGCTGGACAACGACAGTCTGATTCGTGAGCAGTACCAGGGTATCCGGCCCGCGCCCGGCTACCCCGCCTGTCCCGATCACACGGAGAAGGCCACCCTTTTCGCGCTATTAGATGCAGAGAATGCGTGCGGCGTGCATCTGTCCGAAAGCTTTGCCATGTCGCCTGCGTCATCCGTGAGCGGCTTTTACTTTTCGCACCCACAGTCGCGCTATCTTAACGTGGGGAAAATTGGTCGTGATCAGGTGGAAGACATCGCCGCGCGCAAAGGTGAAGCTGTCGCCGACGTTGAGCGCTGGCTGCGACCGAATCTGAGCTACTAGTGGACAGTCCGAACGGAGTAAACAACAGCATGAGTAAAGAGGAATCCAGGCGCCCAAACGAGGATGACAAGCCGGCCAAACTGAAACCGCTGCAGGTTCTTGGCAGTGTGTTTGCAGCAGGGCTGGGGGTACAGAGTAGCAAAAACCGGGAGAGGGACTTCAAGCAGGGACGGCTGGGCGTGTTCATCGCCGCAGGCGTCATTTTCACCCTGGTTTTTATCGGGACGGTGCTGACCGTCGTGCAACTGGTATTAAAAGGCGCCTGAAGCGGGGGCAAGGCCGCTCAGCCCCGGAGTAAAGGTCACAACTTCAAGACGGCATCCCCGAAAGCCAGACGTACAGTGCGAAAACAACAATACTGATTATGGCCGTGGCGGCCACGGCATCTGCCGAACCGTCCTGTTCAAAGTCTCCAGACATGGTCTACTCCAGTTGAGGATGTCCCTGAGGCGTTATTCTATACCACGGCGCCCGCCAATCCCAACGCTATCGCGCAACTATTAGCCCCTGTAAGCTTACGGATATGGTGATTCTAACCATATGAAAAATCAGACTATTTGTGCTGACAATTTTTCTGTTAATGTAGCGCCTCAATTTCGTCAGGCCACTGTGCCTGCCAGCGCTACAGAGTGAGCAGATGTACGTCTACGATCAATATGACCGCAAGATTCTCGGCGAACGTGTGGCCCAGTATCGCGACCAGACCAGGCGTTATCTCAACGGCGAAATCAGCGAAGCACAGTTCCTGCCGTTGCGGTTGCAGAATGGTCTCTATATCCAGCGTCTCGCACCGATGCTGCGAATCGCCGTCCCCTATGGAATGTTAAACAGCACCCAGGTACGGAAACTGTCGGATATTTCGCGCAACTACGATAAGGGCTATGTCCACGTCAGCACTCGCCAGAACATCCAGATCAACTGGCCCGAGCTTGAAGAAGTGCCGGACATCCTCGCCGAACTGGCCAGCGTGGAAATGCACGCAAATCAAACCAGCGGAAACTGCATCAGGAATACCACCACAGATCAGTTCGCCGGTGTGGCACCCGATGAACACGAGGATCCGCGACCCTACTGCGAGATCATCCGTCAGTGGTCCACGTTTCACCCCGAGTTCGCATTTCTGCCGCGCAAGTTCAAGATCGCCGTATGCGGATCCGAAACAGACCGGGCTGCTATTCATGCGCATGATATCGGTGTGGAGCTGGTAGCCAACGACTCCGGCGAGCTTGGGTTGAAAGTTCTGGCGGGCGGTGGTCTGGGACGCACACCGGTGATCGGCTCCGTCATCTGTGAGTGGCTGGACCGAAAACACATGCTCACCTACCTGGAGGCAATCCTGCGTGTCTACAACCAGCACGGCCGCCGGGACAACAAGTTCAAGGCGCGCATCAAGATTCTGGTGAAGGCCATGGGAGTCGAAGCATTTCGTGCGGCGGTTGAGCACGAATGGGAAAGCCTGAAAGACGGCCCCGCCACGCTGACAGATGAGGAGTTCAATCGCGCGGCCAGCTTTTTTACCACACCGCCCTACGCGGCATTTGAGCGTGAAGAAGCAAATCAGGCACTGGAGGCGCAGTGCTCAGCCGAACCGATATTTGCCAACTGGGTCAAGCGCAACACCCGCGATCACAAGGTGGCAGGCTATCGCAGTGTCACCATTTCGCTCAAACCCACCGGCGTGGCGCCGGGGGATATTACCGCCGAGCAACTTGATTTGCTGGCTGACCTGGCAGACACCTATTCTTTCGGCGAAATCCGTACAACCCACCAGCAGAACATGGTACTCGCCGATGTCCCCTCAGCCAGCTTGCGTGAGCTGTGGGGAGAATTGCAGGGCGCGGGCCTGGCGACTGCGAACATCGGCTACCTGACAGATATGATTTGCTGCCCCGGTGGAGATTACTGCTCTCTCGCCAACGCAAAGTCCATACCGGTTGCCGAGGCCATTCAGGCCCGCTTCGACGATCTGGATTATGTCTACGATCTCGGACCGCTTGAGGTCAATATCAGCGGCTGTATGAACGCCTGCGGACACCATCATATTGGCCATATCGGGATTCTCGGCGTCGATAAAAAGGGGCAGGAGTTCTATCAGGTATGCCTTGGCGGCAGTCAATCAAAACAGGCGTCCATCGGCAACATTCTCGGCCCGTCATTCAAACGCGACGATATGCCTGACGTTATGGGGCGAATTCTGTCCACCTATGTCGCGCTGCGTAAGGAAGAGGAAACGTTCCTCGACACCTATCGCCGAGTAGGGATAGACCCCTTCAAGGAACGTGTATATGCGTAGAATTATCATGGATGGGGTAATTCGCGAAGATCAATGGCTTCCGGCTGACCCGGATTCAGATCCTCAAACCGGGCGCATCTGCACACTGGAGCAGTGGAAGAGCCTGGATGACAAGCGCCATAGCGCGGTACAGATCGAACCTGGCGAGGGGCCAGGGGATCTGCTGGCGTCTCTCGACGACCTGGCGCTGGTAGCCATCAATTTTCCGGTGTTTACTGACGGGCGCGGTTTTTCATACGCCCGGGAGCTGCGCGAGCGCGGCTATAGCGGCGAATTGCGTGCCGTGGGGCATTTTATCCGCGACCAGCTCACCTACCTGCGCAGAGTCGGCTTTAACGCGTTCCAGATGAACGATGACTCACAACTGGAAAGCGCTGTGGCCAGCCTGGAGGATTTCAGCGAGTATTATCAATCCGCGATAGACCAGCCACTGCCGCTTTTTCGTCGACGCTAGTATCGAGATTCCTATCCGCTTCCGCCTTGTATAGACTCAGGTTTTAGTAGTACGGATCAGGGAGCTATGGAACTGGGCGGCGTCACCTTTGAGTTTTTCCTGATTTTCAGCGGCGCAGCAGTGTTCGCTTCAGTTGCGCTGTATACCCGTCAACCCCTGATCATTTCCTATATTGCATTGGGTGCGGTGCTGGGACCCTACGGCATCTCGCTGGTAGCTGACCCCAAGCAACTCTCCCAGATCGGGCATATTGGCATTATCTTCCTGCTTTTTCTGCTCGGCCTGGACATGCAGCCCAGGGCCCTGTGGTCGACACTGCGTAAATCGACCGTGGTAGCGCTGGTGAGTTCGGCGATATTTTTCGCTACAAGCTTTGGTGTAACCCGTCTGTTCGGATTTTCAACGCTCGACAGTCTGGTTGTTGGTGCGTCGCTGATGTTTTCATCTACCATCATTGCCATCAAGTTACTGCCCACGACCGTACTGCACCATCGCCACACAGGCGAATTGATGATCGGCTTACTGTTACTGCAGGATCTACTGGCAATCGTGGTGCTGATGGTGTTGTACAGCGCTACAACTGAAAGCAGTACATCCATGGGTATGGAACTGGCGCGCTCGTTGCTCAGCCTGCCTGTACTGGTGCTGTTTGCACTGGTCGCGGTGCGCTACGCAGTACTTCCGCTGATTACCCGCTTTGATCGCTTTCACGAGTACATCTTCCTGCTCGCGATAGGCTGGTGCCTGGGGCTTGCGGAAGCCGCCGGCGCACTCGGGCTATCAGAAGAGATTGGCGCCTTCATTGCGGGCATCAGCCTGGCAACCAGCCCGATTTCCCAATACATAGCGGTTAGCCTGAAGCCACTGCGTGACTTTTTCCTGATTCTGTTTTTCTTTGCGGTCGGCGCCCGGTTCGACCCCGAACTACTGGGCGAGATAATTGTTCCGGCGCTGGTACTCTCGGTGCTGGTACTAGGCATGAAACCCATTGTGTACCGCTATCTACTCAAGGGTATGAGTGAAAAATCATGGCTGGCCTGGGACCTGGGCTTCAGGCTCGGCCAGGCCAGTGAGTTCTCACTGCTGATCGCCTACGTTGCAGTAGGCGCTGCCCTGATATCCGAAGAAGCCTCCATCTTGATTCAGGCGATAACGATCATCACGCTGCTCGCTTCGTCCTATATTGTGGTGCTGAATTACCATACGCCGATAGCCATCTCTGACAGGCTTCGCCGGGATTAGCTCGGAGAGCTTCAAAGAAAAAGCCGGCACGAGGCCGGCTTCAGTCACAACGCAATGCGCATTCGGGCGCTAGAGTTTCGCTTCAAGCTCAGGCAGTGCATTGAAGAGGTCGGCCACCAGGCCGTAATCTGCCACCTGGAATATCGGGGCGTCCTCGTCCTTGTTGATTGCCACAATGACCTTTGAGTCCTTCATGCCTGCGAGATGCTGGATCGCGCCGGAAATGCCCACCGCAATATACAGATCTGGCGCTACGATCTTTCCGGTCTGGCCAACCTGCATATCGTTGGGGACAAAACCTGCGTCTACCGCTGCCCTGGATGCGCCAATCGCCGCACCGAGCTTGTCGGCGATACCGTCGAGTAGCTTGAAATTTTCGCCATTCTGCATGCCACGACCGCCAGAGATGACAACCGAGGCAGATGTCAGTTCGGGACGATCCGAAACTGCTACTTCTTCCCCAACAAAGGACGACACGCCCGCGTCATGGACTGCAGAAACTTCTTCGACACTGGCGCTTCCGCCACTATCGGCAACTGGATCAAACGCAGTGGTGCGCACTGTAATAACTTTTTTTGCATCGGCGCTCTTCACCGTGGCGATTACGTTACCTGCATAAATCGGACGCTGAAACGTATCCGCTGCTTCAACCGCGGTGATATCGGATATCTGTGCTACATCTAGCAGGGCTGCCACACGTGGCATGAAGTTTTTGCAGCTGGTTGTAGCTGGCGCAACGATGTTGTCGTAGTTTGCTCCCACTTCAGCAACGAGCAGGGCCATATTCTCGGCCAGTTGGTGCTCATACACGGCGTTGTCCGCCACCAGCACTTTGCCCACACCGGGGACAGCCGCGGCGGCTTCCGCCACGGCGCCGCATCCAGCGCCCGCAACCAGCACGTCGATATCCGACCCGAGGCCTCCGGCTGCCGCTATTGTATTGAGGGTTGCAGTTTTCAGGCTGCTGTTGTCGTGTTCTGCGATTACCAGAGTGCTCATGAGATCACCTTTGCCTCGTTCTTGAGTTTGTCTACCAGCTGATCTACGTCCTCAACCTTGATTCCGGCCTTGCGCTCGGGCGGAGGCGCCACCTTGACCTGGGAAAGATGTTGCGTCACCGAAACGCCAAGATCTTCAGGTGTGAAGACATCCAGCGGCTTCTTTTTCGCCTTCATGATATTCGGAAGCGATGCGTAGCGAGGCTCGTTCAGGCGGAGGTCCGTGGTTACGATCGCGGGTAGCGTAAGACTCACGGTTTGCAGTCCGCCGTCCACTTCGCGGGTCACATTGACCTTGTCGCCGTCTATCACGACTTTGGAAGCAAAGGTACCCTGCCCCATATTCGCCAGCGCGCCCAGCATCTGTCCCGTCTGGTTGTTGTCGCCGTCAATGGACTGCTTGCCAAGGATAACCAACTGGGGCTGTTCTTTGTCGACCACGGCCTTCAGCAGCTTGGCCACGACGAGCGGTTCGACAGCACCGCTGGTCTCGATCTGGATTCCGCGGTCGGCGCCGAGCGCCAGTGCGGTTCGGATCTGCTCCTGGCAGCTCTTATCGCCCACTGACACTGCAATGATTTCCGTGGCCGTACCGGCTTCCTTGAGGCGAACAGCCTCCTCCACAGCGATTTCACAAAAGGGGTTGATGGCCATTTTGACGTTGTTGAGATCGACATCGCTACCATCGGCTTTCGCGCGGACTTTGACGTTGTAGTCAACTACGCGTTTAACGGCGACAAGAACCTTCATGGATTCTCCATTTAATTTCAGGTGAGTTCGGAAAAGCAGAGGGGCGAACCAGCGGCAGCGCCTCGGTGAATCTGGCGGGGTATCTTGCCGACTATTGATGCCGGGGTCAAGGGCGGCCCAAGGCGCCGCAAATGTCTTGTGACACTCTGGCGCGTTGCACCCCTCTCCAGCGCATATAGTTTTTATTCTATGAAAATTATATACTTGCGCCCCTTTCATCAGCGGGCCTTAACGCGCCCCGCAAACGCAACCAAGAGGGCTGTGCTGTGGAACGTGAAGCTATGGAATTTGATGTCGTCATCGTTGGAGCCGGCCCTGCAGGGCTGTCAGCCGCCTGTCGCATCATGCAACTGGCCCAGGAGAAAGCGCAGGAAATCACCGTCTGCCTGGTCGAGAAAGGCTCGGAAGTGGGTGCTCATATTCTGTCCGGGGCCGTATTTGAACCGCGCGCTCTTGACGAATTGTTCCCTGATTGGAAAGAAAAAGGCGCCCCGCTTAACACCCCGGTGAAAGGCGACAAGTTCTATTTTTACACCAGCGCTACCGGCGCCATCACACTCCCAGGATTCTTCATTCCCAAGCCTACACACAACGATGGCAATTACATCGTGTCCATGGGAAACGTTTGCCGCTGGCTTGCAGAGCAGGCAGAAAACCTGGGCGTAGAGGTGTACCCCGGATTCTCCGCAGCAGAGGTTCTCTATCATGAAGATGGCCGGGTAAAGGGAATCGCAACCGGCGATATGGGAATAAGCGCCAAGGGCGAAAAGAAAGACAGTTACACGCCCGGCATGGAACTACACGCCAAGTACACGCTTTTTGCGGAGGGTTGCCGCGGACACCTCGGGAAGCAGCTGATCCGCAAGTTTGCCCTGGATGAAGGCAAGGACCCACAGCACTACGGTATTGGCATCAAGGAGATCTGGGAGATCTCGCCCGACAAACACGAGGAAGGTCTCGTTGAACACGGCCTGGGTTGGCCGCTCAGTGAAAGCAATTCTACCGGCGGTGGCTTTCTGTATCACGCTGAGAACAATCAGGTATATCTGGGGCTGATTACCGACCTGAATTACAGCAATCCGCACTTGAGCCCTTATGGTGAATTTCAGCGCTGGAAACACCACCCATCCGTCAGCAAGTACCTGGAAGGCGGGAGCCGGGTGGCCTACGGCGCGAGAGCCATCACCAAGGGCGGTTACAACTCACTACCCAAGATGCAATTCCCGGGCGGATTACTGATTGGCTGCGACGCGGGAACCCTGAACTCAGTCAAGATCAAGGGAAATCACACGGCGATGAAAAGCGGCCTGTTAGCCGCAGAATCGGTGGTTGAGGCACTGGCTCAGGGCGATTCCGCGCCCGCCGTGCTGGAGAGCTTCGCCGAGAAAGTTGAAAATTCCTGGCTGCATGAAGAGCTGTACACAACGCGAAATTTCTCCGGTTTCATGCACAAGTTCGGCTTTATGCTTGGCTCTGCCATGGTGTGGATAGATCAGAACATATTCGGCGGCAAACTGCCGTTTACACTGAACGACGCCACGCCGGACTACGCGACGCTTAAAACCGCCGCTGAATCCAGGGAAATCAACTATCCCAAGCCAGACAACAAAATCAGCTTTGACAAGCTTTCATCCGTTTTTCTTTCGAACACCAACCATGAGGAGGATCAGCCCTGTCACCTGACGCTGATTGATCCAGACCTGCCGATCGAGAAAAACCTGCCGCTATACGACGAACCGGCACAGCGGTATTGCCCCGCAGGTGTCTACGAAGTTGTGCAGGATGGGGACGGCAATCGCTTCCAGATCAATGCGCAGAACTGCGTGCACTGCAAAACCTGTGACATCAAGGATCCGTCCCAAAACATCGTGTGGGTTGCACCCGAAGGCTTCGGCGGTCCAAATTATCCAAATATGTGATGGAGAGCGATCGGTTCTGACCACTTTGGTCAGGTTCTGCGCCTTAGCTGAGGGAGAAGGCCTGATCGCCTGATTTGAGAACCGATCCGTCGCCCTGCTGCAGGACCATATCTACCAGTCGGTACCAGGCGGCACGGGCAAACAGCGCCGACAGCCCGTGTTCCAGGCGCACCGCAGCAATATTGCCCACCGCAGGCTCCAGAAACAGCGGATGCGTCTCGCCGACGTCGATTAACTGGCCGGTATTCAACGTACACCAGAGCACCTGCCTGCCATTTTCCTGTCGAAACTCCGCGTCGGTGACCAGTAAAGGGTGCAACTCCACTTTGATTCGCCACTTTTCGACCGGCGTGACAAGATAATAGTCGCCATCCTCCTCCCTGCGCAGTATGGACGCAAAAAGCCGGACCAGTGCCTCGCGTCTGATCTCTCCACCATCGTGAAACCAGACGCCGTCAGCGCGTATAAAGATGGGTATATCACCCGACAGCGGCGGGTGCCACAGGTGCAGGGGTGGGGGCGAGGCAGTTTGGGTCTTGCGCAGTTTCTCTTCAAAGCTGTCGAGACTATCCATGATGATGGTCCCTTTTCACGCCGGAAAGCGCAGCTGACGGCATCCGCATCCTCAACCGCAATTTCCGATGAGACGAACATTGATCACGCCTTTTATCGCACGCATTCGTTCAAGAATGCCATCAGTGACGACACCGCTGATATCAATCAGGTTGTAGGCAATCTTGTCGCGACTTTTATTCAGCATATCAATTACGTTGATGTCTTCGTCAGCGAGAATCGAAAGTACATTCCCCAATATTTTGGGTACATTCTCATTGGTAACAGACAGGCGGCAACCGCTCACGCGTTCGAGCTGCAGCGTCGGGAAATTTACCGAATTGCGGATATTGCCGTTCTCAAGGAAATCACGCAGCTGGTCGGCCGCCATGATGGCACAATTATCTTCAGCCTCTTCGGTGCTCGCGCCAATATGCGGCATGAGGATGACATCGTCGCGACCGATCAGCTCCGGCGTGGGAAAATCCGCGATATATTTGCGCAGCTTGCCGCTATCCAACGCAGCCAGTAGAGACGGCTGATCAATGATCTCCTGCCGCGCAAAATTCAACAGGCAGGTGCCGGGCTGCATCACCCCAAGCAGTTCTGTGTTGATCAGCCCGCGCGTAGCCTCCAATACCGGCAAATGCAGGCTGATATAATCACAGCGCCCGAAGAGGGCAGAGAGTGTGTCCGCCCTGCGTACCTGGCTGGAGAGCCGCCAGGCCGCCTCCACGGAAAGCGCCGGGTCATAGCCCATCACGTCCATGCCCAGTGTCAGTGCCATTTCCGCAACCAGTGAGCCTATCGCCCCAAGCCCGACGACACCCAGCGTCTTGCCTACGAGTTCGCTGCCTTTAAACTGCTTTTTGTTCGCCTCAAGGACGCGATTGAGTTCAGCGCCATCGCTGACATCGTCCAGGGTGCGCACATAATCAATCCCGGCAACGACACCGCGCGAGCCCAGTAAAAGTCCTGTCGCAACAAGCTCCTTCACGGCGTTTGCATTGGCGCCTGGCGAATTGAATACTGGTATGCCGCGAGCAGTACATGCATCGACGGGAATGTTGTTAACGCCCGCGCCAGCTCGCGCGATGGCGAGAACTGAGTCTGCAATATCGCCTTCGGCCAGCTTGTGGCTGCGCAACAAGATTGCTTCCGGGTGGGCAAATTCGCTGGCAATCTCGTAGCGATCACGCGGCAATCTGTCCAGGCCTTTCAGAGATATCTGGTTCAAACTAAGAATTTGTGTGGCCATACAGTCCTCAGAGACTCGATTTACATAACACTGATATCGGCCGCATCGCGCAAACGCGCCCGATATGCAGCATCTACTAGACCACCATACTCACCACCGATCTGGTTCTGAACCTGTCGCTGGTCTTCGACAGACATCGAGTCGTAGGACCCTCGATGCACACGCGCAAGCTCAATAACCACGGCGTCGCCCTCCGAGGTCAGCACAAAATCACTACTTGCTGCAGCGTTTTCCGGGACCGGCAACTCGAATACGCGATCCAGAACCTGGGGGGCAACTGCGAAGCTCCGGCGACCGGCAGCCAGTTCCACTTGCCACGCGTACCCGGAGTCGCTGGCGACAACATCCATCCCTTTGCCGGAACGCAATTTGGCAAGCACCTCCTCAGCAGCATCGGCCACTGCCTCCCGGGTACGCTCCGCCTGAATAGCTGCCACAATCTCTTCTCGCACTGCCTCAATTGGCTGCACTTCGGGTTTGTGATGCTGTTTAACGTGAGCGACCACGAAGTGGCTGTCTCCCAGTTCGATCAGTTCGCTATTGTGTCCGGCTACCAGCACTTCTTTGGAAAAGACAGTTTCCCGCAGCACGGGATTGCTGAAAGGTCCCTCTCCTTCGCCGCGTGTGACTCCCGCAATCTCCTGCACCTCCAGATCCAGTTCGCGTGCGGGGCCGTCAAGGCTCTCGGCGTTGAATGAAAGGTCGCGCAAATCCTCCACCACGCGAACCAAAGCCACACGTGCCTCGTCTGCCTGCAACGTTTCCTCCAGTTGGGGACGCAATTCCTCCAGGCTGGCCTCTGCTGTTTCCCTGCGATCCTTGAGAAGCACGATATGGGTGCCCGCATCCGTAGTAAAGGGCTCGGAGACCTCACCGGGCTCCAGCGTCGCGATAACGCTTTCCATTTCCTCGGGGAACGCCTCCCCCCGTGAAACCCCCAGGTCCCCTCCCCTGGCCGCTGTGCCGACATCATCAGAGTATTTCTCAGCTACGTCGGCAAAGTCCGCACCGGACTCAAGTTCAGCCAGCGCACCGGTTATGCGCTCCCCGACTGATTTTTCATCGCCATCCTCTATCAGAATATGCGACACGCTATGCTCCGTCACGGCCTTGAATTCATGCCG